>Ga0181414_1000278_pt1 | contig 15687 bp, 13 predicted proteins | sample 37SPOviralmetaG_FD_130139 | JGI IMG/M metagenome (GOLD analysis project Ga0181414, IMG submission 130139) | Marine viral communities from the oligotrophic San Pedro Time Series (SPOT) site, San Pedro Channel, CA, USA - 37 SPOT_SRF_2012-11-28 | ecosystem: Environmental > Aquatic > Marine > Strait... | reverse complement strand
TTCAGCACCCCCTGCTTCATCTTGAATAAACCCAACGATTTGAGCATAGGTTGTTTCATTACCCCCTGCATCTTCCCCTTTAAATCTAATTAATCCTAAAACATCACCATCAGCAGGACTACTACTATTCCTAAATAAATCTAAAATTGGTCCACCACTATCGTCTGCATCAGTAGATATCAAAGTTAATTGTGCATTATTATCAGACCTAGTAATTGTACAATTAGCAGTAGCAGTAAAGCCACCTGTTATGTCAACACCAGTTGAAGTCGTTTCAAACTTTTTACTATTATTGTAATAAAGCTCTACACCCTCTGTACTTTTAAAAATTGCCATATCATGAGACGCACTACCACCACCTTTAATATTAATATTGCTATTATTTGTTTGTAAGTTTAAAGGTCCAGTTCCGTTGTCATAAACAAAACTACCAGAACCATCATGATAAATCTGTAAATCAGACCCTTCACCAAGTTTGATTATATCATTATCACCCATGTTAAGATGAGTTTGTAGTGTGGTTTCACCTTGTACGTTTAGTGTGCCATTTATATCTGAGTTGCCAGTAGTTAACGTAGATGTGCCATTATCAATGTTACCAAATCCACTGGTTATTGATCCTGAGTTTAATGCACCAGTAGATACAATGTTTGCTACTGCAAACGTACCAAATGCCACAATATCAACTTCATCTCCACTAGCCAAAGCACTAGCAAAAGTAACTGTATCTCCACTTGTAACAGTAACGTCTGCCGTAGACATACGAACACCATTTACATATACATCAATGAACCCTGCATCATAGGCTAGTGTATTACCATTAGCATCACTACCAGTTACACTTGTTACTGCACTACCTATATCATAGTGAAATCTAGCAGACGTTCCATTGACTGATGATCCTGCATTTTGAAAACCACTTGCTCCAAAAACTTTGAGTGTAGAAGAAGCTGTATCAAATACCAAATCGCCTACGTCATTATCAGAACTTGGTACACCTGATTGTACTCTATATCGTTCTGCAAAACTGTTTACACCTGATAAGTTAGTTGCCACAGTATTTACATTAGCTATTGCACCACCGACATTATTAACATTGGTAATAGAACCTGCCACTGTATTAATATTACTAGCATTACTGACTACTGAGTTAATATTAGAAGCATTACTAACTGCTGAGTTTATATTACTAGCATTAGATACTGCAGAGTTTATGTTACTTGCATTACTAACTGCAGAATTAATATTACTAGAGTTACCTGCTACAGATGTAACATTACTAGCAATTCCTGCTACTGTAGTTACATTGGCTTTAATTCCCTCTACTGCATTTAAATCTGAAATAAAATCAGATGTAGCCAGTAAATCTAAATCAGCAATAATTTGAGTGGTTGCTAATGAATTTAAGTCTGCAATAAAATCAGATGTAACAACTGACATATCTGTTACAAAATCACTTGTTACTAAGTTAATCTTACTTACAAATGTGCTATCAATAAGTGCCATATCAGATGCAAAGTCTGATGTAATCAATGAGGCTTTACCTGCAACTGTAGTTACATTACTTGCTATACCTGCTACTGTAGAAACGTTACTAGATATACCTGCAACTGTTGTTGTGTTAGCTGATATACCTGCCACTGTTGTAACGTTGCCACTTATACCTGCGACTGTAACTATGTTAGCAGTTATTGCTGACAAACTATTTACATTAGCTATTGTAGGTCCTGCTTCGACTGCGCCAGTAGATGCGTTAAATCCTAAAACTGTACCTTTACGACTAGCCAATAATGGCAACTCCATAGATACAGCACTATCTTCGTCTGCTAACTGAATTGATCGTGATGTTTCGTCTGATATGTCTGATGCAATAGCTGTAAATCTATCAAGTTCTGTATTTAATGTAGCTACCTCAAATGCACCTGATGATGGAAAGTCTGTTACTCTTGCAAGAGCAATATCTCTAGTAATAACAACTGTGGAACCACCACTTGCACCTGTTACAGTATTACCTGATGTTGTATTTATTGTACCAGTAGAACCATTCCCACCTGATACTGTATAATGTGTTGTTAATGTTTTCTTTGTACCATCAACATAGAAGTTTAGGTCGGCATCATCAAAGAACTCAAAGTTAACAGTAAATGCCGTCTGTGTAGCACCCTGCGACACAGTATATGAAACTCTTGGGGTATTTGCACTCAACGCTATAGTCATATTCGCACCTTATTTGTTGTTATATATACTGGCAACGCACAAACGATTATCTACCACCTGCTATATCTCTGAAATCATCATTCAATCCATACAAAGATAACCAAGGTAGATTTCTTGAAAGTCGTTTTGCGCCCTCTGATGGTCTGTCATTTAGGTAATCGTTACCTGCTCTGATAAATTCTGATAATTGTCCCGGTACTGCACCTGCAAATTCAAGAGATGCATCAAGTCCGTCAGGTTTATATTTACCCATAAGCATATCACTTTGTTCTATCATGCCTGATCCAACTCCTGCATGCAGTCCCATATAAAATATGTCTGAATAAACACCTAATATTCCTGAGAAATCTACAGTACGAGCAAATATATCTGTTGGTTCCTTTTCAAAAAACCAAGGTTTGTTTCTGTTTCTAATATTAAGAGTTGTATATCCTAGAAACATTAGAGCTAACGCTCCCATAACTCTGTTCTTTCTTGCAGGATCAAATAAAGAACCAAATATCCTTGTAGAAGATGCAAGTCCAAAGTTCATAAATTGAAATGGAAATCCCAATGGTTGCCATTCAATTCTTGTCATCTTAATATTTTTTGTACTTGCTCTTTCATCTACTTTAAAACCAAGCTTATTCATAAAAGGATGATGCTTTGTATAAAATACACCATTAACAAGCATAGGTTTATCAAAGGATGTTGCATGCATAATAACATTAGCTGTGTTTGTGTTTAATGCTGTCTGAAACTTTCTAATCAGTTCTCTATCTTGTGGTGTATCTCTTGCCCAAGCATCTGTATTAGCATAAAAACTTTTATCGCCCTTTTCATGTGGCATATCAGCAAACTTTTTAGCTGTATCTAAATCTATAGAGTGTCTAGCTAACCATTCAATCTCAAAATTAGTTGCTGTATTATTTTTTACTTTGAGTGAAACCTCTATCAAATCTGATTGAGCATGTACTCCATTAATAATTTTAGCGTATTTAGTTACAAAGCCGAGGTTATTACCAAGCAAGGGAATATTATAATAAGCCTGAGTAATAGGATTGAACACCCTTTCAACTGCATTAGGTTGTATTCTTTTTACACTGTCTTCTACTAATCTTTGTTGTATAAATGATTTTGATAAATCAATTTGATCTATTAATTTAGGTCCATCTTTCATGCCCTTAAACATTATGGCTCTGTCTGCTTCATTAAAAAATGGTGCTAAGTTTCTTTTAAGACCTCTTTCTAAAACCATTACACCCATATCATTAACTGCAGATAATCCTGCGCCATGAAGATATGTCATTCCTGCTATATCTTTCAAACGTTGTGCAACTTGTACTGATAGTCTATCAGGGTCTTCTATTACATTACCCGTAATACGTCTTATTTCTTCTGAGAAATCTCTTTTTAATTCTGCTATTCTTTTATCTGTAAATCCTGCGTTTTGCCCATCAAGTTCTACATCATCTAGTAAATCATCAATGTCTTTTTCGCCAAAGTTTCTTGCCCATTCAACACGCTTTCCCATCTTCTTTGAGTATGTATAAACAACCTCAGGTCCTAATATCATGTAGTCTACAATTTCATGCTCGGGTATATTTAATACTCTATGTTTTAAATGCTTTGCTGAACCTGCTCTTGTTGGACTTACAAAGTCAAGTGCATCTGCATTTTCTTCTAAAATATTAGCAACAACTTTTTTGGCAAACATAGTAGGATTATCAACTAAACGATTTGTATATTGTCCTGATACTTGGTCATAAACTCTTGCAGGATTTGATCTAAGATGCTTTGCAAATATTTTTTCCAAACCTTGCCTATATGCATCATCTGTTAAAAGTTTTGCTTTATTGTAATAAATAGGACTAACCCAATCTCTAGCTAGGTTTTGATCCAACATATCAGAGGCTTCTTGTAATCTATTGCCTACTTTTGTTCTTACTTTTTGAAACCCGTTAAACTCAATAAGTTCTTTTTTACTTAATCCTATTTGTTTTTCTTTGACCTTAAGTGCTTCAAATCTTTGGTCTAAATCTTCTATACGTTTTTGCAGAGATGTTTTCTTCGCTCTTAGTTGTGCTTCTGTTTGTAATAAACCAACATGCTTAGAGTCTTCTTTCCATATCTCGTAATAGTCATCTAACTTTTTTATTCCATCTTGCTCAATCTTTGTAAGTTCTTTTCCAATTTTGTATGATTGTTTTGGGTCCTTAAACAATATTCTTTTTCTTTGTAAGTTAGTAAACCATTCATCAAAATGTGGTGTTTGACCGCCAAAGAATTTATTCATTCTCGCTTTTGCAGACGTAACATTAATATCAAATACTTTTGTAGGAGATGCATCTGCACTATTTTTTATATCTTGGACATATAATTTTTCAAAACTTGTAACAAAAGCATTAGCTTCCGCATTATAACTAGCTTCTCTTTGTCTTAGACTTTGATTGCCAGTAACGCCCAATGCATTTTTCTCTAACGCAACTGCACCATTACCCTCAAGTAATTGATAGATTTCTCTCATTTTATCTGTACCATTTTTCATGATACGTTTACCCGGTGTAGGAATTACATTCATAAGATATTTAGTATATCCAGTGTCCTTTATCTTAGAAGATGTAGCTTGTGTGGTTGGTATTACTTCTCCCGTTTGCGGATCAATAGTTTCTTTTTGTAATGTATTTACATCAACTATTTCTTCGCCATTGGCTAACTTATTTAAATTATTACTTGATCTATTTAGTCTTGCTAATCCTGATCTTACTACCCCGGGTGCAATACCAAATACAGTTCCTAATCCGCTTGCGGTAATAGTATTAATAGCTGTTTCTGTTGGAGTATTAAGCGGATCAAATGGCGCACGTATACCCTCTGATACAACACCATAAGCAAGACCACCTTTTAGACCTGCCTTTGCTCCTTGTGCTAGTGTCATACCACCTCTTGCAAACAATCCAAGTTGTCCTGCAACGGGTAATGCAAATAATATATTTAAAGGATCAAGAACACCTGCAACCAAACTAGATGGATCGTACCAGTTTGCCCTGCCCATAATACGCCTACGTTCTCTGTTTTCATCTATACTTTGTTTAATAAATGCAACATGCTCGTCATTTTTACCACGAACAATTTCATCTACATGGTCTTCATATCCCTCAATATCTTCTAAAGTAAACTCTGTTTTAGTTCTTGGAACATTACCAAACGTTGATGTTTCTGAAAAACTGTCATAAATAGGTGCGTAAGTATAACCAAGTTGTGCTAAAAAGTTATCTACAAATCCTGCATCCGGTTTTGCTTTTTCAAAATAACTTACTGTAGGTAATCCAACAACTGTACTTGCATATGGATTTTGTTCTTCAAACTTCATTTATTGCTTGCCTTTTGATAGGTCCTTTAGTTTTTTGATTTGTTTTTGAATTGATTTATCTTGAACACCTTTATTCAAAACACCTCCTGATCCTAAGACTGATGCATTTTCTTTTAGTAATTGTTGTTGAAATAAACTCTTGAGATTATCAGCTAACTCTTTTCTTCTTTGAATAACATCACTCAAAGATTGATTTGTTTTAATTTCTATAAGATTACCATTGCCATGTTGCAATGCGACACCATCTAAACCTACAGCTATATATCGTGCAGTAGATGCATCACTTGTTGGGTTAGCTAATAGGAAAACATTCTTACCTAGCTCTAAGTTTTTACCTGCTAGTTTAATTTTTTTATTTGCGTTCTCTTCCCACTCTGCAAACTTGTCTGATGCAACATATCTTTCGGGAGAAAAGTTAGATGCTTTTGGTGTACCACCTATCTCAGCATTAAACATGTATTTACTTTGAGTATACATAAGTTGGTAAACATCATTTAATGTAGAGTCTATATCAGACTCGCTAATCTCTTGATTAGTATATGAAGCCATAGCTAAACGTTTTAACATTGGAATAGCTGTCGGACTCCATTTATATTCTTTTTGTAATTCTCTTAATTTTGTATTGATAATAGAACTTGCACTTTCCTCACTACCAAATCTGTTTTGTATTGCATTTGATCTAATAAGTTTTTGATCGTCTGTTGCATATGTTTTGAGTGCTATCCTATATGCTTGATCCTTTTGATCTGCACCCATAGATCGTATAAGATGATCGTATGTACTCCAAAAATTAACTGTGTCTGTATCTAATCCTTTGTTTAAAAATCTAACCCCACCATCTCTTGTTGTAGATGACATAGCTTGTCTGCGTATTAGATTAAGATTGAATACCTGCTGTGATGTAAGATTAGAGTTATTTTTTACATTACCTAACATATTAAATAAATTATCAGGCATTATGTTTGCTTGTTGTAAAACTCTTAACTTAGTAGCATCCTTTAATATTTCTGGATTAGTTGCCCAATCAAATGCAGACTCATAACCAACAAACACTTGGTCAAATACTTTTCTTGTTTTACCATTATTTTCTGCAGTTCCATTAGATATTGATTTTAATGATCCTGCATTAGCAAGATTATCTTTCAAAGCACTTTCAATAGTTGCCTGATTACTTGCATTACCTGCAAGTTCAACTGTTAATGATTTTATATTAGCTTCTGTTAAATCTCTGAAGATTGTATTATTAACACCACGTTCTTCTAAAACCTTTTGTATTTGTTTTGGAATAACATTGAAATTACGTTCTCTTAATCCTTTTTCAACAAGGTTCATTTGAACAGAACTCATACCTTTTATACCTCTAAGTATATCTGAGTATCTCATTCCAACTCTTATTTTGTTTTCAAGATCAGTAATAGTTGTTCTTGGAACTCTACCTCTTAATAACTCTATATTTGCTTTAGCTTCTTGTATGTTTATCTCTGCACTATCAGTGTAACCCTCTCTTTGGAATGTAAAGGCATCTTTCATAAAGTCGCTAATAACAACTAGATTATTTTCTATTGCTAACTTTTCTTCTTTTTCTGCATCTTCTGCATATTTTTTTATTCCATATTGTGCTTTTAGTTTAGCTGAGTCCTCTCTATACAATCCAATAAGATCACTTGTAGTATTGCTTCCTGCTAATTGATCTTCTGTAGCACTTAGATAGTCATTTGCCTTTTGTTCAAACTCGTCATAAGACTGTGAATCGACAGCAAGTTTTCCCATCATATTTGATGTCTGCACATACAATGCATCTGCATATCTTTTTTGTAATAATGGTGTTGCTGTTTCTCTTGCTACATCACTTAGAGTTGTTGGTAGTTCTTTAAAATCTAAAGAACCATCTTCTTGTCTAATTCTTATCTTGGCTACAGTATCTTTTCCAAGTTTTTTTTGTTCTGTTACAGCTTCTTGAAAAAACATTTCTGTTGCATTAGCACCTGCCCGAGCAATAGCATTGCCTAATTCTGCACCACCAGTATTAGTTGAAATAACGCCAATAGGTTTGTTTGTAAATTGTGTAGTCTTAGCTTTTAAAAATTCAACCATTATCTACTACCTCTAAAGTCTACTGTTTTTGGACTTGTTACATTTAAAGGTTTGAAACCTAAAGATGTTTTAGGTGCGACTGTTGAATACTTAGCGCCTGCAGTAAGTAATGTTGATCCTGCATTTATTAACGCCATTCTCCTTGCATTGCTTGCTCTCATGTTTGCAAGCTGTATTCCCATAGTACGTTGACCTTGTTCTGCAATAAATTGTGATCTTGCTCTATCCTCTGCTATTCTTGCTTCACTTGTTGCCCTATCTCTTATTGCTTTAAGTGATCTATCACTTCCACTATCTCTACCCATAACACCAGTAAATGAAGTATTTATATTGTTTAAGGTTCTTAAATTCATAGACCTGATATTATGCTCTTGCATTGCTGTTAATTTAGCTTGTGCCTTTTGAACTCTTAGTTGTTCTGCTTGCGCTCTTGCTTCTGCAGACCTTGCTTTACCTGCTTGTATTGAGCCATATGCACTAAATATTGCTGAAGCAATCATCAAACTCATTAGAAAGATACCTCCATAATCATACCATTTATTTGTAAACTGAACGGAAAGCTTTGTGATATTGAAATTCTAGGATCACGACTATATCCAAGTATTCTAAATTCTTCTTTGCCCGTTATTGCAATTCGATCATTAGACATATCATCTGTAACATTTCTAAAAACTAAATCTTTATCATTAACTGAAACTGCAAGTGTTGAGTTTAAATCTAATACAACTCTATTTACTCGCCTTGGTTCTCCCGTTAATGGACCACCTTGAACTCCTGCATCTACTGGTAGGGTGGTAATGAGGGGAGTGAAAGCATAGCCTATAAACCCAGTAGACACAGAAGACTTTGCAGATGACGCATCTATTTCAGCGTTTGCTATTGTAAACTCGCCAAGAAAATCATTTCCACTTATCGCTTTTACAACTGCACCATTAGAAAAATGAGATGTTAAACTGCCAAAAACACTATTAGATGCACTAAATACATTACAAAAATCCATAGGCATATCGACTTGAAACTCTTCTAAAAAAAGTTTTGTTGTTCCCGATCCATCATCTCGTGCAGACGCAACAAATAATCTTTCATGTACTGAACATATTGAGTGCCATTTACCCGTTGTATCCCATAAAGACCAACCTGCTTTATTATCGCCTCTGATAGAATAAAAGACTGCAATGGTCCCATCACTATTTAAAATAAAATCATAGGACTCAGAGCGACTCAAAGCGCCTTTAATTGATGTTTGCTGTACGGGGTCTACAATTAAATGTGGTGCAAGTTGTGAAACTGCTACCGAAGTATAAGATGCTTCTGCATCTGTAAATAAAAACTCTCTTAATGCTGTACCCGTTTTTTGAATAAATAATGTAGCACCATCAAACACAGTCGGTCTTACAAAAGATGCACCATAAGGTGTTTGTCTTCTGATCTGTGCGTTAGCAGGTGTTACTGGTTTATCTGTTGGTGCTTGAACAAACAACTCAGCACCCGTGGTAAATACTTGTAAATCTCTATTAGATACTAAATGACGTATAGTAAATATCTCTCCAACGTTAGCAGTCAAATCAAGAGCATCATTATCTTCTGCAGTTCCAACATCAAAGTTAAAATATTGTCCAGTCTTTGATCCCCATATACCATCAGGTTGTGCTAAAGTTCCTGCAAACCATAATCTATTTTGATGCAAAGTAACTGCTCCCGGGAAACCACGTACTGCAGAATAGCTTTGCTCTTGCCATTCTGTTGTTGCTGATCCCGTTGCTATTCTTGGCGCACCACCACCATCTGCAGAAGATGTAGCTGTTGCACTACTTCCTGCTGTAAACTCATATACATTTTCATTAACTATTGCTGTAACAGTTCGTGTTCCATTTATATTACCAATAGCAATACCGCCTACTGTACCTGCTCTATCTATAACTATTGATGCACCTACAGCTAATCCATGTAATGCATGAGTTACTTGTATAGTGCCACTGCCCTCTGCAGTTTTCAGCGCATCATTATCTAATTGATGTCTTAATGTTCCAAGTATTGTTGCGGTAACTGTAGTGGCATTTGTAAATCCAGTAATTAAAGCTTCTGCATCTCCTATCTTTAAATACACACCTACATGATCTGATACAAAATAATCTGCTGAAGTCGTTAAAGTTCTTCCGCTACCACTTGTTCCATTTGATGTTATTGTTACACCAAGACCTTGAAACGGATAATAAGGTTGGAATATATGTTCGCTATCTACTGAAGTTTCAAACGCAAAAGTTGATACTGCAAATGTTGTAAGACTTGTTCGTGTAAGCTTTCTTGTACCTATTGTTTGATGACAAATAAACATTATATCCCCTTGTTGTGCAAAGGTATATTCTTCTAGGTAAGGTTTAGATGCTGTATTAACTAACCATGATTGAGATGTTATTGTCTGTATCTTTGAGACTGTTGCATCAGTAGGACTTATTTGAAATATATCTATCTGTGTATTACTAAATCCAATAATATATTGTTCATCATCTGAAAATATAAATGGTTCTATTCTAAGTGTTTGCCTTAAGCTTGATGAATATAATGGACTGCTATCAAAATTATACCAACGTTTTGTTCCCGGTCTTTTAACAACTCCTCCCTCTCCTCTAATAAAAAAGTTTCTAACCTTTTCTGCAGAGTTAGTATATATCGGAGAGTCAGTTCTTGAGGTTAATGCAGGACTTATTTCTCCAAACTGAAAACTATTTTGTGGAATCCTAATCCTTGCCATTAACTTCGCCTATTAGTTGCAAACCTCGTTGTTGAAAGCGACCTTGTTGTTTGCTGTTGACTATCTAGGTTTCTAGCTTTAGCCATCAAACGATCTGCTTTCCCATCCATTAATTGCGCCAAAGTATCATCTCTAGCTATTGCTGTAGCAAACACACCTGCTAGTGAGTATTGAACAGCTAAAGAAAAGTATGATGGAAAATCTGTTTCTGTTGCTCTGTATGTATAATCAGCAATTAATATATCGTTAGTTGAAGAGTCAGAAAAAACTTTGTCTCCATAAACTGTATATCCTATCCGATTATCGTTTACTGTAACTGTGTGTAACATTAACAAATCACTTGGTAACTGATGACCAATAGCAAATCTACCAGTTGGTGTTTCTGTTAATTGATTCAATACAGATTGCTCAGTAGCAAATCGCCACCGAGCAATACATAGTGAAGACCGAACAACATCCTCATACATGTTAGATGCAACCAAAGCTTCAGTTGAACTACTTTCAAAAGAAGTGATTGGCTCTGCACCAATTAGGACTAACGCCCTTGATGCAATATCTAACGCTGAGTCGGATGCTGTTGAAGCCATAAGTTTTTAATCGCTATCTGTTTCTGCTACTGCAGTTCCGTCTGAAACGTCAACTACTGTTCCAGTATTAGAAAGCACAGATACAAAACTTGTTGTTGGTGTATTAGTGTCTTGAACAATTATCAAGTCTCTTACATTCAACATGTTTGCAGAGTTATTGAAATAACCTGCAGTATTTACTGTAGCAATAGCATCTGCTGTTTGGTAAATCCAAAGGTTCACACCACTTGCACCACCAATTTTGTGAAGACCACTTGCACTATAAGCCATATGTCTACCTCCTATTAATTATTATCAAGAAGTTCATAGATACCGTTATCGTCTATAACGACAGAACCCATGGACATCATTGATGTTGCTAAATGTGAAACTCTTTCTGGAACGTAGTTCAACTCAGTTGTAACGTTTGCTCCAATACCAAGACCGATTGCGCTTGTATGATAAGCCATATTCTTACCTGCTGTTACTGCAGAAGTTGAGAATATGTTAAATCCTAAAAAGCTTTTCATAGTCATACCGCCTGCATATGGTAGGTTTTGATCCCCAACATAATCAGATGATGCAAATTCATTTATTAAAAATAAATCAGCAAAACCTTTAGGATGCATAGCAATATAACGTTGCCCATCCTCAGGTACGTTTGCACTACCAAATGTTTCAAAGGCAGAAAGCAAATCTGCTTTTTCTACAGCACTACTCGTATCATGTAATTGAGTTGAGTTTGCACCTGCATCCATAGCAGTAATTAGTATTTCATCAGTCTTACGACCTAATGCTGAAGCTGAACTTGTTGCAATAGCTTGACGTTCATCAATATTTGTTTTGAGTTCGTCTAACTTGTCAATGTATTCAGAAGCATAGAAGTCTTGTAGAGTTGCCTCGACTGTAGTATGCGCTAACTCCATAGGTGTTACCATACCATTTCTTGATTTAGTTGAAGCAGAACCGACACCGATTTTTTGGAAACGAACAACGCTTCCTGCAACATTGCTTACGTTTCGAACAGTGTTCATTAATTTAGAACCCATTCTCTGATACGCAAGATGCACCTCGCTCTCGAACTGCTTAATGAAAGCTGTGTCTATTGTATTAGCCATCATTAATCCTTTCCCTGCAAAAGCAGATTAATTGTTTAAGTTGCTATCAGTTATCCATTACTCGCTTCGACTTGTTATCCGTTAGGGCAATCAGCTAATTCCGGGCTGTGTATCCCCATACATATTCACATATTCAGTTTCTTGACAACGCACAAATCGTAATACGTTATACCCATTTTTATTTATTGCTTTGGGCATAATCATAAAGCCGAGATAACCTAACCATGTAAGCGTTTTGTAGTGTTCTACGGGACATACATTCTGTAATAAAAAGAATTGGTTCTGAAAATATTCAACTATTGCAGGAGAAAACTTCAAAAATGTTTTGGGATATTTGTCTACTACATCATTACATAGCATCCATATAGACCCAACAAGTTCATGTTCGGGTACAACACCAAACATCATAACGGGTTTATCATCTATTAGTGCAGTATAAGTCTCATGTTTATCTTGTCCAAAAGGAGACATCAATGCACGCCAAGGTGTAACACCTGCTATCAAACATTCTCTAGCATCTGTAGGTCTTAGTTGATGTTGTAAAGTTTCTGCATGTATAGGTTTAGCTTCAACAATTTGAGCATCTCCGTACTTACCCACCCCCGTGAAGACGTTTCCAGTCATTGTTTACCTCTTGAATAAATGCATTATCACGTTTTCCTTGTTGCCAATAACGAGGGTCTTTCATCTTAGATTCAACATCTAACTGTGTTATTTGACCTGCAACTTGCGCAGTAGGATTAGGGGAAGTAGATTTAGTTTGTTCTATGACATACTCTAAAGCTTTTATTCCTGCAGAAGATGAGCCTAATTCTGCTACTGCCTCTTGCATTGCTGTATCAGGAAAGAACTTATTCATCCAAAGTTGAACAGCTTCAACTCTTGCGGTTGCGTTATCCCCTAACTCTTTACTAACAGCTTCAAGATCAGGTTGTGTTCCTTGAACTGCTTCTGCGTATTTTGCAATACCCTCTGCAAATTCATCTTGGCTTAAGCCATTTTCCCAAGAGTAATTAGACCACCAATTAAGTAATTCATTATCAACTGCCTCAGCTTCATCTAATGTATCAGGTAAAACATAATCGCCTACAGTATCAGGTCGTTCAGCAAATGCTTCTTCTTCCATTTCTTGTAGCATTGTGTTTCTTAATTCTTCTTGACCTTTGCCAAGCTTACCCTCTAGTTCCCCATAGGCTTTAGCCATTTCTGCAGGATCGGTAAACTTTTCGGGCAACCATTCTGGTCGTGCAACTTCTGTTGTTGTTGCCTCAACTGTTGGTTGTTCAGTAGTTTCTGTTGTAGGTGCTTCTGCTTGTAGTAAAGTATCTTCTGCCATATTGTCCTCTTATGGTTGTTATCTATAACTTTTCTGTGAGTTCTTTTTCATTTTTTCTATGAAAGCTTTACGCTTTCTTTTCTTCTCTAATTCTTTCTTTTTCTTTTCTTCAGCTTTTTTTTTCATTCTTTCTTTTTCTTTTTCCATTAGTTCTTTAGTTGCAAAGGGCATTATTTAATCCTTTCAGAATGTTGAATACGTTTTGCTATTAGTGCTACCAAATACCTTTGTCCCTCAAGATGCCTTAACTCTTCATTAGTTATGTTTGCACCTGATATTGCTTCAATGGTTATTGATTTAAGATACTGCAACGTAGCCAGTCCACTCGGGGTATTAAATGTACTAGCTAAGTCGAGGGAGATTTTATGATCTTGTTCTTGCGTTCGAGGGTATCCATCAACCCCTAAGTGCTTGGACATTTTCAACTGTTCCTTGTTGTTGCATCTGTTGAGCCATCTCAACCATCTGTTGCCTTTCCCCAATATCTCTAATTAAGTGGTCTGGCACACCAAACTTTTTGGCTAGATAGATGGCAGTTTCCTCGGAGGACACAAGGAGATTAATGACCTCAGGACCGAAACGACCTGCAACCATCTCTAAAAATCTATCTAGGGAAACAATGTCTTGATTAGACTGTGCCTGCGCCAGAGGAGAAACACTCTTTATCTTTACTTCTCTGCCATTAACAGTAGGTATTTCTATTCTACCCTGCTTGCTTAAAAGATAAACTACACGTTGAAGTACGGGTTGAACCATCTCAGCTTGCAGTCTGCCAAATGCAGAACCAATCTTACGAGATAAATCTGCCATACGTTCTGCTACTTCTGTAGCTGATGCAGGTGTTTTATTAGGATCGCCAAGCATATCATTATACAATGCACGCTTGATATTATTTCTCATATCATTCAAAACTAAGTTAGCTACATCAAAGTTACCTGCAGACCTTATAGGTTGTAGTCCTTGTGAGTTAGGAGCCTTTGGTATAACTGTTCCCGGGACAAGATTAATAGTGTCTACATTAATTACGCCATCATCATCCATCTGATAGATACCTGATATAGACATCTGTGCATTTTCTAATACTAATTCTATTGTAAGATTAGCGCTTTTGATTGCGCTTAATGCATTGATTGCAGGACCACGCCCATAAATTTCTCCACTAGCTTTACTCCAACGAAAAGCTATAAATGGATTAGAACCTACTCCAGTATATGTTTCTTCCATGATTAAGTCTTTGTCTGACATTTCAATAACCATAAAAGTATATTTTTCTACATTGGGTTCATCATATAACTTACATGATACCTCTAATAACTTGCACTTTGACTCAGGATATTCCTGCATTTTTTTAATTACTTTTTCACTAAATACACCATTAGGATAAGCAACCATAAGATCAGAATATTTTAATTCACGTTCTCTATATACATGATCGACTCTTCCATCAGGTCCAGTATCAAGAACAACATGTGGTAATGGTACAGAATGAAACCTTATAGGATTAACCGCATCTCCCTCTGTAACCAAAAGAACTGCTGTTCCCAAAGCTAGATCAATAAAACATTCATGTATCTCTTGTGCAAAGTTAGAGGTTTGTAATACCTCAAATATATATTCTGTAACTTTATCTAGTTTATTATTTACTTCGTCTGCTTCAGTATCAGGTACTTCACTACCTGCAACAAAGTCTGCCCATCTTGCAAAGTTAGGAACAAGACCTGACTGCAATCTTGATGCAAACTCTTGAACACCAACTACTGCAGTCTCGTCAAATATCTTATCATCTCTTCTTTGACCGGGAGTGTAGTTCTTAAAACCTTGACGTTGTGGTAGACAGTACTCAAATATTTCATCATACAAGTCTTCAAACTCACGTCTTATAGTTTTTGCTTTTTCATATTTAGCAATATAACTATTAGCTAAATCATGCATTATGCAGAATACCTATCGTAAAAACCTATACCACCACCGGAACCAGTAAGTAATGAACGTCTGCCAGTGCCTTTTCTTTTTCTTGAAACTGTTTCTTCTAAGGCATCTTGTTTGAGTTCAGCAGTTTTTGTTTGCTCTTTTTCTTTTTCTGCTTCACGTTCCATTTTAACCTCAGGTGGCTCTTGAGGTGGTTTTGGACTACCGCCTAAACACATAATCAACTCCTTTTCTTTTTAGCATTACCTATCTAATAAAAATTACACAACGCACAAACGTTACATCCTTGACCATAAACCTTGTCTTCTTTGTTGCTTTGGTTG
>Ga0181414_1000277_pt1 | contig 15727 bp, 33 predicted proteins | sample 37SPOviralmetaG_FD_130139 | JGI IMG/M metagenome (GOLD analysis project Ga0181414, IMG submission 130139) | Marine viral communities from the oligotrophic San Pedro Time Series (SPOT) site, San Pedro Channel, CA, USA - 37 SPOT_SRF_2012-11-28 | ecosystem: Environmental > Aquatic > Marine > Strait... | reverse complement strand
TTGACCGAAGGGATAGACCAGGAAGACTGCGGATGCTGCTGCAACAGGTGCAGAGTATGCAACACAGATCCAAGGACGCATACCGAGACGGTAAGAAAGTTCCCACTCACGACCCATATAGGCGTAGATGCCGATAAGGAAGTGGAAGACTACGAGTTGGAAAGGGCCACCATTATACAGCCACTCGTCGAGAGAGGCGGCTTCCCAAATGGGATAGAAGTGAAGACCAATTGCGTTGGAAGAGGGAACAACTGCACCAGAGATGATGTTGTTACCATAGATCAGCGAACCAGCGACTGGTTCACGGATACCGTCGATGTCCACAGGGGGAGCAGCGACGAAGGCGACGATGAAGCAGATAGTTGCTGCCAACAGAGTTGGAATCATCAGAACGCCGAACCAACCTACATACAGGCGGTTGTTGGTAGAGGTGACCCACTGGCAGAAAGACTCCCATGTGGATGTTTGTTGACGCGAAAGTGTTGTTGTCATTTGAATAGGGTAATGTATGAGTACGGGGGGACGCACTAGTTTTATTATTCCCACACCACCCTCCAGTGTGGGTATTAGAGACGTATTTTGTTTCCCTAGAGGTCTCGGTTTAAGGGGAAATGGTGTGTTACGTTTCGTAACGTTCAACATATTTATATTAGCATAATCTCACACTCCCGTCAACCCCTGAGTATCCACTCGAACTAAAAATATAAATAACAAGTTTTTTAGAGTGAGTTTAAGAAACTTAATCTCTAAATAGATGTGAGTACATACGATTAATTAATATGAGAAAGGCACTAGTTGCTCTTGGAATGTTACTGATGACTACCACCGCTGCCAATGCTGGTGGACTTGTTACTAAGCACACTTCAAGTGTCCAACTAACTGTTGACGCTGCTCGTGCTACCTCTACCAGGATAGGTTCTACATTTAGCATCTCTGGATCTAATATAGATACTACTGACGGTACTACCGCAGGAACTGTCTCTGCTGGTACGATTACCTCTGGAGTATATGCCCCAGGAACGATTGCTGCTACTCAGGATACTGCTGGTGCAGCATTCTCATTTAGTCAATCCTACACTCAAGCAGATGCAGTCCCAACTGCGGCAGCTTCCCTTGGTGCTACTCCCAACTTCTCAAGCGTTACTTCATATGCGGCAGGAGCAAAGGATACACTTGCTGGTACTGTAACCAGTGCTGGTATTCTTACAGTAACGGCAGGTGGAGCTGGAACTAGTGCCACGGGACAATTCGTAAGTGAGATCACTGTTATTGACTGATAACGGAGATCGTCATGACTTTTGGAGGGACGATATTAAAATATGTGATAGGTGTGGTGGTTGCAAGTGTCATACCTGCAACTGCCCTGGCGGTCCCTGTGGTCCCAAACTTCACCCAGGGCTCAATGACGAGTCACACAGAGACAACATCGAAGGTGACTGAAACTATTAACTCTATAGATTATAATACAGGATGGCAATATTCAGTAACTGGCACAAACGTGGGCAATGGTGGGGCAGCGTTGAATCCATCAAACGTGACCAACAGTGTAATGGTAAATCCTCTCGGAGGATTAGAAGGACAGGTTTCAACAACAAATACGTCTGCCAATCTGGGGTCAGCGAAGTTTGTAATAACAGATCCGAAAGAAGCGTTTCAATTCACACAAACGTATTCGGGTCCGGGGATGTCAAATCAAACAATAATTCAAAGGGTAACGGAGGTTACAAGCGTAACCGATACAACAAGTGTCTTTACCCAATAATCGCATTACTTATTGCATCACCAGTTAAAGCAAACGTAGGTGGTGTATCAGCAACAGCAAATCCAATCGCAAATAGTAGTGGCTCAGTGACGAATCAGGCCATTCAGGTTTTGCAAGGTCCATATGTAACAAACACCTATGGTGGTGGAATCTCTTGTCAAGGTCCTACAGCAAATATAACTCCCTTTATTACACATAGTAGAAGTTATCAAGATCCATTTGAACGATTCTATTATGAACCACAATATGATGGTAGAGATGTCAAAGGACAGAAAGTAGAAATACAACAGCAAGTCAAAAACTATCCTTGGGAAGAATGGTATGATGATCGCACCTATATCTCAGATGGCAGTGATGGAAATGACCCCGGCACTGAACAAAGATGGTTTCCGGATGGTGCAGATATGACCATCGTCATAGAAGATATCCAACCAGATGGTATTCCCGATAGACCAGGACGTGTGTTATGGGATAAACCAGTTAGAACAGGTCAGCAAGATAATTTATCTACCAATATTGGATTATCAGCAACATTATCTTTCCCACTTGATGGCGGACTACAAGAAAGATGTAAGGCAGCAGCAGATACACAAACTCAATTAATGAGACAAACAGTTGCTAACAAGAGATTGGATTTTGAGATCGCCCGTCTTAAGAATTGTGGAGAATTAATGAAGAGAGGAATCAGTTTTCATCCCAAGAGCCCTTATTATGCTATTTGTGCTGATGTTGTAGTTCAAAATGTAAATACTATTCCACAACATAAACATAGTATCCCTCCTATTTCTTCTTCTTCGGTTCCTTCAAGACGGGTAGTCCCCTCTTCTCCCGATACTGATTCGCGATCACCTCTTGGCGGGACAATCTCCGGGGTTTCTTTCCCAATAAGGTCTGCACCTTTGTCAGCACCTTCTTCACAACCGGTTTCACCACTCTTAACAAAAGATCAGCAAGAGGTTTTGCAAGTATTGCCGAAGACGTTGCCACGACAGCAATAGAAGCAGTAGCAGTTACAGCACCTGCTGATGGAACATTACCTATAATTTGTTCAGCGATGCCAATATCTTCTGTAACCTGAATACATTCTTTACCTACCAATCGGTAATCAATAACTTTTTGGTCTCCCTTAATAAATCCAACAGGTTCCTTGAGATCTTGTGCTTCTGTTGGACAGGGGATATCTTGCTGTGGTGTTTTAGGAACAGCGGGTGTTTCTGGTGTTGGTGGTTTCGGTGCCTCTGGTTCTTCTGGTGCTCTAACTGGAGGAACTTCCTGTGACTTTTGCTCTGTTTGATATTGAAGTCTTCTTGCATCATAGTTAATGGCAGAGAAACTTGGCATCTCTCCATCACAAAATATTTTTACTTGGTCCGGATCATTATTTGGCAGATTGACATTTTCATTACTATCCTTATGCGACTTCACACATCCAGGCATATCAATAATAGGAAGACCCACCTGCGAAGTCACAGGTGGGTATATTGGAATAGCAGATGACGGTTCAGTTAACCAACGTGGTGTTGTCGGAATGTTTATATCGCGAATATTAATCGGTTTAATATCAAGACCAACAAAGGGTATCATCAGTCTTCAAAGTATTTTTTAATAACTTCTAAACGTTCCTCCTCCTTCGCAATCAAATCAATCTGATCCTGTACAGAAGCAAGAATATCTGGATGCTCACCAATACCTACAGGATTCTTGAGATAAATCTCAATATTCATTTTTGCTTTCTTAATATTCCCAATAGCAAGTGCTTTGAGAGCTTCCAACATTTCTCTTCTCATACTAATGTACCATGTGCTCTACGAATTTCTCTTAACTGTTCAAAATTTTTCTGTTTAGTGCCACCATCATATTCCCATGCATACCCTTCGGTAATCATTTGTTCGTTGAGCGACACCTGTCCATCCCCGATGTATAGCCAGCCAAGAAGACGACCATACTTCCCGACGCCACCAACAAGTTCAGTCCTAATAATAAGATCATCGTCACCAGCGATAGCACCCTCCAGTTTCTCTTTGAGCCAGTTAGTTGCGTCATAACCCAACTCCTTTTCTTCTAGGTCTCTGGTTCTTTTTTCTGGAGTATCTACACCTGCAACTCTAACTCTTTCTTTCTTTGATAAATCAAATCCAAGATCAATAGTTACGTCAATGGTATCGCCATCAACTACTCTATTAATCTCAACTACGCGGAAGTTGTAACAACTCTTCCTGCTGGGTGGAACCATCGCGCCCATACTCTACCTCCTTTGCATCTACTGCAGCAATAAAACCGATTAATGTAATGGCAGCAGTAATAACAGCACCGGCACCCCAAACCCAACGTTCCAATTTACGAACCCGGTCGCGAAGTTCTTCTGATACTTTTTCAGCATCTTCAATCCTGTGTTTCAGAAGGAATATCTCCTGATCCTGACTCGCATCTTTGGTGTTGATTTGATCCGCCATCGTTCAATTCATCAAAAGCCATACGCATTATATAGACAATATAATATGTAACGCCCATAAGAAATATTATCAAACCAATAATAACGCTCCAAGTTGGATCGCCAAAATTTTCATGTGTCCTCAGCATTAGATTCATATATTTTAATCCTCTTCTTTAGGTTCATTTCTTTTTTTCCATAGTTCTAGAAAGTATCGATCAACTTCATATAAGTCAGATATAATAGGTAAATGGGTATCAACATCTTCCGACCAATCTTTGCATAGTGATCTCATATCTGATGAAATATTAGATGGTGTAAACATCCTTCCAAACGATGACATAGCGAAAGCAAACCTCATTCTAATGCGCTGTTCCATTTCCGTCATATTTGTCGCTTTCATAATAGATATTTTCACCTTTTCTGTACCCGAAATATACGGTGGCACATAAAAATGGTAGTGATCCGAAAAGTAGGACATGGGCTAGTGTCATTTTTTAATTGGTCCAAATACTTTACATTTTTTACAGTTAGGACCTTCACATTCCCAACCTTTATGGCAGTGATCACAACCCTTGCCACCACATTTAGTGCAGACTATATGAGATTTATCGGACATGATGTCCTCCGAACATATAACGCATTCCGTTAAGGACACGGTTTGCAAATTCTCCTAATCTTCTAGAGTTGAATCGTTCAAAGAGGGCAGCAGAGATAACAGGGGCAGGTACACCAAGGTCCACAGCAGCGTGAACAGTCCAACGACCCTCACCACTATCGCTAACTCCTCCACCGAACTTGCTAAGCTCTCTATCGCCGCGTAGTACATCAGCGGTAAGATCAAGCAACCAAGAACCGACCACACTGCCACGACGCCATAACTCAGCAACTTCAGCAACATCAATATCATATTGATAGTCTTCCGGATTCTCCATCGGAGCAACCTCGGCATCCCCTTCCTTAATGTATTTGGAGCCAAGATCCCCAGAATGCAGAATATCCAACCCTTCAGCGTATGCCTGCATGATCCCGTATTCGATTCCATTATGCACCATCTTTACAAAATGCCCAGCGCCAGGTCCCCCACAGTGTAGCCAACCATACTCAGCAGATGTTGCGTGGGAATATGGATTAGTGCGGGCTGCAGCACCAATTCCCGGTGCGAGTGCCCTAAAGATTGGAGCGCAGATGGATACTGCAGTATTTGTACCACCAACCATAAGACAGTATCCACGCTCCAGACCGTAAACTCCACCACTAGTACCGCAATCAATATATTGGATGCCAAGTTTGTCCAACCTTTCTGCTCTCCTGCGAGAATCTTTAAAGTTGCTATTGCCATGGTCAATAATAATATCCCCGTCGCCAAGTAATGGTAGTAGTTCATTTAACGTGTCCTCAACTAGTTCTGCAGGAATGATAAGTTGAAAAATTCCAGGACACTCTGAGTAGATCGTCTCACCAGATTTCTCACCGTATATAGACACTTTTTGTTTTACTACTTGAACAAGGCTTTCCAAAGAATCTGCAGCTGCAGTAATATACCCACTTTCTTCTGCCTCTTTTGCTTTGGCATAGTTTCTACGATATCCATAAGTTTCAATACCTTCTTTAATCATTCGGCGGGACATACCTTCCCCCATCCGACCAAGACCAATAATACCAACTCTCATAATCACCTCGACTTAATTGCTAGTAATGTTTCGTAGGGAATCCAAGCAGGTGTTTCATTCTTAAACTGTACTTGGACTTCTGTAATAACTTTTTGAAGATCCTTTCGATAGGATTGTCTTGTATTTTTCACGCACGATAATGGATTAGTCATCAGGTCCTCCAGGGTACTGCGGATTGCATTCTTCTTCTCATTTCTGCTGCTAACGAAGCATATTCGTTATACATTCTATCTCCAGCAACAAAACAGTGTTGTCTCTGTTCCAACGCATCAATAATCAAAACATAATCTTGTTTTGTAAAATCAGGAAAATACTTCGTCATGGGTTTTCTGGGTCTAATCCTAGTTCTATGAGATAGTCTATCCACCATTGCGGATCCTTCTCTGTTTTCCAGTTTGGAACTGGTAAACCTTTCTCAGAATAATATTCTGATATCGCATCATCTAAAATCTGTGCGATCTCCATACTCCTCTTCCTCCTCGTCAACATCTGCATATGCGTCTGCCACATATGGTCCGTGTGGTTTTTTGGATTCTGCTCTGACATACTTTCGTTCATCGTTGACTGCAAAAATCCACAAACTGAGTTTCATTACAACCCATATTATCACAATAGGAGATAGACAAGCAAGTAAAACGAGTGGGTTCATGTTGGTTCTCTGAAATACTCAGGTAAGGGACATCCTTTAAATCTTTCTATCTCATCCACTGATAAGACAAACATGCACGTAACACCTAAACAAAAAGCGAATAATAATTGTAGGAAATAATTTCTATCCATGGTATCTACCTGGCCATGATAGATGCATTCCAGAGATTAGCAATACAATAAAAGCAAATACAAACAAAAGATCCATAGTCTACCTCGCCGTTTCAAAGTCACTCGTATCGAGAACAGATGCTAAATCTTTCTCTCTAATAGTTAGTCGATCAGGATCTATTAATCTGATTGCCTCAGCAAGTTCTTGGAAGTGCTGAATCTCATCATTCATAATCTCACAGATCTTCTTATCATCAGGGAAACGTGTAAGATACTCAGCATATGTGAGTGAAGCATGAACCTCTACTTCATAGGAGAGGTGGTAAGCAGACCTAGGAGCCACCCAATAATAAACCACGTTGACCCAATAATATATAAGGACGAGGTGTTTGGCAAAGAAACGATCAATCCAATAAGAATTGCCGCCCCTAGATTCCATGTATTCCAGATGTTCTGTTTCGTTAAGCGTTTGAGCAAAATGTTCCTCCATCAGATAAATGTGTTCTGGCCCACGCAATCCCATTGATTCTCGGAAATGAAGGACGCTTAAGAAAGCGAAATAAGGTGCCCGAGCAATCTCCTCAAGCACCCAGAATCGTTGATAGTCTCGACCTTTATATAAAAAGTCAATGATTGCGACTGTTAAATTGAGAAAATATGTATTAAGTGTAGTCATCTTCATCCTCGTATAAAGGACATGGTTCTTCAAATAAATGTTGCATTCTAAGTTGTTTAATCCTCTCCCTTAATTGTTTGTAAAACTCTCTCTTCTCGTCTTCGTTCATAGAATGACTTAATAGAAGTTTACGTAACTGCACTATCTAGTATAGCAAATCGTAAAATAATTCTGAATATTAGCAACCACTAACAGTTTTTGCCGCTTCTGCGCCGACCGTTTTACCGACATTCTGACCCAGCAAAGTTGCCCATCCTGCTGCTAACCACCCAATGTATGGTATGCCAGTAAGCATAGGAGCAGCACTTGCTGTAATACTAGCACCGACCATTCCTCCGGTCGATTCTCCAGCGCCCACCGACTTTATACATTCTAGGTCCTCTGCAGTCCACGACTTTCCCTCAGAAGATTTTTCACCTCTCGGAATATTCTTCTGCCCATCCATGGTATACTCATAGGTCTCAAAGTTTTCTGACTCAACAGAACCCTGTGATGACTTACCAAACATTCCCTTTTCATCATACTCTTTATCAACAGCAGATGACTTAGTTGTGGTCAATACCTTTGGATCATTTGACTTGTAGTCAATACGGTATCCTTCTGTCCCGACCTCAACCTTGTATGATGAATAAGGTCCAGTGGGGAGATTGATGGCAGGGAATTGGGGGCGATCGGCATACTTCTCTGTCGTCTTCATCTGATAGTTCATGAGATGCCCTAACACACCAATATGTGCCACTGCAACTACACCACCTACTCCTAGAGCACACCACTTGAATGGGTTAGCCATGACTTAGACCTCAATCTTTTTCTTTCTTGTTACTTTCCTCTTTTTTCTTTGCCGGAACAACTCCAAAAGTAGCTAACGTCCCAGTGAAGACGCTGGCAATAAAAGTCGGATCGATGTTTTTTTGAGGCATACCGGGGACAGTTACATAATTAAGAGTCAGAATTGATGCTGACCACCCTAATATAATAACTCTCACAAGGGTGGACACCCCTTCATCAGCCCATTCAAATTTATCCTTTTTGGTTTCCTCTTTCTTTACGGTAGTTGATTCCATACGAAAAGAAACAAGGCAACTTTATTTATGATTCGAGTTGCTCTACAGAGATTGTTGTATGTCTAAGATTATTAAATTTTTTACAAAGACTATCGCTTGATTCGTGTTGCCATTTTTGATACGCATTCTTTAAGGATTGGATGTAATCATTTCCGTCGATGCCTTTCATTTCCGCAGCAACTATGGATTTGATTAACACATCCCTTGTTAAATGTGTCATTTGAAAATTTTTGTTATCCAATAACAGACTTCTACATTACGAGACTGAAGAAGGTTTGTCAAGAAGCCTGCCTTGGCTGTGCTTCAATTTGTATTGAATGTTATTATTTAGGAATGAATCCATTTTCAACCAACCATTCCCGCGTCTTAGGAGTTGGTTCATAGTCAGTCCACATAGTTCCAGCAGCACAAGACGTGATTGCTTTCAGAGTCATACCCTCAGTATGCCCTGCCCAGAATGCTTCTTTCTCCCACGGAATAGCGTGAGGCATATTCCTATAAGTTCTTTGTGCCATCTCCTGCCACATCTTAGGGACATCCTCTTCATTATGAATGATAGCAATCATATTATTCTTAATACTTCCTGCCATACAATCTTGTGCAGCGTGCCATCCTTCATGACGCATGACACTCATTAATGGTCCTGGACGACCCACATATCTTTTATTAAGAAAAAAGTTATTACCCACTGTATGGTAGACACCGCGATGACCTACAGGAAAATATTTTTCGTCTGCTAGAAACACCCCAACTCCGATCCTACTAAGGGCAGAGAGCATTCGATTGAACTCGTTAGAAATAGAATAAAAATCATCAGTATTGGAATACTGACTAGAAATATCCAAAAGATTATTGATCTTTGTGACTCCATCTGTGCATTCCCTGAGTAACATACATCCCATGGCATCCATAGTGTAGTAACCCTTTGTAGGTTCACTGCGGACTGGTATAGTCATTCCATGAGCAGCACCGAAAAGAAGACCAGCAAGAATAAATTTAATCATGGTAAAGTGACGCCTCCAGTCATTGTAGGTAGTTCAGGTGTTAGAGAGACTCCACCTGTCATTGTAGGCAGTTTGGGTGTAGCAGCATCAAGCAAGTCTGGAAGTGCTCCAGTAATCGCTTCTGCTGCTGCCTTAGACACTCTTTCTTTAACATTCTCTATAATCTTATCCCTAGAAACATAAACATACGCCCCGCCACCAATAATACTCGCCGTTCCTAGAAATGATAATACTGCTAAAACATTAATTACTTTTTGCATAGTAAACCTCAAAATATTTTGCTACCCCAAATGAAGTCTTATGACCTTGAGAGACCCAATCATGAGCGCACTCAAAGATGGATTGACTGGAATATTTAGGAACTACACCATCCATTGGTCCACCATACTTCATAAGCAGGATTTGTAAGACCTCCTCACGTAGTTTCATTTTCTCTGGACTATATCGCCAATCATCGTTCATGATAGTTCTCCGATCCGCCAATAGTGTTCATTTGTATTGTAATCCTTCCAGATCGAGTTGCAATCTCATACATGTCCTGATGAATTGTTTTGGATTCACCAGTGCCATAATACTTATGTGCCTCCTTCTTAAATGCTTCATATTCTCTCTCCATGTAATCTTTATTCTCATCAGAAAAAGTTGCTGGTCCAAACCACTTATCATCTTTCAGATACTGTGGGGCAGGAACTGTGGTATGTTCTGAGGCAGAAACATTAAATGGGATGAATGGAAGATTCACACCTCCAGATGTAACTTTGATGCCAGTATTAGGAAGCATACTTTTTACCCTACCTAGAAGTTTCTGTTTGAGTTTATTTAACATTATGAAAGAACAAGTTTCTTAGAATAGTTATATGCATACGTCTCGCGCTTTCCTTTGATCCCCCAACCTAACCAACGATATGCTGGTTTCATATAATATGATACACTTTGTCCGCTACCTTCAAACGTAGGTAGATGCTTTTGAAATACATTCTCATTGATCATATAACGAGTCTGGCATACCAACTCGCTAGGATCGCAATCATACTTTTTAGCGAACATTCCTAACCCATTATAACGCTTCGGAGTAGTCCACTGGATGATTCCATACCCACCGCGATAGCAACGGTCATAAGGAACTCTAGCGCCTCCTTCGCATACATTGGCACGGAAGTTACTCTCTTGTTTAATGTTACCCAGAATCGTTGCAAGTGCATTACGGTCTTTAATGTTTGTACTTTGTTGTAACCTACTTAGAATATATTTTTCTTCTGGTGTGCATTCGGGACAGTTCCATGTTTTCTGATGCGAATCCGTGTCCGTAGCAGCAATAGCCGTAGTTACAGCATTTGGAGCACATGACGTGCCTAGAAATCCTAGCACTGAAAGAGCAACAAATGACTTAAACATAAAAGGGGAGCATGATGCCCCCCTATTATAAGGTATTCGGTTTTTCCTGTCAATTATTTGGTGCCGTGGAAGGGATCATCATACCTCCCCCCAAATCGTCATCATCCTCATCATCACTTGCCAATACCAACATAACAATAAATGGTGTGACTATGAAAATCAGTGTTTGTAACACTGTCCAGTCATAAATCATGAGTTTTTTGCTGCTGCAGCAATTGGAATTAGCAAAAGCACTGCTACTGCTATAAATCCCATCACCAAATACCTGGAATGAGTTGTCCGGTAATAGCATAAGATCCCATTGCTGCTACTACTCCAAGCATTGCTGCCCAACCATTAATGCGTTCTGCTCTTTCGTTCATTGTCCTGTCTCCTGTAAAGTTAGATAAAAGTTTTCGTTCGTTGGTTTTCTACCATCTAATTCGTAGATAGTAGAGTCTCCATAAGTCTTATGGTCCTTGTACCCTACCATTCTCCCCTTCGTGTTCTGGAGAGCAGGCATGAATACAATATAGAAAAATACTCCCGGTGCTCCGATAATAAAAGCACTTGCGATTACATAGTATGTTAGAAGTTCAGCCAGGGAAGTTTCCATTAGTAAGTTTCCGATAATTGTTCAACAGAGTAAGCAAGCAAAACAAAGAATGAAATGCTTGTTACGGTAAAAATCAATTCAGACATCAGATCATGCCAAAGAAAAGATTACCAGTCAGCGAGTATGAGAACACAGCAAAGAAGAAACCAATCATCGCGGTGCGACCATTCAGTTTTTCTGCACGTTCTGCATAAGTCTCATATCCATAACGTTGTGCGTCAGTATCTGAGATATACATTTTAGGTTCTTTGGCGAACAAATTTTGGCGTCCACCGTCTTCAGTTGTTACAGTCACGATACACTCCGTAATGTTTCTTTACATATTATATAGGAAACATAAAGTTTTGTCAATCCTCATCAGATTTATTTTGTATTTTTGCGAACTCTTTTAGCAAAAGCATGTGTTCATTCTCTAAATCTTCAACTCTGTATTGAAGTTTCTCAACCAGAGTATAGATGTCTTTCACCTCTGCAATGTTCTGATCACCCCTGTCAGAGTCATCATAGAACCATTTCATCATTTTTTTAACTTTCTTTTTCATTGATAGTTTCTACTATTTTAAGAGACTTTTGACGAAGTTCTTCTGGGAGAGGAACATATCCTAATGAATCCGAAAGTGATTGTGCTTTCGTGCTCAACATATATCGGAGAGTTTCCTTCACTCCGGGAACAGACTCTGGATATGCAAGAATCCAAGTCAAAGAGACAATCGGGTAAGCATTTTCACCAGTAGGATTTGGATCTGCACCACGAAGTTTATCGTCTAGGACAATCTTAGCAAGACCAGCAGCAGAAGTTTCTGCATTTGCTTTTACAAAGTTGCCATCCTTATTCTGAAGAGCAACTTGTTGGAATTTACCGCCATTCACATAACCATAGTTCAGATAACCAATGGCACCAGGTTGATTCTTGATAGTAGCAGCAACACCAGAGTTACCTTTATTACCAACGCCAACAGGCCATTGGACTGCCTTACCGGTTCCTACAGTCTTCTTCCACTCTGGAGAGAAAGCAGACAGGGAGTTGGTGAAACCTTTGGTAGTACCAGAACCATCAGAACGATAAACAGTCAAAATTTTCTTATCTGCACAACCAAACTCAGACCAGTTAGTAATCTTACCAAGGAACACATCAGCAAGTTGAGTCTGTGTCATCTTGGCATCACAACCAAGATAATTGTAAGCAGGAACAATGGCACCACCAGTCATGGGAACATGAACCATAGGCAGTTTCTGCTTCTTATCACTTACGGCACCATCAGAGGCACCAAAGTCAACAGTCTTGGCATGATACTGACGAACACCAGCACCACTACCAACTGCTTGATAGTTCACTTGGTTTCCAGTCTCCTTTGCCATAATTTGGAACCAGGAGTTATACAGGGGAGCAGGGAAGGTTGCTCCTGCTCCATTCAATGTAAACGATGTTTTCTCTGCGCTACCACAAGCAACCATCAGGGGAGTGACAGCAATAACTGCTGCGAATGCTTTCATTTGTTTATTTTGTAAATTGCTTAGGTTTACCTGAATATTATAACAGGAAACCTCAATATGTAGTGCAGGTTAAACTAATTTTAACCATAAAAAAAACCTCCCCATAAGAGGAGGTTAGCATTACGTAACGTGAGGATCAGAAGTCGAACTTAACTCCGACCTTGGTTCCCCAATCAACGATCTCATCACCATCAGCATCTTCACCGGCAGTCATACCAGCAATCTCGCCATAGATACCCAGAGTCTCAGTTGCGGCGTAAGATACACCAACCTTACCGGACAGTTCAGTCTCGGTATCATCAGCAACTTCGCTATGAACGAAAGCAGGACCACCTTGGACATAGTAAGATACACGACCAGCAGCACCTTCGTATCCAACGTGAAGGTCTGTGGTTGCCCCAGAGTACTCGCCGTCAGGATATGCGGCATTGGCCTCCAGATTGACATAGGGACCTGCTACGGCAGCGCCAGCGAAAAGGGGAAGTGCAGCAGATGCTGCGATTACGGATTTGAACATTAGTTTTACCTCGTTTATTTACTTGCGGAATGGTTACCCGCAGATGAAAAGAACCTCGACTTGGTTCTGCTGTTTCCTCGATTGATCAGATCGATTAGACTCACTCAAATAATTGCGGAGGTCGTCTATGGAAAAAGTATTTATAGTAACAAAATTATATAATTTTGTTAACTAGGTGGGTTGTCCTCACTCTTGGCATTAGAGTTTTCAGTAATCCTACCTAGGAAAGGATCATAGTTCATCCACTCACGAATGTCAACTGATGGTCCTTGTTGTTGCCAGTAATTTGACAGTGCATCATGCGGTGCTTTATGAAACACCGTAATATGCTCCTGGTGAATTGTAGATCCAAAGTTCATATTATACAAGAACAATGGAATCGTATAAGTTCTACCAGTCTCAAGGATAGTGTCCTCTGAAACTGCTCTTGGTTTCACACCATTATCAAGTTTATATTTGTCCCCACGAATATGATGTCTCATCATCTTCGCAGCATGATGTCGAGAGATAAGATAGACAGCAGCAGAGAAGTCATTGATAAACTTCAAGTGCAACTTCACATGAATATCACCCGTACATATGGTGGTTAGTTGAAGACAATCCCAGTCATATGGTGCCAGACCGATAAACTCCTGCCATGTAAAGTTCCAATGGCGAACTGTTGAGAAATCCACATCATCCTCAAGAATCATGCAGTAATCATCATCAGTTTCTTCATAGAAATGCTTGATGGCTTTGAGATGTGACATACAGCATCCCAACTCATTCTGAGATACATTGTCAGGAATTCTTCCTTTAAGATAAGATGATACATCATCCTCTCTACCATCATATCCAGAGATACGAGTATGATTTTCTACCTTCCAATACTTAAATTGCTCCTCCATGTAGAAACGTCTGTCTTCATCAGCATCAAGATTTAACCAATAGATATGGGGAATACCTTTCAGTTTGAAGGCAGATTTATTTTTCTCCATCTTACTAAATTCGTGTCCATCCATCGGGAATAATGTCTTTTGTATTGTGGTCTTTTGTGTATCCAGTTCCAAACCATTGCTTAGGTGCGATTACTTTCTTCTTCTTATTCGCAGACAACCATGCACCCCACCAAGAGAATGTGGAGTTAGCAATAATAAAGTCAGAGCACAAACTCATCAGACATAAATCAACACGATTGTCGTCATTCTCAGAGACCATAAAGCGATCATCAGAGAACAGTTCTTGCTCCTGACACCATGCTGGGTCATCGGAGAATACAATCACCTCACGATCATCACTAAAGTGACTCAATGCTTGCTCATAATACTCTATGGAACATGGTGGATGATTATCACTATTAATAACATAGTCACCACGACGAACATGAAGTGCAATCGGAAAGTCCAACTGCCATATCATCTCTTGACAAGGTTGAAGAACTTCACTCTTAAAAACAAAGTCTTCACGAATCTCATCCTCGATCTTCTTGAAGTATTTCTCTGTCTGAAAGTAACCTTGAAGACTTACGTGGTCAGGACACATCGCATAGAGTTCCTCATCAAAGTGAAAAAATCTCTCCTGAACTGTTGGAGCATGTCCGTTATTCAACAGTGCTACCTTGACCGGTAGATCAAAAGAATCAAACAACTCGGTACGGAGCATATTGCCGATACCATCATCTACTGCATCCTTATAATAAGGAATACAGATGTCAGTCCCAATGTTTCTTGCAATCCCTTTCAGAGACGCATATTGAAACATCTGATTGGCGAGTCTACCCATTCGCCCAAGGGCATTGAATCCTATCATTTCAATTGTTCTATACGTCGTTTAAGGTAGTCCTGGTTTTCATAATACTCCACTAGCGTATTCCTGTCAAATGTTTTGATAGTGTTCCAGAGAGTATAGTTATTATTAAAATTTGGATTACTAAACCAAGAGTTATATGTCCTACCATGCTCTAAATGATAGGCATAACTATTCAATCTGACAATCCGATTACCAAGTATACTCATCCTATAATAAAACTCATCATCTTCACATCCCCATGAGATAAAGTTCTCATTCATCATGTAGGAATCAATATACTTCTGTCGATCTACGAACTGACACCACCCAATCGTTGAGTTATGTAGCGACTTTTTCTTATCAAGTGTTTCAGTATTCAGTGTCTGAACAAACTCATTAAAGATATCCATATCATATTCTGCTCTCCACTGATAGATACCACACTGATACGGATATACTACGTCTGCCTCTCCCTGCATTATCAACTGATAGGCATTATGATATGATTCTTTGGGTAGAATACAATCAGCATCGTAGTTTGCCACAACCTTGGTATCTGAAGCAACTATCAGATCATTCAGAACTTTACT
>Ga0181414_1000274_pt1 | contig 15780 bp, 22 predicted proteins | sample 37SPOviralmetaG_FD_130139 | JGI IMG/M metagenome (GOLD analysis project Ga0181414, IMG submission 130139) | Marine viral communities from the oligotrophic San Pedro Time Series (SPOT) site, San Pedro Channel, CA, USA - 37 SPOT_SRF_2012-11-28 | ecosystem: Environmental > Aquatic > Marine > Strait... | reverse complement strand
TAATTCATGCAGAAGCTTATAGTGCCAAAAAGATGCCCAACCTTCATTGAGTATTTTTGTCTTAAGTTGTGGAATAAAATAATGTGACTCTTCTCTGACTATGTTTATTAAGTCTAATTGCCAGTCCTCGTATGTACCATAGTCTAGCAAAAAGCCTAACAAGTCTCTATCAGTGCCTATAAATGACTTCTTGCGAATCATATCAACATATTTTTCTCTCTTTTCTTTCATAAAAACGCTATTATTAAGTTTTTTTATAAAATTGTCCTGTTTATCTTGTGGACTTATTCTAGACATTTCATATCTTTCAGTTTGAAATCTGATTGTGTGTAATGCGTCTAAAAAATTTTCTACTTTCTCGCTACCTATCATTGGATCTTCTGAATATTCAAATATTCTTCTTTTTGCATTACGCATTTTTGACACTATATTTTCCGGTCCTGTGTTTCTAAAAGTACGATTATTTTTAAAAAAGTCACTATGACCGATGCAGTGTGCCATAATAAGTATTTGAAGATATAGAGGGTTTTCTCTCATGAGATAAGCTATTGATGGATTGCTGTTTATAATAAGTTCATAAGGTAATCCTTGCATTCCCATATTGTATTGCTGGTGTGTAACTTCAAAGGATTTTCCGTAGCTCCAGTGATTATAGTGACTAGGCATGCCGTGATATGACATATGACCGATCATTTCAAAATAGTCACACACTTCATAGTTTATTGGGTGCCAGTCTAGACCAAACTCTTTAGCTTTTTTACATATTATATCATCCCACTCTTTTAATTCACTAAAATTCCAGTGCTCTGTGTATTTTTCATTCATCATTGTTTCCAAAAAGTTTTTTAAATTCGTCCCATATATCTTCTTTAGAATTAATTTCAACTATCTTAAAGTTCTTGCATGTAAGAGGCTTGTATACTTCAGACATTGCTGTTCCCCAACCAGCAGATCCTTTCTTGCCGCCTTCAGTAATTTCTATAAAACTATATAGCTGGCACATATCTGTTAATTTTTTGCTTAATTCTACTGCCTTGTCATTATCTTCTATCCAGTTGTCCCCATCTGAACAATGAAATGTATAAAGATTCCAGCTAGTCGGTGGATATCTACTTTCAATAATTTCAACAGCTTTTTCTAGACCGGAACTTATAAAAGTACCTCCACTCGAGCCTCTTCCAAAAAAATCATCTTCGTTTGTTTCTTTTGCCTCAGTTGTATGAGAGATAAATACAATTTCTGTTTTATCATAACGATATCTTATAAACTGATATAACAAAAAGAAAAATGACCTTGCTTTAAACTTTTTACCTTTTGTCATCGATCCGGATGTGTCCATAATAAAAAATATTGTAGCATTCGTTACATTTTTTTTAGTCACTTCAATGTGTTTATATTTTAAGTCATCCTTGTGAAATGTAAATCTTTCTCCACTTTCAGGATCATAAGTACCGGCTTTAATTGAAGCCTTTTTTCTTCTTATTTTTCTCTTAATAGTTTCTTTTTTAGAAAGCCTAGGTCTAATCCCTTCTTTTCTGTAACCTTTTCTTTTGATTGTATTATTGAATATATTAGGAAAGCTTTTCTTTTCTAAGTCCGGAAGATTTAAATCATCAAAAAGATATTTTGCTAATTCATCTAGTGATATATCAACTTCATAAAATTCTTCTCCTGCTGAATTGCCAGGTTTTTCAGGTGATCCTTTTCCTTTTCTTCTTTTTGCAGGTGTCTTTCCTATTTGTTGACCTTTTTTTACATCCTTACCTTGGCCAGATCCAACTCTAGGATTATTTTTACCATAAATAAATTGATACTCTTTGATACCTCTAACAGGTATTTTAATTCTTTTCTTTCCGTCTTGACCAATTATACTTTCTTCAGCAACGATATCATGAATTCCGTCTTTAATAGCTCTTTCTATTTTCTCTTTGTGTCTTCTTCTATCAGTTGCAGATCTATCAGCTGAAGATTTATGTTCTTTAAAAATTGACATGTATTATTATCCTCTACTATAATTATACTCTATAACTGATAAAGTTAAATAAAGTATTATAGTAATGTACTATATGCAGCAGAAATATATTTTACATTAATTGTAAACTAATACTCTATATAATATTATTAATTATAAATAATCTCTCTACTTCAACGTTAAACCAAGGAGGTGCTAAAGAAAATAATATAATTTAATTCAGAATAGACATATCTATTTATATGGGGGTAGTTATGTTTAGAGAAATTGCGGTTGGATTTATGCTTAGTTTTGTTTGCTTTGTTCAACTTAGTTGTTGTAATGTTAACAAATACAAAAGTAGTAATGAAATATATGTCAGTTATTTAAATAAAAAGTTTAATAAGAGCAAAGGTAATATTGCAAATCATAATTTTATTTTTTTAGCAAAGTACGTTTTAACAAAAAATCACAATGATTACACTAAGGTTTGTTATAAAGGTGAAGACAATTACGACGAATGTCATGACCCACTTACCCCTATTAACTCAGCCTCAGGCTTCGTAGTCAAAGTCGATAATGACAAAGGAAAGATATACGCATTAACTGCAGCGCACTGGTGTGAAGAAATTACCAAAGATGAGTTATATGATTCAACAGAATTGCTTTTTGATAAAATGCCACTAATAGGTTACTATGCAACTTTTATGGGTAATGAATATAGAATAAATAGTTATATAATGGACTATACATCTGACTTGTGCCTAGTAACTTTTAACTCTAGGTACTACAAATATGCAAAGAAAGTTAGAATAGGTAAGTCTGATCCAGACATAGGTGACTCAGTATATACAATATCGGCTCCCATGTGGTCTCATGATCCTGAGCTTAGGCAGCATTATGTAGGTAAGTCTAGCGGCTGTGATGACTTTGAATGTGCATTCACAATTCCTGCTACTTATGGAAGTTCAGGAAGTGCAGTCATTAATGAAAAAGGAGAGATAATTAGTGTAATATCTCGAGCAGCAGTTGGATTTAACAACTATGCGATAGGTGCCAAACCCCAACAAATAGAAGAATTTTTAGAGAAAGCATATGAAACTTTACGTAGATAAAAATCTTAACATTGATCCGGATAAAATTAAACTAATTGGAGAGTTCTGCATATTTTGTTCAGAAAAGCTGCCTATAGTTGGAAATTTCGATATTCATGTAACAGCAGACCGGTCAAAGCATGGTATAACAACAACTGCTGCTTACGAAGTTAATAACAACACATGCAGAATATATGGTAAAAATAGAGCACTAGTAGATATATGCAGATCTATAGCTCACGAAATGACGCATATGATGCAAGATGAGACAGGCCTTCTAACCGGTCACATACAAGATGCTGGTGGTTTTCATGAAGATCAAGCAAATGCAAAAGCTGGTGAACTGATAAAAAGATTTGCAAAGAGCAAAGAGGGACGACGAGCAATATATGAAGGTCGAAATTACAGAGCCTGACTCTTTTTATTTGCTAGATGCTCCATACCTTTTTTTGTACGAGCTGCTGACTGAGCCATGGTCATTTTTTTAGTTTCAATATGAGCAGGATCCCAGCCTCTAGTGAAAGTTTGATCACCTACTTTAATTTCTTTGGGTGACCAATTTCCTCCCCACTGAACCTCTGATTTAAACTCACTATTGACAATTTCACCTAAATCTTGGAAAAACTTTTCTGCACCTAATTCTTTTTCTTGACTTCCTCCGTCCCCCCATCCATATTTACTATCTACCAAGTCGACTGCTAGGGCAGCCTTATTACCTTCCCCATCAAGAGCAACATGGTATCCAAAAACTGTTTTTGTCTTAGATTTACCTTTTTGCATTAATCTTTTTTGTTCTTCCGGACTTCGATAAGCAGATCCTAAAATAGGATCATGACCTTTTGATCTGAGTTTATTCATAATGGCTTTCACAGTTGGTGCAAAAGATTTGTCAACGTCGTTCATTGACTTTGAAGTCATAGGTGCTTTAAAATTATTGTCCTTTCCTAATAAAGAAGTGTAAAAGTCTGCTATTCCGGAATCATCAAAAATACCGGGTCCACCTCCACCACCAAACATGCTATCCAATACACCAGAGATATTTAAGTCTATTTCTAATTCATTAAGCTGTTGTTCTATAAGCTGTCTAAGCTTAGACTCTGTTATGATGACCTTCATTTTTATTTAAACCTCAGCTACCTCTTCTCCCCCAAATCCAATTAAGTTACCAAAAACTTCGCTTAAAGGAGGCATAGAACATATTGTTTCTCTTATAAAAGGTTGTATTTCTTGTAATATTTCATTCTGAAAAACTTCTTTTAGAGTTTTGCTAATGCTACCAAGTATGATACTGTCTGATATCGCATTGACAATTCCTGCTGTCATGGATCCTATCGAAGCAGTAAAATAAGAACCACTAGCAAGATCATTCTGCAGTCCATTGACAAATTCTGGTGACTTAATATATTTAACAAAAACATCTAAAAAGATATCGCCTCCTGCTTTACCCATAACTAATACCATGTCATCAGCCAATATTTCACAGCCATTATTATCATCAAAATAAGACATTATTCTTGTTGGATTTTCTAAAAGAACATTCTCGATAAATTCTTTGATAAATTCAATCATGAACATACCTAATATATTGTCGCTGGTAAAACCTAAATAATTAAAAATAGCATCAATAAAATATTCTTTAAAAGCGTCTATCTTTCCAGAAGTTAAGCTACTAAACATACTTCCTATGATCCCTAGATCTATTTCATTAATTAGTTCTTTCTCACCGTATCTAATCGCTTCATTAACTCTTCTACTAGCACCTATAAATTCAATTATTTGCTTTTCTTCTTTAAGTAGCATTTTTATCCCCTGTTAAGTATTTAACCTTATTATTATTTACGCTTTGTACTTCTTGCGCTTCAATATCAATAATTATCTCTGGATTTTTATTTTTACGAAAATTATTATTAAAGTGTTTTTCTATGATAATAGGGCTTTTCTTATTTTTTTGATTTTTCTGGTACTTTGACATAAATTTCATATATTGTGATAGCAAATAAACAGAAGCTATGATAATGCTCAATACTATTATTATTGTAAAAATTAGACTAAGGTTTGATATCATAAAGTAACTAGTCCCTATAAATACATATTATGCAATAAGGCCAATTAATTAAATATTTTTATAGTCTGCAGACCATCTCTAAACCTGCAAAACCTATAACTTTTTTCTTACGACTAGGAAGCATGACATGCGCATGTCCGACGCCTCTAATAACATATGTTTTATAGACTATCGCCAAGGATTCATATTTAGGCATTTGAAGTTTAAGACTTCCTCCTTGCATTCCTGAAGATGCGTAATAAGGAACAAATTTAACAACATCACCGACAGTTATATCTTTCATGTTTAAAATACTAACCTTTAAAAGTAATTTTGTTTAACTTTAATAAACGATCTGTCATAGGTGTACCTTGTGTTTGATAGTATGTCCAATTAGACCATCCAAATCTGCCAAATTTGTCTTTACCATCAGGAAAAAATCCTCTTGGTGTACCACATGCTGCACTTTTAATTGGCTCCGCAGATATGTCGTATCGTCTATTCAGGTAGTATCGCCAAACATTTTCTGCGTCCATTGAAACTTCATCTCTATCTGGTACTAATCCTTGATCTCCTGCAACCTCGATTGCTACATCATATATAAGGGGACCGTATTTGTCTATATCTGAATATGCCACAACTATTTCATAAGCATTGCAACGTAGACTGTAAGTAACAGAAACATTACCAACTTCAAACTCACCATGATTAAACTTTTTGTAAAGGTTGACTTCATATGAAGCAGGTGGTGAATATTTTTTTGTCGACATGTCAAATCCAGAGTTTACAACCTCAATTCTAAATTCATCACCAAGCTGCTCTGGTAACACCATTCCCTCAGACAATATAATATTACGTATAATCTTTTTAAGTTGATTCTCAGTTAATCTCATTTGCTTGTCCTGTATTTAAAAACCACCTAATAAGCTCCCATATCTAATAAGTCAAAAAGTTGTTTTACTTCCTGATCTGTCCAATACCTGCCGGCAGAATAATCACATATCTTAGGTGAAGGATACCCATCTGCCACAGCACGCTTCAAAACATGAAAATAAGTCATCATCTTCTTTTTCTGCCTTTCACGATTAAGACGTTTCGCAATTTTCTTAATAGAATTCTTATTCAACGATAAAGAAGGCACATAAAAGAAAAGAACGATACTTTTGATAACCCAATTGTCAATAATCATCTCATCAATTTTTTTATTAGTCATCACTGCTACATCTTCTGCATCTAAAATAATAGGGTATTCATCCAAGTCAGACTCAATATCCTCTAACTGGCCAATTCCTCCTGGTCTCTTGGGCATGCCAGACGAAGTAGTTAGCTCACGTGCTTTTTGTCTCCGTAAATCATCAGGAGATCCTACTTTAGAACTATGAGTTTCTAACTCTTCAGTATAAGCATCAAAGTCACCAGCCCAGGTAATACGCCCATCTAAAATTAGATGTATTTCCATTCCCGGAACAGGAGAACCAGGATGACCAATGTTCCAGATCGGGTCATACACAGTAAATATCTCTTCAGGTGTAGGCAAAAGAGGAGTTTTCGACTCAATACCTACAACAGATAATTCTGCCGAGCCTCCCGCAAGATAACGTCGACTTACTCCAGTCGTACGCATTTTTTTAGCACCACCGGCATAACCAACTTGGTGTAGCTTAGCAACATTATTCTTAAAATATTCGTGATCAGCAAATTTATTCCAGATTACCTTAGCATAGCGACGATACTCTTTTGCATCGCGACCACTTTTTAACTCATAGTCATCATAACCTGTACCAAACTGTTCATTCTGATCAGGGGCTGCCACATCTTTATAATCTTCCATGCGCTTAAGCATAAAGTGCTTAATTTCATCTTTTGATTCAAAATCAGGATGAGCAAAAGATCCCACGCCTTTTTTATACTGTGCGTATGCTCCTTTAATAGGAAATTCTAATTCTTCCTTAATAATTCTAATGAGCTGTCTTCTAGTTATTAACATATATATATCCTATAACATATTACTTAACTTATTAAAGAAAGAGTCGACAAGATCAGGAGCATATTCTAATAAAAAATCTTCTATGGTCTGTTCAACTACAAGTTCTTCATCTGTTGAAAATATTGTAAATTTTTCTGTACCGCCAGAGTAGGATTCAAATATCCAAGGAGAGTATTTAGCGCAGGTCAGCCACATATCTATTAGTCCAGGTATTTGCTTGCTCAGTATGCTGTAATCTTTAATTTTGATATTTCTTGAATTTGATACTTTTATCCATGAGTCATAATGAGTTATATCTTTACCTTCTAGAAAATCTTTTCGCATCGAAATAGCCATATAGTCTTCATGATGCAACCTATCAGGAATCTTAATCCAGTTGCCTTCAGTGTCAATAAACCCGTTTGAGGTGAGGTTGCAAGTATACTGAAAATCTTCACCACTCATTTTCATTCCAGAAGCTTCTAAAATAACTTCCCTTATGACACTTCTAATATCACTCTTAGATACTCTCAATTACTTATCCTTTTAAAATATCATTAATCTTTTTCTCAACATACTTTCTTGTTGACTCCATCATTGGGTCTTGGACAACAACTGTTCCTCTAGAATCGTCACCCATATATATTGGAAAGTTTTCTAACGTTCTGTAATCTGATAAAAGTCTTTCTAAGTCAGATTCTGCTATGTCAATGTAATTAACCAAATCCCGATTCTTGTTCTTTAGGTACCTAAGGTCTTTTCTCATTTCTTTGTGGATCTTTTTAAGAGAGTGAAAACCTGCTGCTTGCAATGCTATTGAGGTTAATTGATCTGCTCTTTCATCGTAACCTAGTTCACGCATTTCTTTTTCAAAATGCTGTATTTCTTTAGTTAGTTTAGCAACATCACCGGCAACTTGTGCTTGTTCTTTTTTTATTTTTCTAATGCTTTTTATTTTTGCCTGAATTTTTTCATCTTTCTCTGTTGCTATGTCATAATACAATTTATTAAGTTGAGGGTAATCTTCATAGCCTCCAGAGTCTAAAAGTGTCGAAGCAATTTGCAAACCTTGTCTAAAGTCTTCTTCGTTATTTGATCTTAGCAATCTCTCTAATTTAGACAAATTCTCTTGATCAAGCTGCTCCATAATAACAGATTTTATTTTTTTTGATTCCATCATCGGATCCTGAACAACAACTGATCCACCGCTACTTCCGCCCATCGTTATTGGAAATTCTTCAAAAATTCTGTAATTATTTAAAAGTCTATCTAGATCTGCATCAGCTAATTCAATGTAGTCTAATACGTCAATTTTTCTATTCAACAAGTGAGTCATTTCTCTCCGCAATTTTATAACATCAGGGTGGCTAGATGGATGTTTATGCTGGTATATTTGTCTACTTAACTCCATAATTCTGTTTGACAGCTTAATTCTATTATTTTCATATTTACTTCTTCTAGTTCTTAATGCTTGAATTTTTGCGTCTTTATCTGCTGCAACGCTATAAAACAAATTCGCAATCTCAGGATAATCATCACTGCCGCCTTCGTCTAAGAGAGCTCGCGCTATACTTAAGCCTTGCCTGACGTCAACTTCGTCATCTGATCTTAATAGAATCTCTAGCTTATCAATCTGCTCCTGACTAAATTGTTCTACAATAATTTTTTTTAATTTTTTTCTTGTTATATGCAATTTTATCTCTCTTATTTATTTAGGGGGAATAGTAGTCTCACCATGAGCCATCTTGACCAAGTTTCTAACACGCTGTTCTTGTTCCATTAACTTGAGGACGTCATTCATTGATTTAATTTGCTCACTAATCTGATCAACTTGTTTTCTAACATATTCGACGTCATCAGCATTAGCATCATGTCTAACTAAAAAATTAGAAGTCTTTTGGTTGACATTTTGTAGAAGGACACCTACTTTTTCGATTCGATCCTTAATTTGGAGGCGCATTTGCTTCCTCTCTGAGTCATACTTGCCAATCACATCATCATAGCGGACACGAAGTGCCTCTTGATCGGCTTTCTGATCCTTGCGAATCTCCTCAAGCTGACCTTGAAATTTGTCGACTAACTCGTCCATACGCTTTTGCATATTCATATACAACCAGACCAAAAAAGCTGCAAAAATACCTAGTGATCCATGATTCAGTAGCACATCAAATAGTGGCATGATAATCCCCTCCTCTTTTCTGTTATAAATAGGAAGACCGCAAGCAAAAATCATCATAAAAAAAAGAAAACCGGCTCTTGGCCGGCGCGACTTTTACTCTATGAGCGCTGAGTAAGGCCCATTGGGCCATCCTCGTCACACTGTTACTTTTAAATTATAAAACTATCCTTTAAATCCAACGTTAACGCTAACACCATCTCTGAGCCCTATCGTGTGAAGTCCGTTAATTAAAGCTTTCTTTACTTGATCTACGTCAAAGCCTTCAATTTGACGATAAGCCACAGTAGCGCCTTTAGAATCAAAGTCTGAAACAATCACACCTTTATCGATAAGATTCTTTCCTCTGGTTTTGCAAAGGTGGGATCCTTGAACTGATAATCCACCTATCTGACAAAGTGCCACGATATTATTGTGATTTAATTCGTGTCCGGGTCTAGATCGATCTAACATATCTTTTGTTTCTGATTTAAGTTTTCCACTTTCAAGAATCTTATCTCTTAAAGCTTCAGCATCATGAGCTGAGTCACCATAAGGTATATACTTTGCCGCAATAAATAATTGTTGATCCTTTTTTTCTTCTTCGTTAACTACTGACTCAATAAGTCTTCTTAGCTCTCTTCTAGTTAATCTCATAATTCTTCTTCTCCTTCATGAAGTAATTGTTGTACCTTAATTAGGTATTAACGCAAAAACAAATGTTCCTTCTTCGTTTGTTATTAAATTTAAACTTCATAAAAAAAAGAGAGACCGAAGCCTCTCTATTTAAAATATCACTTAAGCGATAAATGACTATCCCTTAGAGGGAACCGGACCACCGTCAAGATGTTGATTTAAAAATCTTTGGAAAGCTCTTGCTTCTTTGACAGTCATTGTCATTTGAGTTGTTCCACCGCTATAAAAGCCATCGCCGGTATTTGTTCCAATTGTCACAACATTAGCTCCTGCTTTATGACTCGTGCTATTACGACTAATTTGAAAGTTAAAACGTTTTGTTGACTTTGATTTTGTGAATGACATATATGTTCTCCTTTTTTAATATGCATAATTAATTGGCATTGCCAATATGTTATAATTGTACATAGCTAGAGACATATTTACAAAATTAATTAATTTCAAGCAAATAACAGACTACAACTCACTCAACTTCGTGGACATGACGCATTGTAAAATCTAAAGCAGCACTAAAACCATCTTGCTCGTAAATGTTTTCTATCTTTTCTTGTAATTCTTTATCAAGAATAATTAGTCCTATGTTTTCGACTGCAACTAAGCCTTGACGCCCTAACTCCATAATGAGACCAGCAAATCCTAGTGGGCCGTCTAAAGCATCATTTAATTTCTTATTTCTAGATGCGTTAATATCTCTTAAGTTATAGCTTGGTGCTTCGGAATCACCTTTTGTCATGAATTTAGTTTCTGAAATTAATTTGCGCAATTGTCTTCTTGTTAATTTCATGTTAACTCCTTTTAGATAAATAGGAAAAAGTTTCCAAAAGATCAGAAGAAATTATCCTGCTATGAAACTATATATACTTTTTATGATTATGGAAAGTATTCCATCATCAGATGCTTTCTTTTTAAATGTTTCATACCCTTTCAAGACTTTAGACTTGGGATTCAATGCTAGCCTACCTTTAGCATTTTTACCGTCGCCACTGAATACTACTGGTTTGTTAATAACTTGATCCATGAAATCTTCTTCTAATTCATCACGATCGTAATTCCCTATCATTTCTTTGAATTCTAAATCATCATTGTATTCTTCTTCATCATCGTAGTCGTTTCTATCTAGATCTTTGTGTACATCATATATACTCAAAACAAGGTTCCGAAGCTCTTCATCTGAAAAACTCTTAATGTAACCTTTATATAGTTTATCATAATGTTTGTTAATCCACGCTAGCACTTCATCATAAAATTTTTCTCTATCATCAAAGAATAGTGTGATTGCTCTGGTCAACATACTTTTATCTATAAGCTGAGCAAACTTCGAAAACCACCACTCGACTCTTTTAAAGGCTTCATCGATCAATACTTTTCTATTCTTATAGTATTTTGCATATATACCGTCTTTACTAGACGGACCTAGCAATTCTCTAATTTTGCTTTTGAGAGTTGCTTCGTCAGTATTTTCGACGTACGTTAGCAATGCCTTTTTTGCAGCGTAGTCTGCAATACCTTCTATTATTGTACTTTTAGATTCATTTTGGCCAATCAGTAAGTGCTCTATTAATATACTTAAGTCTCTTCTTTTTATTCGCATGTTAAACTCTTAGAGGAAAATAGGAAAAATTTTTAAAGTATTCTAAGGTTCAAATTCTTGTAATTCTTTACGTAAAGCTTCGAAGCCTTTAAAAGCTGCCCTCGAACCGGACGTTTTTAAAAACGTACCGTATCTGGCATAGTCCCCTGAATCAAATAGTTCTTTCCGAAGATATGGATGAGAATTAATTTTCATAGAGTGACTCCTTTCATTAGATAAATAGGAAAAGTTTTTTAAAATTTCCCGAAGAAATATTTTATATTTAAATTTACTTCCGGCCGCGGCCGGCGCGAGCTAGGTACTTCTGGTCAACGCCGAGTAGGACCCACGGGTCCTTCTCGACTCACAACCACGTTTTCCACATCTTCTCACACTTTATAGAGTAACTACCACCTCTCTTTTGCAGCTTACCACAGCCCTCAATGACTGTACCATTTCCTTGCCAGATCTCATGATCCACCACAACATCAACATACTGACCATTAGCAAAACCAATGGTAACAAAGTGAAGATCCATCCCCTTGCGCCGATATCTTCGCGAAGCAGCAACGAGACCGCGGAAGCCTACATATCCCCTCTCCGGAGTCTTAAAAAGTTGCATGCCCGGATAAAAGCTGTCTCCTGTCCACCACTTGTGTTTTAAGAACTGATCCTTTTCTGGCTTGTTCCACAACTTGTGAGGAATAAAGACACCGGCTAGTATCGCCTCTCTCTTATGAACCCAGGGTCGATAACTTGAGTTGACGTGTTTTAAGGTCGCGGCCCAAAAACGCTTAGGATCCCGGGCTTTGTGCCAAGCCAGTGCCCAAACCATCTGTCCGTAAGCGAGAGCGTGTCCCTTGCAAAAAGCGTAAGAGTTCAAGTTGACGAGTTGCTTACTGACGTCGTCCTCCTCACCTCGCAGCTTGGCATAAAACTGATCCATTAGCTCTTGTTTACCGCCCTTAAAAGCCCGGCGAAATTGATCTGCTTGGCCCATAGAGCATCCCATTCTCTCGGCTATATAATATATGGAGTCATCGTCGTAGATGATCTGACGACCTTTATAGCCATTCAGATATCTTGCTTTACGGCCACCTAAAGATGCAGCTGGGCGAATAAGGGCGAGGGCAAGAGCCACGTCATACATTGACTTAGGCTGCATAGCGACGAGACACTTTTTCATGGTAGGCGACTCTGCTTGCGTTAAACCCAAAACGTTACCACTGCAAAGCAATTTAGCAGTGAGCTCATCATATGGGTCGTAGTCTGAAAGGGATCGACCGTCTAGCTCCCAAAGTTGTGACAGGCCTCGATTGCAAAGTAAGTCTATTTTAATTAAATTCTGTTCTTCCACGTCATACTTGGTTAACTTGATCTGGTTGTCCTTGAGTACCAATTCTTCAGGCACCGAATCTTGGTATATGATCAAACCGCCGCAGTGGAGCGACCAGTGACGGTGCTGCCCCTCGAGTTGAGCAGCACGTTCATAGACTTCTTCTATTTTCCAAGGATCGCGAAAGTAGTCTTCGATCTTAAAACCTCGCGGTATACGGCCTTTAACGCCGGCTTCCTTAAGTGCAGTTCTTTGCGCTGTCTTTGGGCGGTACTTGACGTCATTGGAAATGCGCGCCACTCGGCCGGGCCACCGCTTATAACATGCCTCGAGTAATTCAGGCCGGATCCAGTGAGGCACGTCGATATCGATGTCAGGCTGGTCGTCACGATAATCGTTCATAAAGCGCGCTAGCGCCATGTCCTCCTTGACAGGATCGATGTTAGTGATGCCTAATAAATAGCACACAAGCGAGGAGGCCCCGGAGCCACGCAGGACATGAGGAATCTGCCGTTCACGGATCATGTCAATAATGTCAGCAACTTGCATGAAGCAGTTAACAAAACCCTTGCGAGTGATGATGTCGAACTCCTCATCTAGTCTATCTTTGTATCGCTTCATTTGAGGTAACGGGCGAATGAAGCGAGCCCGAATGTCTTTTACTGTGTATGTCATCCACTTATATTATACACGGTAAAGCTAAAAAGTTTTCAAATTTTCCCGAAGAAATTTTTGTGAAAAAATAGTATATCCACAGTTCTTCCGCGCAGAAAAAGACTTTTTTGTTGTTGTAAATGGTAATATTGGCAAAGTATACTCTATGAGTAGAGAGCAGTAGGTAAAAGTTTTTCATTTTTTCAGGAGTAGTAAATGTATCAAGGCAGCGCAGGGGGCTTCTGCGCCCCGCCCATGGGCTGGCGGCGTAGGGGCGCGCGCTCCCCGCCCCCTCCGGGGGTTCTGCGTCAGCTTTTGGTGGAGCGCCCTCAAGGGCGTAAGACAGCGTAAGATAGCGCTCGGCTCCAGCGCTCTTTTTTGCACGCAAGACGTAGCGCGCGCTCCAGGGCGCAAGTTATATCTCTGACTCGTGCAAAAGACGTAGGGATGTGTTATAATATTAATGTAACCTACCAACAAGGAGTAACCCATGGCTACAACCACAAAAACCCCCATCACCGACCTCACTCTTGCACAGGTCATATCTCTCACCCAAGCCGGGCTTATCGGTCTCAAAGACGGCTCACCTGTCTACACCGAAAAAGCTGACAGAGCTGCTAAAGCTGGTGCTACTAAGGCCCGTCGACAAGCTGTCCTAGCCGATGTTGCAGAATTCTTTGCATCCCCCCGCGGTCAAAAAGCTAAGTTCTTCAGTGTGAAGCCGACATCCGGAATGTTTGCTGCCTGTGCAGTAGCTATCAATCAGAATGTTGAGGCATCCCGTGAGGATATCCTCTGGTCCCTCAAGCAGCTAGAGAAGAAGGGCCTTGCTAAGCAAGTCGGTATCAAAGGTGAGGTTGTCGGTGAGAACCGCGGACTTCCCGTCAAGCGGATGATTATTGTCCCTGTATCAGACGTCAATAACTTCCAACGCCGCTGGGTACACAGTATCGAAGCTGCAAAAGCTGAGGAAGCACCAGCTCAAGATGACTCTGCTAAATAAGCAGGGCTCGTCCTGAGGAAGAGACGGCTCACGTAGCCGTCTTTTTTTGTCCCTTCACCACCTGCACCACCCACGACGCATGCGGATCCAGCCATATCTCCACTACACCAAGACGAGACAGCAGACGCCAGTGATCCCCCACTCTTCTACCGTCGACGAATGGATGCCTCTTGTTCGACTGCGAGAGTTCTAGATCAGACAACTTGCGCACAGCCAGCAACACGTTGCCTAGCTCCTTCATCATCCGCCCGTCTGTGACTATAAGATCACCCGCCTCCAACTTCATCGGATCCACACGGATCTTTCCTCTTCCCATCTATTCCTCCGCGCAAGATCTCTGCACAAGACGAAAGGTTAAGCTACCACTTGGTTGTACGTGATCTTGCAGGGAGAGCTTAATGTACCTCCCATCGTCGCGTAGTGCGTTATACAACACACTCTTCTCTCTCGACGCGTCCTCTAACTCTGCTGTGATTGGATAGCGCTGCCTGCTTGTTGTGCGAGGATACTTACGCACGTACTTTCCTAAGATCAGCACAAGATGGCTGTGACACTCATCACCCCATCCTGTTTTTTGCGTGCTTTCCACCTGCACAAGATCTCCTGCCTTCCATTTAACGCTTTCCATCTTGTCCTCCTCCTGTTGTTCTCTGCAAAAGCCATTCGGGCTTTAGATGCATTTTGGATATATCTCCGTTCCTTTGTAATATTGTGTATCTCCACCGGTGGTTTGTCGTGTTACCACTCCAAAGTTGATAGGGGTGTGCTGCCAACACCATCACCAAGCGTCGGTAACCGCTGCGCAATTTGCAGAGCACAAGATCTCCGGGCCTGAAATATGGTTCCTCACCTACGTCCATCCAAGCAGTACCATCAGCAGACCGCTGAAGAATAAACCGCTAGGTAGTGCCCATGCCAATAACAATCTGTCGTCTCTATATGTCAGCATGCTGCTACTCACCAAGTTGATCAGTGCAACAGCTGTTAGTGAAGCACAGATAACAGCAGAGAATCCGGTGACTAAAATAAGGATATTGTATAAGGCGTGTAGTATATCGTCCATCTGCTACTTCCTGCGGTTAGGGTTATGTTTTTTGTCGATTGTGTTTGCTACGTCTACCATCATGATAACGCAGATCAGTAAGAATACTATTGCTCCCATGTTGTCTCCTATTGGTTGTATGCTTGGTATGCTGAGAGGAAGTGAAAGACCAATCCTAGTGTGCCACCTGTCCCTAGCCAAAATCCGGGTGTGATGAGCAACCAGAGGATTGCCCACAACCAGTGTCCTTTGTAGATCTGTCCAAATCC
>Ga0181414_1000273_pt1 | contig 15781 bp, 13 predicted proteins | sample 37SPOviralmetaG_FD_130139 | JGI IMG/M metagenome (GOLD analysis project Ga0181414, IMG submission 130139) | Marine viral communities from the oligotrophic San Pedro Time Series (SPOT) site, San Pedro Channel, CA, USA - 37 SPOT_SRF_2012-11-28 | ecosystem: Environmental > Aquatic > Marine > Strait... | reverse complement strand
CTATCAGACAAACAAAAAAAGAATCTTGATAAAACTGGTGATGGTAAACTTACCAAAGCAGATTTTTTATTAGTTCGTAAACTAAAAGACAAAAAGAAAAATGGCAAAGCTTAGTCTTAGTCAAATGAGAACTCTGAAGAAACATTCAGAGCATCATTCTAAAAAACACATGGACATGATGAAGAAGCTGATGCGTGAAGGTACATCATTTAAAGCTGCTCATAATAAAGCACAGAAAGACGTAGGCAAATGAGTCTTACAAGATGGTTTAAAGAGAAGTGGGTAGACGTTAAAACAGGTAAACCCTGTGGTCGTCAGAAGGGAGAGAAACGTGCTGGCTACCCTGCTTGCAGACCATCAAAGAGAGTTAGTAAAGAAACTCCAAAGACTACAAAAGAAATGTCAAACAGAGAAACACTTAAGTTTAAGAAAACAAAGGTAAGCAGTAAGAGAATAAATTACAATCACAAAAGACGACAAGCAACTGCATAAGTGTTATATTTTATTTAACTACTCTTACTCGTAGTTCATGTCTCCACGCAGAAAATCTTTATCTCTTAGAAAGTCTGACAAGAATCCTACAGGAGGACTGTCTGAAAGTGGGAGGAGAAGAATTAATGCAGCTACAGGTTCAAAGTTGCAACGACCTGTCACTCAAAAGAGTGGACTTTCACCTAGACAAAAGGCTCGTAAAAAATCCTTTTGTGCAAGAATGAAAGGAGTAAAGGGGGCTATGAAAGACGATAAGGGCAGACCAACACGCAAGGCTCTTGCATTACGCAAGTGGAATTGCTGATACTTCTAATAACAAATCAAAAAAACTAAGTGCCTGATACGTCAGATAACACTTTGAAAAACGATTACGAAAAGAAGTAACCCTATTATTTATCTTTATTCAAGGAGTTTAGAATGGCTAACGCCACAGTTTCTAGGCTTGGTCTTGTCAATAATAGTGGTACTAACTTTGATGAATTATTTTTGAAAGTCTTTTCTGGTGAAGTGCTTACAGCATTTACTAGAAATAATATTTTCAACGAGCAACTTCATTCAGTTCGTACTATTACATCAGGCAAGAGTGCAAGCTTCCCAGTTTTAGGTGCAGCCACCGCAGCCTATCACACAGTTGGCACACCTCTAGTTGGTGCTAACCAAATCAAAGCTAATGAGAAGTTAATTCTTATTGATGATCTTTTAGTAGCACAAGCATTTGTAGCTCAAATTGATGAGCTTAAGAATCATTATGACGTAAGGTCAACTTATGCTGATGAACTTGGTAAGGCACTCGCCAAGCAATACGATTTAAACGTAGCCAAGCAAATCGCAAATGCTTCAAGAGCATCTACTACTCTTAGTGGTGGTAATGGTGGTCTTGTATTGACACTTGCTAATGGTAATACTGCGTCAGCAAACGTCACAGGTGATGAGATAGCAGCAGCTATTTATGATATTGCACAAACATTTGACGAGAGGGATATACCTCCAACAGATCGTTTCTGTGTATTACCACCTGCTGAGTACTACAAACTTGCTGAGTCTGCTACTAGAACTGTAGACGTTGACTTTAACCCACAAGGTAATGGTTCGTTTGCATCAGGTAAAGTACAGCAAGTAGCTGGCATACCAATCATGATGTCAAACAGCGTTCCACAGTCAAACGTAGGATCTAACCCAAGTGGAGCTAACAACACTTACTCAGGTGATGATAGTAAAACTATTGGTTTAGTCTTCCATAAGTCTTCTGTTGGTACAGTTAAGCTAATGGATATGACTACTGAACTCTCAGGCTCAGATTACAACTTAATGTATCAAGGTACATTGATGGTTGCGAAGTACTTGCTCGGTCATGGAATCCTAAGACCAGAGTGTGCAGCAACAATTAAGTTATCTGCTTCCTAATTAACATTTATAGGGTATCTTATTAATAGATACCCTTTTTTTTTATGTATCATTCTGGCAAAAAAAAGAAAACAGACAAGAAAAAAAAGTCTGGTAAAATGAAATCTAATAAATCTGCATTGAAGATACCCACAAAAAAGTACTAGATCATGGCTGTAGCTGCAACCACCGAACTTGAATGTATCAACATAATGCTTGATGCAATAGGAGAAGCACCAGTAAACAATTTAACTGGTACGCTACCTGTTGATGTCAGAAAAGCACAGAATACATTGACTGAAGTAAACAAAGAAGTGCAGTCAGAAGGTTGGAGTTTTAATACAGAACTCAATGTAACTCTTACAAGAGATGGTTCTAATAATATTTCTATAGGTACTGATGTCTTAAGAGTTGATGCTAATACTTTTGACCACCCATCAATAGATCCTATACAAAGAGGACTCAAGCTTTACGATAGAAAAAAGAATACATATATTTTTGATGAAGATTTAAAATGTACTGTTATTTATTTTAGAAATTTTGATGAGATACCAGAACAAGCTAGAAGATATATCAATGTAAAAGCTGCAAGAATATTTGTTGATAGATTGGTTAGTGATAATTCATTAAGAACTTATACGCAAGAAGATGAAATAAGAGCTAGAGCTATACTTATGGAAACAGATCTAAGTAACGGAGATCATAATATGCTTATCGGAGATCCAGCTATATCAGATGCAATAAATACATTTAGTCCTATTGATGTTCTTAATAGATAGTTATGCCTGTCATTTCTAGATCCATACCTACTTTACTAAGAGGTATATCTCAGTCTTCAGACTCATCTAAACAGTCAGACCATGCAGATATACAGGACAATGCTGATAGTAACCCTGTTATTGGTCTTATAAAAAGATCAGGCTTGCAGTATGTAACCAATATAAGTAACTCTGCATTAGGTAATGTTCATGTTCAAACTATCAATAGAGATGCAAGCGAAAGATATATTGCAGTATTCAGCAATGGTAATGTCAAAGTCTATGAGTTAGATGGTACAGAAAAGACTGTAAACAAACCTGATGGAGTTGGTTATTTAAGTACAAGTGATCCCAGAAGTGTTATCAAGACTGTTACTATTGCTGACTTTACTTTTGTTGTAAACACAAGCGTTACAGCAACAATGGATTCTACCTTAAGTGCTGGCAATATTACCCAAGCTATAGTTTTTATAAATCAAGTTTCAGATAAGACTACATATTCAGTCACAGTAGATGGTGTGACAGTTACAGATGACACATCAAGCGACTCCACTCTTAGTACAGAACAAGTAGCAACTGATTTAAAGAATGGTCTTAATTCTGGTCTTACAGGTTTTACTCTTGCACAAAGCGGTAGTGTGATTCATATAAAAAAGAATGATGGCAGCAACTTTTCTATTGATGGATCAGACACACAAGGTAATACACAGATCACAGTAGTAAAAGATTCAGTACAGAGATTTACAGACCTGCCTACTGTTTCTCCTAATGGTTATGTAGTAGAAATCAAAGGAGATGAGCAAACAAATTTTGATAATTATTACGTCAAGTTTGTTACTAATAATGGTAATGCTTTAGAAGAAGGGCAATGGGAAGAGACTGTAGAAGCTGGCATACCTTTTAAATTTAATTACGACACCATGCCCCATGTTTTAATAAGACAGGCTGATGGTAACTTTAGATTTGCAAGAGTAGATGGAGATACTTATACATTATCAGGAGTAACTTATACGCTACCGAAGTGGGGAGAACGTACTGTTGGTGATCTGGTATCTGCACCTGATCCATCTTTTATAAATGCCAAGATAAATAACGTATTCTTTTTTAGAAACAGACTAGGCTTTCTAGCTGATGACAACGTAGTACTATCAAGAGTTAGTGAGTTCTTTAACTTCTTTCCAGAGACAGTCTTATCTGTTATTGACTCAGATCCAATAGACGTAGCTGCATCACATACCAAAGTTGCGATCCTTAAAAATGCAGTAACTATGGGAGAACAGTTGATCTTATTCTCAGATCAAACACAGTTTGTACTTAGTAGTTCAGCAGATAACCTGACACCAAAAACAGCTAACGTGCTAGTGGCAACAGAATTTGAAAGTAGTGATGCTGCAAGTCCTGTAGGTTCTGGTTCTAGTATTTACTTCTTAACTAAGAAAGGTACGTTTGCTGGTATCAGAGAATATATAACACAGTCAGATGTCACAGTAAAAGATGCAAGTAATACTACGATTCATGTACCAAAACTAATACCAAGTGGGATATTTAAACTTGCTGTATCAAACAACCAAGATGTTTTAGTCTTGCTCGGTACTGATAATCCAAATAAGTTATATGTAAATCGCTGGCTATATGGTAGTCAAGGTCAGAAAGTATTAAACTCTTGGTTTACTTTTACAATAAATTCTAATCGCACTATTAGAAATATTGATTTTGTTGGTACTGATTTGTTCTGTGTGATAGAAGAAGCTAATGGTACATCACTAGAAAAGATACCTTTTGAAAATGACTTTACAGAAACTAACGCAGACTTTGAATTTTATCTAGACCATAAAGTAACAGAAGCAACTACAGGTGTATCAGTAGCATTTAACTCAACAACTAAGAAGTCTACGTTTACAGTTCCTTATAGACTTAGAGGATCTATGAGTGTTGTAGGTAGATATTTAGCATCAGGAGAAACCAGTACGTTTGTTGACTTGTTTGGTAATACAAGAACTCTTAAGTCTGGTGCTGTTATAAAAACAACCAACCTTACTAATGGTTCAACAGCAACGATAGAAGCTGATGGAGACTATAGAAATGCAAAGTTTATTATAGGAGAACCATTTGAGTTTCATTACAGATTTAGTAAGCAGCGTATAACAGAAGCAGCAGGGCAGAATAGTGCAGAGATACTAAGCGGTAGATTACAGATGCACTACTTCTATATTAAGTTTGAAGATACAGGATTTTTTAAAGTAGAAGTAACACCTGAGAATAGAGATACAAGTACCCATAAATTTACTGGTCGTTTGCTTGGTGCAGCTTCTAGTTCTATAGGTCAGATTAATCTAGAGACAGGTACATTTAGAGTGCCGATATTTAGTAGGGCAGACAGGGTAGATATAGACATAAAGAATAACTCATACTTACCTACACAATTATCAAGTGCAGAGTATGAAGCTGTATTTCATATCAGAAGTAGACGTATGTAAGTATGGGGTATTTAAGAAAATCAAAAATCTCAGACTTAAATTACGTTTGTTCTCATATTAGAAATATAGATAGATTAGAAATCTTATACCAAACAAATGAAGACCCAGAAGAAGCTTTACGTTTATCTTTTCTACATAGCAAAACAGTAATGACTGTAGCAGGTGACGAAGATCAACCTATGGCAATATGTGGGGTCATTTCTTCTGGTTGTATATGGTTAATATCTACAGATGAACTGTTCAGTAATAGAAAATATAAAATACAATTAATAAGAGAAGGGAGAAAATGGGTTGACAACCTGTTGAAATCTTACAAAATCCTATACAATGTAGTATATGCAGAGAATGAGTCTGCTATTAAGTGGTTAAAATCTTTAGGGTTTCAATTTACTACATATCATCAGGAATATGGAGAACATAAAAAACCATTTTTTGAATTTATGAGGATCAAGTAATGTGTGCTGCTATCCCTGCTCTTGGACTTACAAGTAAATTAGCTGGTGGATTATTTCTTGGTAGTCTTGGTATCGGTGTAGTCTCAACAATTCAACAACAAAGAGTAGCAAACCAGCAAGCTAGTTATGCCTACGAATCTGCAAGACGTAGTGCGTTATCTGCTGACGCTGCCTTTTCAGCACAACAAGAAGCAATTAGTTCAAGGTTAGAAGAAGATAGGGCAGCACAATCACAGAAAAGACTTGCAGCTTCAATCAAACAAATAGAAGCACAGGGAGCTATTGCAGCAACAGAAGGTATATCAGGTAACTTAGCTGGTTTGTTAGATAGAGATGCAGCTAGACAGGCAGCTACTTTAAGAGAAACAATTAATCAAACAATGGAATCAGCAGACAGACAATATGAAAGAGACTTAGATGGTCTTGTAGCACAGAGAGAAAGCAGAAGAAATGAAGCTATCGACTTCCAAAACCAAGCTTATATGGAAGCACAGAAAGCACCAACATTATTAGATACTGTGGCTGAAGCTGCTACATTAGGACTAAATAGTTACATCTCATTTAACAGAAGATGACCTCTAGTTTTCAACCACAGGCAAGACCAGTAGATACCTTTGTAAGGCAAAGTAGGGTTGCTGCTGTCAATACACAAGATGGTTTTGGTCAGCTTGCTAGTGCTTTATCTATCATCAATCCTAGTCTTAGAAAGATGTTGGAAAGTGAGATTGATAAACAAAGAGGTATTGTAGGTGCTGAAGCAGAACAGGCAGCAAAAGAAATATACGACCCTACAAGTGCTAATTATGTAAATCTATATAATGAAGCAGTAGATCAACAGTTTCCAGAAGAAGCAGAACTTGATAATACAGAAGAAGAATGGGGTAAAAGATTAGATAATGTTAGTAAGACAATCAACCCAACAGAAGCACAGATATTAGCTGGTAGAACTCCTTGGTTTAAACATAACTTCTCTAAAACAAAAGCTACATTATTAGGAGAAACTTATGCACAACAATTACAGACAAGTTTTGTTACTGATACTGGTGTAGATCAAACATCAGGCGAAACAAGACCAATCTCATCATTTCCATTTACTGATCCTACTTTTCAAAATTGGCTTGCTGGTAAAAGAAGTACTTATATAGAAAAGCTAGATGTTAAACCATACTATTTTAATAAATATTTTGTACCACAACTAGATAAAGGACATGATACTATTCATACTTTATCTAATACAGAATATCCCAAGCAATTATTTGAAAACTATAAGACTATAAATAGTGAAAATATGAAAAGTAATATAGCTGACTACTATTTACTTAGACCACAAGGAGCAACAGAAGAAGTCATACAACAAAATGAAGCTAATTTAAAAGCAAAAATATTAAAACAAAATACAGAAATAAGAAGATTATTTAAAGGAGAAAACTATAACAAAATATTAGAACAACAAGTAGATACTCTTATAGATGCTGCTACTTCTATAGCACTAAGTGGAGATATAGATGGTGCTAGGTCTTTGTTAAATAACATGGCTGATTACTTTCCTACAAATGATAGAGGTACATCTTCTCTTACAAGTCACCCTGCATTTACAAAGAAAGCTAATAAATTTGAAGAAATGTTGTTGACATTACAAGAAGAGATAGAAGAGAAAAATGAAAAGATAGAAGAAAGGCAAATGGAAGAAGATGGTCTTGCTTTGCTTCGTAACCCAGACTCAACAGATGAAGATGTTGTTGAATACTACAATCTTTATCCAACTGAAAAAGCAAAAGAATTTTTAAATAATCAAGTTATTGTATTAAGACCAGAAAAATATGATGAGTATGATGATATAGAAGATAAGGTTTTATTTAATCAATTTAATACAAAAAAAGAAGCTACTCGTGCAGCTAGAAGTTGGTATAACAGTTCATTGCAACTACCAAAACAACGAACACAATTTAAAGACTTAATTAAATTTATAGACGATAATTTTGATGGAGAACTTACAACTCTTGGTCAAGGTGTAACAATTATTGAAGATGCTATTAACGATCAATTTGTACAGTTTGATGGTAAAGAATTTAAAGATGCAGCAGATGGTAGAGCTAGAGATGACTTTCGTATAGATGGTAAAAAACAATTAAAAGAATGGTACAAAGCAAATCCAACTGCTTCAAAACAAGAGTTAATTGATGAAGCTGATGCTATTGCAGAAAAACAAATAGAAAAATCAAGAGCTTATATTCTTAGTGTTGAAGGTATAGATATAGAACAACTTGATAGTAAAAAAACTAAAGGTCAGTTATTTTTATTTGAAAGAGTTGCAGACAGGTTAGAAATGGGTAGTGATGGACAATTACCATCTATTGAAGAAGTCGTAGAACAATATCAAGAATATGAAGATGTAACTGTAGGAGATATATTAGATAACTATGCAAAAGTTGGAATGATACCAAAGCATTTTCAACTTACTGAAGATCAACAAACATTATTAGATCAAGCCAGAGAGAAATATGGCAAGCTAGTCTCACCAACTAATACAGGTCAACCACAAAGAGGTAGTGCTTTTGATGATAAAAAATCAAGACCAAATAATCAATTAAACAAATCAACGAATGAAGATACACCAGCTAGAGTTGATGAAATAATTAATCCTAATCAATATCAAGGAGTAGATTATTCAGTACAAGGTGGTAACGAAGATATGACTAGAGGTGGTGGTGTCTTAATGTCTGGCATAAAAACTATGACAGATAAGTTTGATGCTTTTAATGGTGCTGTTTCTTTTGGTAGTGGAGGTAGAGAATCAGCTTTAGCTAAAGATCCAAACTTTATAAGAACTTTAGAAAAAGGTGGTTTTAGTCATACTTATGCTGATAAATCTTCACCAAAAGTTATTGAAGAAGCTAAACGTATATATTCAGATTTAGTTAATAATGACACTCAAAGAAATAGAGAAGATAAATATGCAATAGCTCAAATGGTGGTGACAGAAGCTATACCGAATAGTGAAGAAGATAGAATAGGAGTAATGCAATCAGTACTTATGAGAGTAGCAAGAGCTAGACTTGGCATAAATGAGTTTCCTAATGGAAGATATGAAAAAGATATTATTACAGAGATACTTAGAAAAGATCAATACGAAGGAGTGACAGGATTTACTCGTGAAGATTTATTAAGTCCTAAACCAATTAAAGAAAGTAAAGAGACATTAAAAGAAGTTTTTGATACCTTATGGAAAGTACAACCTGACAGGGAGATAATATAAATGGATTCAAACTTACAGCCAAAGCCAGTAAATAAATTATTAGAAAACACTAATACAGAGGTTATTGAAGAAGCTACCCCTGAGTTAAATGTAGTTGAAGCAGAGCCAACAGAAGTAAAAGAAGTCAATACAAAAGCACCAGAAAAAGAAGAATTTAATTTAGTAAAAGAATTAAAAAAACCTGTAGTAAATAATGAACAGCTATTTAATAACTTAATAGACCAAACACCTGATGGATCTAAACTAAGAAATTTTCTTACAGAACAAAGAGATGCTTACTTACAGCGAGAAGAGAAAGCAAAAGTAAATCAAAAAGCATTTAGGGCAGAACAAGAAAAGACAATAATGAAATCCCCTGCTTCTACTATATTAAGAGGTCTTATTAATGGTAGGCTGCAATCTTTTAACGAACTGTTTGAACTAGGAGAAGATACTATTAGAACAGTATTAGGTAAAGATTTAAAAGGTAATTTTGATTTAATTGATTTAAAAGAACTAGGTACTGAGATTGAAGGAGATCAAGAAAAACCATTATATTTTATTCCTAAAGCTATAACTCAATATGTTGTACCAACAGCTATGTTGCGTAACAGGCTAAAAGTTTTAGGTCTTAAAAGATTTCAAGGTCTTGCTGCTGCTGGTGTTATTGATTTTGCTCTAACAGATCCATACGAAGATAATGCTTTTAACTTTATATCAGAAGGTTTGAGTAGTGATATGGTCAACAATATGGTTGAGTATTTAAAATCTACACCAGTTGATACAGCATTTAAATTAAAGACAGGTGTAGGTGTAGAAAAATTTGTAGATGCAACTAAAGGTGTTTCTGATTTCATGGCAACACCAGACAAACCAGAAGATAACAGAGTTTCAGCCCAAGATAAATATTTACTAAGAATAAAAAATAACATACACGCTTTCATGTTTGACAGGATTGCAACTGGAACTATTCAAGCAGGGGGAGAGGGTATAGATGCTGCAAAAAAAATAGTAAAAAATACAGGTATAGGAGAAAAACTATCTACTACAGGTAAAGAGTTAACTGGTTTGTTTGGACAAAAGTTAGATGATGTAACTGCTTTTATAATTGATTCTTTTAAAGAAATAAAAAGCAATCCAAAAAGAAAAGCAATACTTTTAAAAAGACTAGAGAACTATCAAAAAGCTACAAACTCTGATGTTATAGCTGATGAAAAAGCTATGGACGAAATGGAGTTTATTGAAACTTTAAAGAAATTTAAAAAAAATGAATTAATAAAAAAGAAACAAAAGGTTAAAAAGAAAAAATTAGAAAAAATTGTAGGTGGTAAAAAACAAAAATCAATTACACCTTTAGATTCTGATGGAGATATTATTGATCCATTTGGATATAAAAGAACATTTTTTGCTGGTCAATTTAAAACACATGGAGATGTTATTGACTTTTTAAATGCAAGGTCAAAGCAAATAATAGATGAAGCAAAAGCTGGTGGTGTCAATAAAACAAGGGGAACTGGTAAATTACCACCAAGAAAAAATACAATAGCTGGTCTTTCAAAAATTGCAGAAGCACAATTACCTTTTGATACAGTAAATGCCTTATCAGATATTACAGAAGTTTTATATGAAAAAAATCTACCAGCTACTTTGATAGCAACAAAACAATTATTGTTTGAAAGCACTCAAGCTATAATGAGATATACAGACGCTATAGATGTAGCTGCTGCAACAGGTAATAAAGATTTAGCAAAGAAACTTTTAACAGAATATAAGCAAGAACAAATATTTAATGACTCATTAATTAATTTAAAAAGACCTGTTGATAGTATCTTAGGTACAAGTTTACGAACTTTACAAGAAAAACCATTAATACCAAAGGGTGACAGAGGAAAAGGTATAGAAGCTTATCTTAAGTATGGAGATAAAGTAAAACAAGTAAGTGTAGAAGCAAAAGAAGTTACTAAAGAAGTAGATAAATTTATTTCTCCATTAACTAAATACAAAGTAGATGACCTAATAAAAATGGCAGAAGATGGAGATTTTAAAACTCTTAGACCAATAATTAGAAAAATAAATATAGCTGCTGCAAATCCAAAAGCTTATCAAAAGCTAGTAAAGAATGGTTTTAAACAAGGATTTTTTCAAATTACAAATGAAATATTTATAAATTCAATTTTATCTAGTCCAGTAACGCACCAAGTTAATATGCTTTCTACTGGTCTTAACACATTATCAAGACCTTTAACTCTAGCTCTTGGAGCAAAAGATGAAATTACAAGAGGTAGGGCTGTTAAAGAAACTATCTATGCTTTACAAGCTATAAGCGATTCTTTAGCTCTAGCAAAAAAATCCTTTCAATATGACACAAACATATTAGATAGAGGATCACAAATTGTTGATTTTGAAAGAATGAACCTTGAAGGATCAAGAACATTTATAAGAGGTCTGGCAACAATGTATAGATTGCCAAGTAGATTTCTTATGGCAGAAGATGAATTTTTTAAACAATTAAACTTTAGAGCTTTTGCTAAAGCAGAAATATGGGAAGAAGGTACAAGAGCAGGGAAAACAGGTGTGCAGCTACAAAAGTTTATGGATAGAAGATTTAAACAAATAACTGATCTACTGATGAATGAAAGCAAGACAGGTAAATACAGTAATAAGACTTTAGATTTATATAGAAGAGCAAGAGAATTTTCAGCACAGTCAACATTTACAGAACAACTAGCAGAAGGAAGCCTTACTAAAGGAGTACAAAATCTTATTAATCAACACCCATACTTAAGACAAGTTTTACCTTTTATAAGAACACCAGCAAACATAATAAAACAAACTGCACAGATGACACCTTTGCTAAAAGAAATGGGTGAGATACCTATAGCTGGTAACGCTTTAAAGAATATGAAATGGTATCAAGAACATATTGCAGAAATGACAAGTGATAATTTAGCAGTAGCAGCTAGGGCTAGAGGTAAGGCAAAACTTGGTGGTGTGTTATGGGGGGCTGCTGGTGTGTTAGCTGTAAATAATAATAATCCAAACGCAGAAGTAACTATAACTGGTGGGGGTTCTCCTAACTTTCAAATTAACAAGCAGTTAATGGACACAGGTTGGCAACCATATAGCTTTAGATTTTTAATAAGTGAACAAGAAAGTAATAAATATGCTGGATCAGGAAAAGCTTATGAAGTAATAAATATAGACCAAGATACAAAATATGTAAGAGGTGCAGATGGCAAACTTAAATATAAATATGTAAGTTATAAAAGACTTGATCCTTGGGCTAACTTCTTATCACTATCTGCTGATATGGCACAAGTAAGAGGTTACCTAAATCCAGAAGACGAAAGAGGACAACAGCTTGTAGATATAGCAAAAGTAGCATTATCAAGAAACTTAGTAGAGAAGTCTTACTTACAAGGCATAACTGAAATGGTAGATATGTTTAATAGACCTGATGGATTACAAAGATTTTTAGCAAGAAGATTAGCTTCTGTTACAAATCCATATTCTTCTCTTGGTAGAGATATAAAGAAAGCTATGAATACATATTCAAGTTTTTCAGATGGTAATGTACTTCTTGATAAAACAGCGTATGGAGATGAATCACCTTTATTTTCATTAAGAAGATATTTTAATGAGTTAGCTGCAACAACACCTTATTACAACGCTGAACTTAGACCAGAACAAAATTGGATTACAGGACAATTTAGAACATTTCCTGTAGGTTTTGGTAAGCATAACTGGAATATATTATTTGATGGCTGGTCAACAGAAACACAAACTATAAACGATCCTGTGTTGAGTGTTATTGCAGATACGAATACAGTATTTAGACCACCGACAAGAACTTTACTAGGAGGTGCATATAAATTAAATACAGATGAATATTCTCAACTTGTATATTTAACAGCATCAACAACAATAGGTGGTAAGAGGTTGTATGACAAACTATTAGAAGTTATAAATAAACCAAATGTAAAGAAAAATATATCAATTATGAGAGGAGATTTTTTAACAGTAACAAACGAAGAAGTTGCTATAAAAGCACAGACAGATGCTAGGAATGAGGTTGTAAAACAATTAAATAGAATTACATCTTTATACAAAGATAAGGCAAGAACAATACTTGAAACTGAATACCTTGATCCAAAAAAACAAATGAAGGTAAAGACAGTTCAAACTGAAGCTGATAAACTAAGAAGAGGAAGTACACTAGATTCAATTCCACAAGTACCCTTTTAAATTATGGCTACCAATACAGCAGCTTCAGCCACTACTCATACAGGGAATGGAAGCACTACATCATTTTCAATATCGTTTAGTTATATTTCAACTGCTGAGATAGATGTTACTGTTGCTGGTGTCTTAAAAACTCTTGATACTCATTACACAATAAGCGGAGCAACGCTTACATTTACAGGTGGAAACACCCCTGCTAATGGTGCTGCTATAAAAATTCAAAGAGATACAGATATTAGTGCAAAGAAAGTAGACTTTGAAGATGGTAGTGTTTTAACAGAGTTTGATTTAGATACAAATAGCGATCAAGTATTATTTGCACAACAAGAGATTATTGATAAGTTAGCAGGTATAGAAGAAGGAGCTACAGGAGATCAGACAAATGCAGAAATCAGAACAGCAGTAGAAGCTGCAACTGATAGTAATGTCTTTACAGACGCAGATCATTCTAAATTAAATGCAATAGAAGCTAGTGCTACAGCAGACCAAACCGCAGCAGAGATTAGAACACTTGTAGAGAGTGCTAGTGATAGCAACGTGTTTACTGATGCTGACCATACTAAGTTGAATGGTATAGAGGCAAGTGCAACTGCTGACCAAACTGCTGCTGAGATAAGAACTTTAGTAGAGTCAGCAACAGATTCTAATGTCTTTACTGATGCAGACCATACAAAACTAAATGCTATAGAAGCAGGTGCTACAACTGATCAGACTGCTAGTGAAATAAGATCTTTAGTTGAATCGGCTTCTGACAGTAACGTATTCACAGATGCAGACCACAGTAAATTAAATGCAATAGAAGCTTCTGCTGATGTAACTGATGCCACTAATGTAGATGCTGCTGGTGCTGTTATGAACAGCGATCTTGATACTAAAGGTGAATTATTAGTTGGAGATGGCTCTGGCGATCCTTCAGCCCTTTCTGTTGGACAAAATGGATATATCTTAACTGCTGATAGTACAGAAGCTACAGGTATTAAATGGGCTGCTAATGCAGGTGGAGGTGGAGGTGGTGCTATTGGTAATGTCGTTGAAGATACTACTCCTCAATTAGGTGGATCACTTGATGTTAACGGACAGGATATAGTCTCTACTTCCAATGGTGATATTGACTTAGATCCTAATGGCTCTGGTAAAGTTGTTGCTAAAGGTAATGCTACAAGAGGTTCTGGACAGCTTAAACTAAACTGTGAACAAAACAGTCATGGAATAATTCTAAAAGGTCCACCTCATAGTGCTGGTGCTAACTACACTTTTGTACTACCAGTTGATATACAAAGTGGTAAGTTTCTAACAACTGATGCTAATGGTCAAACATCTTGGGCTGCTATAGATTTAACTGCTTTAAGTGCATCTAATTTAACTTCTGGAACTGTACCTGATGCTAGGTTCCCTGCAACTTTACCTGCTCTATCAGCAGCTAATTTAACTTCTATACCAGCAGGTAATTTAACAGGCACAGTAGCAGATGCAAGGATCTCAGCTTTAACAGCATCTAAACTGACAGGTGCTTTACCTGCTATTGATGGATCAGCATTAACAGGTGTTGCATCTACAACTGGTGGTGGTGCGATCTACGAGAATAGTGCTACGATTAGTGCATCTCGTGTAATCCCTTCAGGGTCTAATGGTATGAGTGCAGGTCCTATTGCTGTAGCAAGCGGAATCACATTAACTGTCAGTTCTGGCAGCGTCTATACAGTAGTTTAATTATGGCAATTTCTATAAACGGATCTACGAATGTTATAAGCGGAGTAGCAGTAGGAGGTTTACCTGATGGAATAGTTGATACCGATATGTTGGCTGCTGATGCTGTAACAGCAGCTAAAACAACTGTTGCTGGAATAACAATGATGGATCAATGGAGACTTGCTAATAATATTGGTCTTGGTGCTAATACAACGGCTGGGTTATATTCAAATTGGGAACGTAATGATAATAATTTTGCTCAAATTGGATCTGGAATGACAGAATCAAGTGGAGTATTTACTTTTCCCGTAACAGGAATTTATAGAGTAGATTGTCGCTGGAATGTCTTTAATGCTAGTACAAACAATAGATATGTTTCTGTGAGAACCGAATTAAGTACTGATGGAGGGTCAAATTATAGCGTGATAGCAAATGCGATTACAAATCTTCCTAATTTGGGTGAAACCATAGACCATGCAACTTGTGATTTTGTTGTAGACGTAACAAATCCGAGTAATTTTAAAATAAGAACTTTAGCTAGTTCAAATGAAGCCTTTACTTTTGCTGGCAATCAATGGGGGGGTATTGCTGCTAATTCTCAAACTTGTTCTATGACTTTTATGAAATTAGGAGATACTTAAATGAAATATACAAAACATACAGCGTTAGAATCTTTAAAACCGCAAAGCAAATATTGTTGGAGTGGTTATGAATATTCTGGACTTAATTGGTTAGACAGTTCTACAAAACCAACTGAATCTGAAATAGATTCTGAACTAACTAAGCTAACTAATGCAGAACCAATGAGATTATTACGAGTAGAAAGAGATAGATTATTAGCATTAACAGATTGGAGAGCTAGTTCTGATTTAACACTTGCAGATGATTGGAAAACATATCGTCAAAGTTTGCGTGACTTACCTGCTAGTAGCACCCCAACTCTTGATTCTAATGGTAATTTAGATATGAGTTCTGTTACCTTTCCTACTGAGCCTAGTTAACCATGACAGCAAAGATTAAACTAAACGCAGCATCAGGTGGTGGGTCTTT
>Ga0181414_1000270_pt1 | contig 15925 bp, 26 predicted proteins | sample 37SPOviralmetaG_FD_130139 | JGI IMG/M metagenome (GOLD analysis project Ga0181414, IMG submission 130139) | Marine viral communities from the oligotrophic San Pedro Time Series (SPOT) site, San Pedro Channel, CA, USA - 37 SPOT_SRF_2012-11-28 | ecosystem: Environmental > Aquatic > Marine > Strait... | reverse complement strand
TGTCCGTTGTTAGTTCTACGTTGTACCATTATTTTAAAAATTCCTTTATATCTAAGTTATATTTATAACTATCTACCTTATGTACACCTAAAATATAGAGTACATAACTGGAAACTGAACTACCTCTTCCTACTCCCCATACCAAATCATGCTTACGCATAGTGTCTATAATATAGATAAGCAGTTGTAGTATAGGAAACAGGCCACGTTCCTCAAACATGTCTAACTCCATTTCTACTCTCCCTGTCTGGTCGGGACCACCTTGCTCAAGTTTATTGACATATTCTCTAACATCTAATTCTTTATAATGTAAAGGTATGTTAAAGTCTTTACTTATACTGGAAATATCTGATATATTACTAAGTTCTAATTCAGTTGCAAACTTATTGAACTGTTCTATATCTTTAAAAGGAACCGTAGTAATATCCTTACCTCTGTAAAGTAATTCAATACCAGTATGCTCATCTGCTAGATATTTTTCCATACTTACATTATATAACAATATTAATCAAATGTCAACATCTAAATTACTTAATCCTGATAAAACATCTCCGTCCATAACCATTTGCATAGGATGTTTCTTACCGAAGAATTCATTAGTAGTCCAAGTGTCTTCTTCTATATTATAATCCCACCAAGGAGAAAATGCTAATACTAGGTGTGTTCTTGCATTACTGCTAGGCCTAGCAGTATATACTTTATGTGGTATTTCATTATTAAATGTATATGCCCAACCTGTATCTAAGAACATTGGCTCATTTCTGCTTTCCATTTTAAAAAAATATGTTACAGAAGTCTTAATAGGTATATTAATTCTTATTGCAAAGTGATTAGGTGCATCACTATGAAAGTTCCTGTTTTCATCTAACATTGTACTTGCATTACCATGACAAGTAGCAACTCTTGATTTCATTAAAGTTCTTTTACTATTATCTAATAATTTTCCTATAGACTTAAACTTGCTTGCCTTTGTTCTCAAAACCATACCATGAGAATCCCAATAACTGTTTTTAGTTTGTACAGGTTTATAATTATGTGTAGTAAATTTACCAGAGTCTAAATTAGGAGTACCAAACGTTCCTTGGTGCTCAGGTAAGTTGTCTATATGATTTGGATTATAAACTAAACTAAATCCTGTATAAGGACTTTTAAGTTCTTCTATTTGATTTTTATATACCCAACCATGATCACCATATATTTGCTTTGCTTCTTCTATATCCTTTGATAGTTCCTCACAGTTCCAATTATGCTTCATTCTAAATATATCAGGCATATTGTAAGATTGAGAAATGTCTTCCCATGCTTCTTGAGTATTAGAGTTTTTTAAAATGTAATTCCAAACGGTAGTATCGTTAGGAACATCACAAACATTTATTTTCACTTGTCTGGATTCTTAGGAACAAGTTGTGGCTTTGATACTTTTTTAGAAAAGTCTACTTCTATTAATTGTCCTTTATCTTCTGTTGGAATATTAGACATTTGTTTGCGTACAGAGTCCTCTATCTCTAAAATTGCTTTTTCCATTCTTTCTGTTGATTCTGCATACTTAGTTTCTCTCCATACATCAAGTTCTTCTTTGCTTTCTGCTATGTTATCAAAAGTACTAAAGTCTCTTCGGTACCACCAAGGCTTCTCCCAAAAACTTAAATCGCCTAACCAATCTTTTATATCCATAAGCATAGGATATTCAAAGTCTGTATTAACAAAGTTATAATCTAAATCGTCAACAGTATCCTTTAATGATATAACATCTACTATACTGTTCTCATGTATTATTGCATTAAGTTTACAATGTATTGCTGATACTAATGTTGCTTCACTAAGGCTAGGAAGAAACATAAAATTATTATCAAACTCACAAAAGTTTTTCTCAGCAAGTTCCTTACCATCGAAATCATATATTATACTTTGATGTAGTTGGTCCCAAAGGAATGCGTTAGCAACTTGGAAACTCATGTTTTGATGTATGTATGCTGTATTGTAATCTTCTCCTTCTTGTGCTTCTGTCTTTAATCCATACTTAATTTCATAAGTATGTGATCTAATTTGTTTCAGGTCAGTATCAATTACTGTACACCTTACCGGAATCTTTTTAGTTACTATCAGTTCGTTCATTGGTTGCTCCAAACTTTGGTATGGATATATCTATCTTACTGGGATTATTTATAGGCTCTGTCCGTTTGACAGGTACTGGTTGTGGCGCAAGTGATTTAGTCATACGTTCTGTGGCTTTTTTAATTTTATCTTGTTGTTTAGATATTTTATCACCACTATAAAAAGAAACCATTTCTACAAATGTATCTCTTTCTGAATAGTCAGGTGTATAGTCAACTGAATCTATCTCACCTATATCCATAATATCAGATGATTTGTCGTTACTTACTCTGTCTCTCATGACTCTTGCTTGATACTCTTGGCTACAAAAATCTATCATGTCTTGTATTTGGTACCATATAGGTGTTTCAGATTTTACTGTGAATTGTTTTTTACGCAACGTTTCCATCTCAGTTAGTATCTGATCGTTGCTCATGCCATCAATTTTAAAATAATAATCACTCATCTATATTCATCCTGAAGAAGGCCATATTAGATTTGTTACTAAATCTTATCTCCTTTCCCTTAACTTGGAAGTCATCTTCAGTCATGCCTATCATATCACATAGCATATCTGTTCTAATATCAAATTTATCTTTTAGTTTAATTCTATTAGGGCGCCAATCCATCCATAGATCAAATTTAGTTTTAGATTGATTCATAATAACTGTCAACTGTGTCTTCTTTTATCTTTATATAATTTTTACGTTGCCTAAAAATTAAATCTGCATTTGCAAACTCTAACATGTTCTCTATTGTATAACTATTCTCATTACCCCATGCTTTGCAATTATAAGTTTGAATCTTCCAATTTAGTTTTGCATCAAACTCTGATTCCCTTGGTATAGTAAACTCAGGCAAATCAAATCCATTTGCTACAAAAAATGCTGTTGCTTGAAAGACATCTTGTGTATCACTTATAATAGTAATCTTTTCTGACTTATGTTTTGCACATAGTATAGAAAATCTTTTACTAGGACTTAAAAGTGTTGTATAATTATCTGTATCACTTTCCACAGTAAAGCCAATAGTTTCATAGTGTCCTATCATTTCAAGAGAGTTGTGAATTATTTTTATTCCTGATATATGCTGTAAATGTTTATGTGAAGGTGTGAGAGAATCTATAGAAGTGTAGCACATTTCTAGACTTCTTCCTATTTGATTTTCCTGTATAATGTAAGTATCTAAACCATTAGGATTTTCTACTTTAAAGAAATCACTTGAAGGATCTAGTTGTGCATCTAAGTTGTTGATGTCATCTACATCACCTATAAAACCTAATCCTGTAACTTTGGGTTTGCTATTAATGTTGTCTTCTCTTAACATTATAATACATTTACGACATGCCCAAAAGCCTACAAAGTCCATACCATGTTGACTTCTGTGTGTAAATCCTATTCGCTGTAATGATTTATATACTTTCTCTTTCTTATTTACAAAAGGGTCATATGTGATTTCTATAAAACTAAATTCTGCCATTGTCTTCTAATTTGTTAAGTTCTCTGTCTACTATCTTTTCTAAGTCCTCTACATCAGGTAGCATATCCCAGTCTTCTGATGGCTCACATTTATTACAACAATCATCTGTCCCACATTTATCATGTAACACCCCATCTTCGTCAAGACCTTGTTCGTCTACTTTTTTCTTAGTTGGTGTATATGTTTGAGGTTTTAATTTTTTATACTCGTCCATACGAGTATTTATACTCTTAGTTGTTAGTATTAAAACTAATCAGGTATGTTTAATCTAAGATTAACAACATATCTTCCACCTGAGTATATCATTTTAACTTCATGTGGTTCACCGTACCAATATGCTACTGCGTCTCCCATTTGTAAATCTATGAATTCATCATTAACAGTCATCTCTCCGCCTACATAATGTTGAGAAGGATCGCTTAACTGTATGATAAGACTTACATTTTGTTCAGATGTGCCTGCCTTTCTACCGTCAACATGTCTTCTAAAGTGCCCACCTGTTCGATACTTTAAAATTCTATTAGATGCTACTGTTGTTCCTTCTGGAAGTTTATCCTTTATACTATCCCAAATAAATTTAAACTCTTCATCATTATATTTAGATAATAAGAGCAACCCTCTATTATGAGATACATTAAATCTCTCAGTAGTTTTTTCTTTAATGGTAACCTGATTAGTACTTTGCTTATATAACTGTAATATATCAGGAATAAGGTCTGTGTCTAATAGGCCGGGAAAGAGTTGCATTAGTCTCTACTTGCAATAATCTCGTCAACTAAACCAAAGTCCAAGGCTTCTTGGGAAGTCATAAAGTTATCTCTATCCATTGCTGATTCAAACTCTTCATAGGTCTTACCCTTGGTATTGTGTTTGACGTATGCTTCTGTAAGTTCTTTCTTGATTCTAATTATTTCATTAGCACGGATTTGTATATCACTTGCTTGTCCACTTGCACCACCTAATGGTTGATGTATCATGTGTCTAGCACCAGGTAACATGAAACGTTTACCAGCCGCACCACTATTAGCAAGGAAACTTCCCATACTGGCCGCTTGTCCCATAACAATAGTAGATACATCTGGTTTGATATATTGCATTGTGTCATACATTGCCATACCACTTGTTACTGTTCCGCCTGGACTATTGATATAAAAATTTATATCCGCATCAGGGTCTTCTGCTTCTAGGAATAGTAACTGAGCACAAATACTATTTGATACTGCGTCGTTTACTTCTCCATTAAGGAATACTATTCTTTCTTTCAACAGTCTACTGTAGATATCATAACTACGTTCACCGTTAGATGTTTTCTCTATAACATATGGTACAAAATTCATTTACTTCTCCGTTACTATTATTTAACTCTTTTGTGTATATGATTAATAACACTCTGGAGACCTCTTTGTCTCTGAGTAGTTAGTAATCTTGCTAAGGGTTGAAAATTAATAAATTTAGTATCCAACACTTCGCTACTAGTCATGCCACTAAAAGTATCTACAACAATTTGTCCTAACCCTTGCACCATGTGTGCATCACTGTTAATATCAAACTCCCATGTACCTTTAGACTTATCACTCCATAACCATAAGGAACTTTGACAACCGTCGACAAAGTTTTCAGACTTTTTAAAGTCCTCATTTGTTTTTGGTTTGCGTTCGTTAGATAAATCTAACAAGTGATCATAGAAATATTCTACATCTAATACTTGTACAGACTCTAAATGGTCATTAAGATCTTTTAGCATACTGCTATTATATACTAAACTATTTGGATTGTCAACTATTCTTCGTTAGTAAATGAAGCGTCTTTCATTGGATCAACTAAATCAAACTCTGCACCAGTAGTAAGTTTAGTCATTGTTGAGAAGTCTGAGTTAGTTGCTTTGTAAACTTCTAGATTTTCACCACCGTCATCTAGTTTTTGAAAGTAAACAACATAATCAGCCGCATCGTTAATACCATCACTAGGATTATCTATTCTATGAATAGGAACATAATCTGCAAAAGTTGTTCTAGGATCTACACCACCTGCGGTTGATGGTCCTACATGTGTTCCAACTGCAACATCACTTGCACTACTAACTGCATTACTTTTGTTTGCATACCACGTGCCTACGTCGCCTGCATTTGGATATGTTCTGTTTGCCATTTATAACTCCATAGTATTTAATTAACAATAGTATTTATCATATTGTTTGATTCTATATATTCAATTAGTTTATCGGTTGTAATCTTATGTAAGAATCTACTACCGTGTCCTTGATCTGGGAAGTAATAAGGATTAAATCTGTATTCAGGAAACTCATCTATTCTTATTTTATGTACATCTTTTAAAAACTTTTCTGAAAAATTTATATCATGTCCTAACTCTGCTAATCTAAATATGCCTTCCCAATCTATTTTATTATGTACAGTACCTGTCTTATTAACTTTTTCATGTTCGCACCAAAAAGGTTCTTCAACTAAATTGGTCATACGATCAACAATAGCATGACAGTTATCGTAATCACTGAGATCAGGTAAACTAACTTGCCCGCCTACGAATAATAATGGCATGTCGCAATCGTTAAACTCTTCTAATGAAGATTTAGAATACTCTTCTACTCTGCGTTTGTAATCTTCTAAAGTCAATTGAGATAAATCTTTTTTAGTACGTTCCCACTTGTTTAATAATGCTCTACTAGGACAAGTCCAATATACTATACCGAAATCAAAATGCTGTTTATAATTTCTAAGACTACGAGCATTAGCATTGTTCTCACCGCCTACTTGCGCCATGTGATATACTTTTATATTTTTAAAATGTTCGTGTAGGTATTGTTGCGGACTAGGATGTGAAACAACAGGAATAGTATCTATATAAGAACCAAAGTGTCCTTCTATTGGATACCATTCTCCAAATGCCCAACTGTCGCCTACTATAACAATATTATTATTAAGTCCTGTGAGTTTATCTAAGATCATTATGTAAATTTGGATTTATAATCCATTCTCCTTTTTGCTTTAAGAAATATACTACATTATCTACTATAACTTTATCCTCAGTCTTTCTATATTGCTGACTGTGATAATTTTCGAATTCTAACACACCATAAGATTCAGTAGGAGGTGTGACTGTTATCATTCCATTAAAATGTTGTACACAACTTTTTTCGTTTAGAATTTTAATATTATCTTTAGTAGCCTTTGTTAAAATATCTAGAGGAAGTTTAGAATATATAAAAACAGGCACAGGGTCTGTATAATAATCTTTTAATGCAAGTCTTGTTCCTCCTGGATGTAATTCAACAACTTCCTCTGTTACTATAACAGATATTTGATTCCGTATAGGTAAGTCTTGTAGTAACTTTACCATAGAAGACATCTTCATATATCTTTTACCATTAAGTTGTTTAGGTATATTAGGAAAGTCTATGCTGTTAGTTTTTTTAAAAAAAGAATCTATATGTCTTTTAATTGTTTTTCTGTTCCACCATTTTAAGAAAGGTTTGCTTGCCTCCCCTCTTTCAGAGCAAAATAAAAATATCTCTTTTAAAGTCATTGTGCCCACATAACAAAATTCTTTTCTGGGTTCTATTTGTTTCCATAATTCTTCTGTAGACTCGCACCAACTTATATGAGAAGGTTCTTGTCTAATAATACTTTCAGGATATAATATTAAACTGGGAGGGTTACTTGATATCGGTTTTGTTTCTTTCATATTGCTAACCTATATATTGCCATAATATCTGTACCATTAAATCTTATTTCTACTGTAGGGTCATAAGAATAACTATCTACTTTCTTTAATAAAAACTCATGTGGTTGTATTCCACAATGTTCGTATAACCATGACCTTGTTCTATTTGTTGTAACCTGATCGCGGTTTATTTTCTGTAACTTTGCTAATTCTGTTTTAGTATATACTACTGCAAAGTCTTTATTCTTTTCCCAGAACTCTTTTTCCTCTTTATTTAAATTTGGAAGTCTATATCGCATACTATCTTATTATATATTATCTACTTATTTAAGTCAATAGTAAAGTGTATATATTATAAATAATGGTATGCAAAGATTGACAAATAGAAAATCCATGCTAAACTCAAACACTTGTTCGTTTAGGCATGGGCTAAACGAGAACTCGCAAATTAGGATGAACCTAAATTACTCGAGCGACGCGGAAAAGGTTAGGGCATACTCATGAGTGACATGAATAGACTTTTTAAGTATAGCAAATATGAAGACTATAAAAACAGTACTTTAGCAAAAGTGCATGGCAACGAAGATATAATTAATAAAGAATTAGAAGTTAATTATAGATTTAACGAGCATGGATTCAGATCTAAGTCCTGGCAAGATAATACAGAAGAATGCTATGTGGCATTTGGTTGCTCTAATACATTCGGAGTGGGGACGCCTGAACATCTAAGATGGAGTAACATAATAGGAGAAACTTTAGACAAACCAGTATTTAATTTGGGTATAGGACACGGTTCAGCAGATAGTGTTACAAGATTAGCAACAGGCTGGTTGCATGAGATTAAACCCACAAAGGTATTTGTGTTGTGGCCACCGGTCGTAAGATGGGAAATAGCAACTAAAAATAGAATTATTACAATTAGTCCTACTACTTTAAAGGAAAGAAACTTTACAGAAGAACAAAACAAAATTAATTATGCATCACTGGATGAAGAGTTTAATTTTGAAATTAATTCATTAAGAAACAAACATACAATAAAAGTTATATGTGATAATTTAAACATAGAACTATACACATTGGATTTTCAAACTTGCAGACATATAGATAAAAAAGGTGCAAGGGACGGAATGCATAGTGGTCCATTTTATCAAAGGGCAATAGCAGATGAATTTATTAACTTACTAGATAAATAGTATTATGAAAATAAGAGACCTTATAACCGAATCGTTCCAACACTATACTGTTAAGCATAAGCCTAGTGGTAAAATTTATAAAGTTACTGCTATGTCACAAGCAAGTGCAAAGACTAGAGCCGCTGTAGAACATGGTGGTAGAAGTGCTAGTAAATATTCAGGAACATCAGACGACCAGTTTGAGATAGTAGAAGCAGTAAATGAAATTGCTTCTAAGACACCAGATAACTCTGGAGCAGTATATTCTATAGAAGTCAACGGTGCTTTAGTTCACAGAAGTCCTTCATTTGCAGATATAGATAAAAGAATTTGGAAATTAATAAACGGTATTGAGATAGGACCCAAAGGTCGACTGTCAAAAATCCGCGGTAACAAAATTAATGCTAAACAAGTTGTATTAAAAAGAAACGGAGTTGCAGTACCACACAAATATAAAGGTGGTGAGAATCGTCCTATAACAGGACTTGTTTCTGTAACAGAAGCAGATAAGAAAAATCCTTACAATTCTTTTGGACTTAAAGCATATAAGACTACTGAAGAAGGCAAAGATATTTACACAAGTGTTATGAAAGGAAAAATAACAGGAAGGTTCCGTACTTTAGAAGAGTTGAAACAACACCAACAAGATATTATTAGAGGGTTCATGAAACCTTTTACAAAAGATGATGACTGGGATAATATGGCTCCAGACATGGATCCTAGAGCCTATATAGATAATAGAAACATGGGACATCCTGATGGTGTAACTAGTGATGAAGAAGACAAACTCCATGGTAGGATACATAAAGTTAGAGAAGATTCCGTTGGTCAACCAATTACAGAAGCAGAATTTGATAGACTAGCAGAAAAGAAAGATGCTTGTTATCACAAAGTCAAAAGCAGATACAAAGTTTGGCCCAGTGCTTACGCCAGTGGTGCATTAGTACAATGCAGAAAGAAAGGCGCGGCTAATTGGGGCAACAAGTCTAAGAAATAATGTTTATTAGAGAATTCACAAATCATTTGTATGAAGGCGATGTAATTGATGCAAAGAATCGATTTGGTAAGAAGAACAAACCAGTATATCAAATATTTCGATTAGTAACATTAGCCGGTAAGGCTGATTGGGTTAATATATTTAAAGCACAAGACCCTAAACTTTTAAAAGACAAGTTACAGAGACTTATAGTTCCTGTGCAAAAAGGCGTTGAACCAGTTAGACCTGAGGATTTAAAAGTCAGTAAGGACGGTGAGTTTATTGCTATACCAGAATTAAATATTGTAGAGGCAACTGTTGAAGAAGGAACACGTTGTTGGAAAGGATATAAGAAGAAAGGTATGAAGACTATGTTTGGTAAACGTGTACCTAACTGTGTCAAGAACGAAGACAAAGACATACCATGCCCTGCATGTGGTGATCCTAAATGCGATCACAAAGAAGATCATTTAAAAGAAGAAGTAACATCAGGTAATAGGAATATTGCTTTGAATTTGCCACGTGGCGAAATGAAAGTTCTTAAAGCAGAAGAAAAAGACTATGATAGAGGACTACTGGTTAAACTGTTAAACAACGGTGGCTATGAAATGGCGTACTGGTATGAGAAACATGTACCGTTTCCAGTAGAAGTAATTGTTGATGGCAAGTCAGTTAAGAAAGATGCAGAGATAGTTGAGATGAAGTTTCATCCAGAACTAACTCCTGGTGCTGAAGATAAAGGCATGAGATTCAAACTATACGATATAGAAGCAGACATAAAAGATTTAAAAGATAAAATAGCAAATATAAAAAACGAAAGCATAAATGAAACTATAGAGTTCGCACAAGACCTTAATGCATTACTAAAAGGTATGGAAGAAGACCTAGCAAACCGAGAACGTGAGATAGAAGAAAATCTAAGATCATGGTTCGGTAAAGGCAAGAAGGGCGGAGCCGGTGGTGGCGGTTGGGATAGATACAATACCAAAGGCGAACGTATAGGCAAGTGCGGAGACTCTAAGAAAGGCGAGGGTAAACCTAAGTGTTTAAGTAAGTCCAGAGCCGCAAGTTTAAGAGCAAAGGGCGGTAAGAAAGCAATAGGTGCCGCTGTATCAAAGAAAAGACGTAACGACCCCAATAAAAACAGAAAGGGTAAAGCAAAAAACGTAAGTAATACTGTAGGTAAAAAGAAAAAATGAATGTAGAAACACTAATTGCAGAGCATTTAGGTATAGATGTTGCAGAAGTAACCGACGATAAATCGCTAATAGAAGATTTAGGTGCAGACTCTTTACATACTGTGGAACTTATTATACAGTTTGAAAGCCAATATGACATAGAGATATCAGACGAAGACGCTGAAACACTTACTACTGTTGGTTCAATCAAAGAATATATCAAAGATTACGCATAGTTATCGCTATTTGTAACAATTAAAAACCCACTATAAGTTCTATAAGCAGTTATCTGTCGACGGTTTATACCGTAAATAACTGTATGAATACTAAAAGATCTAAAGTAATATCACTTACTAAGACCTGTACATGGAGAGTACTAGCAAGTCTAGACACCTTTCTCCTGTCGTGGCTAATAACAGGCAATGTTAAGATGGGTATGGGTATAGCAAGTTTGGAAGTCTTAACCAAAATGTTCTTATACTATGCACATGAACGCCAATGGGAGAAACCCAGATTCAATCGATTTGTATTAAACACTCATAGAAAACTGGAAGATTTATTAGGCATGTAATTAACTATATTGATAAATAGTTACATGAAACTCAGAGAACTTACAGAAATACAAAGACCTCAATATAATCCGGAACAACGATATACTATATATCGCGGAATGAAGCATATACCTTATCACGATAGCGGTGTGCCTATGGGTGACGATATACCAAAGAAGGCATTTGTAAAGGGTGTACCAGGCAATATGGTACAGAATTTTCTAAACAAACTAAACGATATAGATTCTAAAGAAGAGTTCACAGTAGAACTAGATGAAGTCTTGTCACCTGAACAACTTGCCGCCATGCAGAAAGGTGCTCAAGGTCTTGCTGGAGTAGGTGGAAATGTATTGAAAGGTATAAAAGCAAAGGCGCCTGGGGTTATAGATTCAATAAAAGGACAACTTACACCAAAGGCTATAGCAGGTGCGGCCGCATTATCACTGGCAGGCAATGCCGTTGCTAAGGGTGTAGAAAGAGTTGGTAAGGAAGTAGTAGATGATGAGGACGATGAATCTGTAGAAGAACAAAAGTTAAAAGAATTAATATCTCCAATGGATATTATTAAAGGGACAAATTTTGGTACGAATCTTTTAGGGAAAAAATCTATAGACTTTGCAAAGAACAAAGCAATTGACTATGCAAAAAAAGGAGTTGCTAAGGCCACAGCGGCAACCACATTACCTGTGATAGGTGCCGCAGGTGCAGGTGCTCTTGGAGGACTATTAGCAGTTGATGCCGCAAAGAAACTTAATCCTTTTAAAAAGAAAAAGCAAGACAAAGAAGAAGTAACAGAAGGCGAAGAAAGAAGTATTATTAAACAAGCATGTATTGATAAACTAGTAGATAACTTTGCTGGAAGAGAAAATCAATTTCAAAACAAAGATGATTTAGAGTATGCAATATACCAACAACTAGAAGATCTAGATGTAGCAGACTGTGTAGACCCAGACATGGAAGTAGGCGGACAACGTATAGGTGACTTTGCTAGTGGCAGAGTAATTGATTGTTGCAATAGCGGTGATATTATATATGATGTTATGGCCAATATGGACGAATATCAAATAGGAGAAGACATTGACAAGATGTCAATGGGAGATACTATTAAAGACTTCTACAAAAGCGATGCACCACAGTTCAAAGGCAAGAGTAAAAAGAAAAGAAGACAGATGGCTATAGCCGCCAAACTTGCAACTAACGAAGGCTCTCTTAATGATTACAATTTCCTTTCAGAAAGAGAAGAACTAGACGAAGGTGTCTTAACACTTATAAAAACTTTCGGAAAAGGTGTTGGGAGTTGGATTGCAAAGCATCCTAATATTGCAGGTTGGTTAGGCGTAGGTGGTATTTCTGTTTATGGTTTATTACCAGCCGCAACAAACTGGGCAAGTAATAACTTGGGCCTTATAGGTTTGTTTGCAGTAGGTGGCGTTGGTTTAAATGAATATTTGAGAAGAACTGGTATGTCTAAACAAGAGGCAGACAGAGCTCAGAAAGAATGGGAATTAAATCATAAGAAAAAAGTAGCAAAAGAATTAGAACCTCTTATAGGTAAAGATGCCGCTTTCCCTGAAATAGCAAAAGCAAAAGATAAAAAACTAGCACAAAACGATAGACAAATAAGACAAACAGATAAAAAGGTACAACAGTTTAAGACTGTAACACAGAGTTAATTATGTTAATTAGAGAAGTAACCATTAAGGAAGATAACAAAGATTATCTTACAGAAGCCGCACAAGGTGTACTTTTAATGTTACTACGCAGTTGGATTACAAAAATTGGTTGGAGAAAGTTCATAGTGTGGTTATTGAAGTGGTTGTTTACAAGTGCTATAGGTCTTAGTATTATGGCAGTACTTACTTTTATACAGATTATAGCAGGATTAGTTGCAGGTGGTGTGGGTAGTGTGGCATCCGCTGGATTTAAAAAACTAATACAGTTATTAAAAGATTCAGGAGAAGATGGTAATAAAGTACTTTCAGACTTAGAAGCAGAGATAAAAGCAGAGTTAGATATGGTAGAAGATCAGCCAGAGAAATTTGAGAAAGACTTAGAAGACCAACCAACACAAAAAGAATTAGTTAAAATAGTAAAAGACGAATTAACACCAGAAGAAATTATATCACGTTCAGTTCCTGAACTAGCATAACATGTTCCTCCGAGAGTTATACATACAGGAAGATAACTGGATAACTCACAAAGACCTAGCCAATATACTGTATAACCATACAGGCAATCGCCAATTAGCCGTAGACTTCTTTAATTTAGAAACAGAATTTGATTCACAAGACGATATGCAAAGCACAGGATTATCAGCATTAGATATAGATCCTTTTCAGTTAGACCGTGAACGTGTTAATAATATACTAAGTATTAATAACGTACCCGTTAAAGTGTTAAAGATGAAACACAATGATGCTTATGAAACCCTATACAGTATATTACAGTCCGCACCCGTGCAAGAAGCAGGAAACAATAATCCATATGGATTAGAAGGCAAGCCAGAATGGTTTGATCGTGCTGTAGCATTAAAGAAAGCCAATCCCAGAATGACTGCTATGGAAATAGCCAGACAGATAGGCACAGGTCAGACCCAAATATTATATTGGTTGACGGGAATTAGCGGTCCGGCTCGTATGAGAACAAGGACTAAGGATAGTTTTCCTTTTGAACCAGGTGCTTTCCCCCTGGGTACTGGAAAACTAAAATACACAGACGGAGCCAAACCCAAATGGTATGAAGAAGCATTACAGATGGCCAAAGCAGGTATGTCATTTATCGCTATAAGCAAAAAGTTTGGAGTCAGTCCTCAAAATATAGGTATGTGGTTAATCAAGGGTCGTAAGAATCATCGTGGAAAAATAGTAAATCCAGATGCTGAACTGGAACCCAGAAAAATAAAAGGACAAAGGTTAGACATAAATCTGTTAAAGAACTTTATTACGGATGGTTATACTGATGCAGATATCATAGAACTAATAGTAGATGAGAAAGGCCCTAAAGTAGCCAGTCAGGTTAAAAACATGTTACCTACTCTAAGACAGAAACTTAATCCAGGCACACAGGTTATAGATAAAACTGCTACAGGAATCTCTGATCCCGATATATCCGCCGCACAGTAAACAAAGCAAACAATCCATACCCCACAGTAACATAACCGTATATACTCCCAATTAAAGGATCTTCTATACTGACGGCTATAGGGTCTCCTAAAGGCAATCTAGTTAAGAACTCCGCGATTGTTGGTAGCAAACTAAAATAAACTGTTATGGATAATGCTAAATGATGCAAGTATGTACTGAGTCTGCCCAGTATATTAACCTTATTAACACCCCATGCGAATATAAATGCCAGTAATACTAGTATAGACAGTATATGTGCTAAGTTAAAACTACCCGTAGCATTGTATATAAGCAAACTTGAAGCACATACTATACTAGTAGATGCTATATAGAACTTACCTAATAGTGTGTTTATGTCTATTATTGCATATCTACCCAGTGAATATACACCTGTGGCTATTGCGAGGATACCCACAATGCTGTGAAACCACCCTAATAGTGTAATATCTGATATCATATACATATTTATAGTCGGAGTTCAGAAGAACCTCTTATATAGAACCCTAAAAAAATCTGCTCAGAAAAAAATTTTGATACCAGAATGGTTCTATATAGCACATAAACAGATTAGGCCCGCGGATAGCGTCGCCATCTGAGAAGTGGGAGACCAAAATCTGTATAACCCACTCTGGTTTTTTCAGGATATTGCGTCTGCCAGTTTTTCTATACGCTCTAAGAGTTCTAAATGATCTTCTGATTCGTCCGAACTCTCTATAATAAGAGCTTCTCCCTTCAATATACGCCTTACAGCATGTCCTAATTGTGTAGTCTCAGGCTCTGATATAGTATAATCACTCTGTAACTTCTTAATAGATACTAATTCAAACTGATTGATCATGCCATAAGTCCTCGTGTATGATACATGTGGCCTTTATATACTGAGTAGTTAGCCTAACATCGCACTCAGTGTCCACAGACTCCCTTAGTTCCCTAGTAAACTTCATAACATCTGCTAGATCATTGTGCCCTATACTGTGGGTCACAGTACGTAGACAGTCTACTTGACTAGTATATCCGCGACCATGTATGTCATCGGTCCAAGTACCCAGTGTATCTATGCCGTGTTTACCCGCGACCCGATTGAAGATTGTACGATATTGTCTAGTGGTTAGCATGATTACCTAGTGTAATGGCTCTCACATAGCGGGTCCATGTGTGTCCACGCATCGTTAACGCCAATAGTTCTAGTTATAGTCTTACCGTTATAAGGGCAGGTGCCAGTATCAGTTCGCTGTGGGTCACCGTAAGCCTCCAAACTCATGATCTCATAAGTAGCAGGATCATTAACGTATGTACGCCCTAGATCAGCATCTGTGGCCTCCCTGTAGTCATTATACATAGGCGCATAATACTCTGCTTTGCCTTCCGCAACAACGTCAGAGACTTGCTGTATGGCCTTCGCATAGTGTTTAAGGGTTCTAGTCACGCCGGCCTTAGCCGCACGTTCTGAAGCATACTCACCACCTCTCCAGCCTGTTCTGGCTCGTGATGGCTCTTTGTGTATCCTGCCTGTTACTGTGTTCTTTATTATAAACATAAAAACTCCTACCTTTTTATTTAATATACTCATAGTATAGCAGAATTTGGTATATTGTCAAGTGTTTTTGATCAAATACTGGCAGAAATCCGGTGTTTCAGTCGGCTTTATCTTCACTATATAATGCAGGTTGATCAG
>Ga0181414_1000265_pt1 | contig 16079 bp, 15 predicted proteins | sample 37SPOviralmetaG_FD_130139 | JGI IMG/M metagenome (GOLD analysis project Ga0181414, IMG submission 130139) | Marine viral communities from the oligotrophic San Pedro Time Series (SPOT) site, San Pedro Channel, CA, USA - 37 SPOT_SRF_2012-11-28 | ecosystem: Environmental > Aquatic > Marine > Strait... | reverse complement strand
GAGTTCCCAATCCCAACCTTTCCGTCAGGGTCAATTCTCATTTTTGTGGTTTCACTACCACTATTTGAGGTCTTAAAGTTTAGAGCTACGCTGTCACTTGCTGAAGACCCTGCTGTTAAATTTACACTTAACCCCAGAGCACTGCCATCAGTTTTAAGTTCTGCATATACCGAACCGCTTACTGATGTTTGCACACTAATCATATTATTAAACGTCCACGCATTGGTGCTATCAATCCACTTAATCGTCTTATCAGTTGCGCCCTTCAGCGTGATGCCGCCACCATCAGCAGTAACATCCGTAGGAGTTGTAACAACGCCTAGTTCAATGTTTTTATCTTCAATCAATACGGTTTGACCCGTAATAAAAGTTGTCGCTCCCTGTACTGTCAGATCATTCGGAATCGTTACATTGCCAGTTGCATCAATTAAAATCCGCGCCGCTCCATTCGTTACCAGCGCAATCGCATCCGTTCCAGATCGATACAGCCCACTGTTCAGGTCTGATTGGAACGCTATCCCCGGTGCGCTCAATGTCCCGTCTGGTACGGATCGATGTAGATCCGAGATGGCAAGCTTTTTCGTCGCGTCAGCACTGACGTCAACAACCGGCAGGACATCGGTTGAAGCGGTCTCACTAGCAGTCAGGCCAGTGAGTTCAGTGATTTTGACGTTTGCCATTGCTATTGCTTCAATATCGCAATTCTACAAGCTATCGCGACTGACGCCTAGATCACCAGTTTTCTTCTAACGCAACGCGCCTCCAACGGGTAACCTGCGTGCTTGTGCCTGTAGCAACACAAAGATAAAGGTAACTGTTGTTCCATCGAATTTCCCCTTTGCTGCCAGGTGAAGTAGACGCTACAGGTGCATCTACGTTAGTGCTTTGCTCCAAAGCAATAGGTGAAGTAAACGAAATCAAATCGTCTACAAGACCAATTTTTGTATTATTTTCCCTTGCAGGGTCAACTGCAATTTCTAGTTTTGCTTGCGGGACTACAAGATTAGCGTCAGGATTAACAATTGATGCTTTAATATGCGCGTAAGTTTCATCATTTGCAAGGCTCTCTTTGCCTTCAAACTTGATGGTACTTAATACATCATTCGCCACACCAGCCGCACCATTCCTGTGCCTATACAAAACTAAATCTGCACCACCAGCCGCTGATACTTCAGTGCATTCAACTTCTAAAGCTGTGCCTGCAGAATTACTTTTAACATGCAATTCAACATCTGGTACAAGCGTGCCGCCTGATGACAAACTGCCAATGCCAACCTTTTTGTTTTGCAAAAACATGGCGGGCTGCAATCCTGCCGTTCCATCTTGCGTTAAAAATTCAAGCCGCCCATCTTCCTCGGTATCAGTAAAATCTAATATAGTTGCTTGTATTGAAGCATAATTAATAGTTTCTCTTGAAGGTGAAGCGTCGTTATTTCCACTAAATTTAATTGCACCAATTGCATCGTTATCTGCTGGGGTTGGACTTTTTCTGCGAATTTCAATAAGCGGCCCTTGCAAGCCTGAAGTATTACTGCTTTCAATAACTAAAGCAGCTTCTGCATCATCCGTACTATTTTGACGAATATGCAGTGGGGCGTCTGTCGTTCCAGACATCCCGGATTCTGTTGCACCTATTGAATATCGCGGTTGAACAACACTGCTTGCTGTCGTAAAGCCCAGACTGGCAGTTTGCGTTCCATTGTGCGTCAACCCAATCGTTGAAGAGTCGATGCTATAAACTCCAGTTGTGCCACTACCAACAAAACCAAAGCTCGGCGTTGCTACCGTACCGGCTTCTATATTCCTAAGCAGACTGCTGATCTTTAGCTTTTTGTTTTTATTTGCATCGGCGGTCTCAGACGTGTCAACGACAAGTAGCAAGTCGTCTGCAACTGCCGCCGTAAGCTCTGTTAAAGCAGTGACTTTGCGATTAGCCATTACGTTAGCTTTTTGCCGAATCCAGTTGCAGTGTACTCGATCTTCTTGCCGGCCACCACTGCATTGCTAGCATCAAGCACATTAGCGTGGAATGCTCTGCCTTCTGGAACTACGGTCAAATCTGCAAGCAATGGCGTAAACGGGAAAATCTGCGCCTTGTGCGTCAGGTCTGAAACCAATCCCGTAACACTGGTGCTACCAATTGTTGTCGTTTGATCGACTTTAACTTCCCCTGTCATTTTGCCTGTTGTGCCTTCAGGTTTTTTATAAAACGCATTTGTAAATTCAAACATGTTTAGATTCGCCAAAACGCCAGGCGAGACAATCCCTTTTTCTGTACGCTCCAGCAACTGAGCCTTGACCCCAAGTTTTGAAATAACGGGAGTGCGTGGACTTTTGCCAGTTAGCTCTAATTTAAACTGAAACACTCTACCGGTCGCAAAAGTTTTTACAAATGGCTTCCAAGGCGTAAATTGGGTAAAAGATTCAATTACAATCTCTCCGCCATCTTCAAGCAGGATAAAATCTGAACCAGCTTCATCAACAATGCCACCAGTTTCTGTTATCTGTGAATCCAAAAGGTTTGTACGATAATAAAGTTTTGCGCCAGTTATCCCATCAGGATCTGTTGTGTCATTCTCGATAACAGAATTCAACAAAACTTCATATTTGCCGCCAAGGTCAATCTCATTATCAAAGAAATACGTTCCAGATGACGCAGACTTGAAAACAGTTACAGACGCTCCGGCAGCAATAGTTGCGGGATCTGAGTCTTTAGATGTAACAGTAAACGTGTTTGTTGTGACAGCTTCAATTTCGTAAGGCGCGGAATTATTTTTAATGCCGTTCAACGCTAAATTTACAAAATCGCCAACAATAAATGGGTGATTGTCAAGCGTTACAACAATTGTGCCGGTCGTGGTCGTAAAGGGTGGCGTACCAGTAGTGACAACGGTTTGCTCAAACGTTCCAATGGCAGTCCGCCTAATGTTTTCCTCCGCCTCAATAGTAAGTGATTCTTCAATAAATCTACTCTGCAAAACCAAACCACCTGATACCTTTGCAACTGTTTTTGATCTAATTCCTTTTAGATTTAAGCTTGCATTCGCGTTGTTTTCGATGGCTTCTAAACTGCTGTCCGCCACATCTGCATTTGGATATTTATTGACCGACAAAAGATCTTCGACATTTGCTACAGCAGCATTTGCGCTTTGTGCATTTGTTCTTATGTTTCTTAATTTTGCATAGTATTTTGCAGGAGTCTCTGCGTCTCCCGTAAAAGCCAATTGATATGGAATAATAATGTCATTTGCCGCAATCGGAAACTCTTGCACAAAAACAGATTTACCCCATGAACCGCCATCACTTGCCGTGCTCATTCGCACCACTAAACGCAGTTGCTCTAAGTTTTCATTTTGTATCGAATCATATCCAATTTGCCCCGTTGTTTCGTCAATTAGTCTAATTGTTAACCCTGTTATATCTTGAGGCAAAACGGCTGTATCTTGCGCAGGCAAAAACTTTGCTGATTGCAAAATTCCCGCATTAGGTGCAATAAATGTAGATCCTCCTCCTACGCTGCCTTCTAAGGGATTCAAACCGATAGCAACAACTGAAACAATTACCTCTGCGTTTGGCAAAACTAAGCTTTCTGCGTCTAACTTGACAAATTGTTGATCTGTCTCAATCCGTTTAAACGGTTGATTATTGACAAAAATTCGTACGCTATATCCAGTTGTTGTGCCTGTAGCTCCGCGCTCCCAAGATATAAGCATTTGAAAGAACAGGTTTCCACTGGTTTGAACTGGCCTGAAAGTTACCTTGACATTAGTTGGCTGAGCTGGACGGCTTGTAAATGAACTGATCTTAAGCGGCTCAAGACTGTTGCCTGCAACGTCCGCTACGGCATAAATACTGTCATTGTGTTGCACTCCAACGATTCCATACGTGCCATCACCATTGTCTGAAATTGAAACGCATCTAAATTTCTGCTCATTAATCGAATCGGTTGACAATGAATAAATTGAACCGGCCGGAGGGAACTTAGCCCATTGAAGTGAAATTGTAATTACGGTATATCCATCAACAACAGAAGTAGCTGTTGCAGAGCGAGTTTCTACAAGTCCATCCTCAAGCGTACAAGTGATCTCAAGATTTGAACCAGAAGGCAAATTCAAATTTGTATCAAGCGTAATTGTTGAAATTGTTGATGCACGCACACGGCCGCTATACCTGTTCCCTGCACGCATTTCATCTGCAACAGAAAACACTTGACCAGGCAAAACCACCGCTCCATCAAGCCCCGTAGCAAACTTGACTAGATTGCCTGCTAACTTCTCGGACGCCAACATCCAACGTCCCATGCGTGCGGCTTGAGTTCGTGAAGTACAACCGAACGCAACGATCTCTCGGACTTGATGACCATATTTGTCGCGCAGTTCTGGGTCTTCAACGCAAACTGTGTCAGGCTTGTAATTGTTCTCAGGACTGTTATACCTCACCTTGATGCTCGTACTTCTTGTCTTGACAGAGGAAGTTTCATAATCGAACCGTCCATCAACGACATTAGAATTGCTGAATAGATGCACTGATGGCACGTTGTTATCAAGCCCACCAGATTTAAACAGCTCGCCGTGATCAGCAGTTGCAGTAATGCCATTTGTTTGCCAATACATCATCCCGCGAAATATACTGGCAAGATCTTGCAGCACATCAAATGCTTGCGCTTGATTGCTAATTACTGTATTGCACGCAAATCGCGGTTCAGCTTTTTTAGCGGTGAGGCAATTACCACCAGAGCCAGTGTTGCCGAGCTGAGTACCAAAAGGGATTACAGCAACCTGTGTTGCGTTAGTTGCTTTTACCGCATAACTACAAACACTGTGAATGAGAAGTAAATCGCCACTGGTAAAAAATACATAAATTATGTCATCTACCGAATAACCATGGTCAGAGCCTACTGTAATGTTAAACCTTGTTTCCCCTGTTGACGGGTCTACAAAATTTTGACTATACACTGACTCAATAGGCTCAACAAGAACGTATTCATTTGCGTACCTAATTAAAGGATACAGATCAACCCAACTTACATTTTCTGCACTTACAAAATCACCAGCGCCAAATCTGGTATTCAACAACATGTGACGCCAAATGCAAACAGGACACGTCGTCCACTCCGCAGCTTTTGCCGTACCATCAAAATCAGTCGCATGAATGGGGTAAAGACTGCCGTCATTTCTAGTTGCCATATTACTTGGAATTGCAACCTTAATTCCTTTAATTAAATAGGAACGAGTCGGCAAAGAAGAAATATCTTTAGTATTAATTGTTAACGCAGCACATGCTGAATGCCCATAATTAATGTGCGTTGGCTTGTGTAAAATAAGTTGAGACCATGTAACTTGATTGCCACGGCCACTTGCTAACGCCAAACGTTCAGGTTCAGGCGTTTCAGTAAGTGTCAAATATGTAGCTTCAAATGCAGCTTCGGGTGTATTGGCTGGAATGCCATGACCCTTAGAAAGATCTTGCGGCTTATAATTTTGGTTGTTTTCTACCCTGATATTTTTAAATTTATGCAATCTAATAAAACAAGGATAACCAAAACGACTGATGTCATACTCAGGTGTTTTAAATTGGTATCCTGATGTTGTTATGCCCGTAATATTAAATTCAGTACCTGCAGCAATAGACTGCGCGGCTGAACCGAGTGGCCCATAAAAAGTAATTCCAAGGCGAACAGTTGCGTTAAACAATTGACCGCGACCCAAGCCTTCAATTGCAGTTGAAAACAAACGATTAACAGTAATAAGTAGCGATACTTTTTCAACTGTTGTGTCAGTAACTGATCGCACGACAAAACCTTCGCCGTAATTCCTGCTTATAACTTTATTTTCAGAATCAACCGTCTCTTCATAATTCGATCCGACCTCAACGCCAATGTTTTGCACTGTATTGAGCGATGCGTCTTGACCTAACAAACTCAAAGGTGGTTTTTGATTCTTACCACCAAGCGTCAAATCAACAGCATTGTCCGCCGATTCATACTGCGACAGTGGAGTGTCATCTAAAAAAACACAATCCTCAGTCAAACCAGCAAAACCGCCAATAACGCCTTCTGAAACAAGGTCAACGATGTGAATTGATGAGTCGCTTCTAAGTGCCATGATTATGATGCAATAAGGTTTTCAGTTTTGTTTTCGTCGCCATCCTTGAAAAACTCGTAACCAGTATAAATCACTTTCATTCGCATTTGACCGCTGTTACCTGTATTTTCCCTTTCGTGGACACGAAAATCAGTTACCTGCACAATCGTTTCGATCAAACCATCCTTAAATTCATCTTTGTTTTTATTCATTTTAGGGTAAGCAATTGCGTGACACCATCTAATCTTTTCATTGGTGTTAATGTTGCCTTGCACTGTTCCGCTGACTTGAGCGACATCTTGATCAGGCCCTTTAATCCCTGCTGCTCTGATTGTAATAGTATAACTCACAAAACCATCTACACGACTTGATTTGCCGAATCCGACTCGATCATATAAACCCTGATCCATTTCAAAAAATACTTGGAAATTTTTTCTTCTCTCATCATCCTGCAATGCGTTTTTTGTAAGCGATGATGTTGCAGGTAGAATTTTAGAGCCACTAGAGTTATACAAAAATTTCATTAAAGCGCCGCTGTCGTTGCCGTGAAAAATTTTATCTTTGTCTTCATCCGTATTGTTTGTGGTTTTAATGTCAGAATTGCTCCATTTTCTTGATCTTAATTGACCAAGTAATTTAAATTCATTGTCTACATATTCTGAATTTATACGCAAAGTTTGAATGCCAGGAGGTGTCAAGCTTGTCGTAACAGTGCCTTCTACTGATGCAGAAATATCAAGTGACAACAAATGACTTCCAGCTAATACTTTCCCAAACGCCACGGGCACTGTTGCGCCAACACCAGACCCCGAACTAGCACCAGTGTACGCATACGACTTCGCGCCGCTTGTGGCTCTTGTAACGCCTGCTGGACCAGAACCCCTGACAGATTCTCCAGTCCCTTGCATCCGTGCTGGGCCGGAAAGCTTTGGTAACTGAGGCTGCGGTGAAATCATGTCCGCAACACTGCCTAAAACCATTGCCGTACCAATGCTTCCGATCGCTGTTGAAGCCGCTGCGCCTAATGTAAACGTACCTGCTGTTAAACCTGCGCCCAAGCCAAGAAATCCAGTTCCTGCTCCAGCCGTTAAAATTGCAAAACTTACAAGTGCTGCTCCAATTAAAAGTTTTGATGTTGTTCCACCGCTGCCACCAATAACAGGAATGATGTAAAGATCTTTTGAGCCAAGCGTTAGCTGTAGCTCGTTATACTCCATGTCTGCGCCTGATTGCGTGACGCGATAAAAGATCCCGTTCTTATGTGCCGTCAGCAGCTCTTCATAAAATTTTGGGCGGTTGATGCAAAGCATCTTGATTGCATCCGCAGGTGAACGCAAGTCGTAATAAACGTGCTCTTCCCCATACTCCTCACCGAGCCTGTCCAGAAGCCGTACGGTCTGCTGCATAGCGGAAAACGGCGGCAGTCTTCATCCGATAATAGCGGGTCAACGGCTCTACACCACTCAGCGAGTTCATCCGTTGGTGCAAGATCTGCTGGTCACCGACATAGACGCCTGCGTGCATTGGGGCGTCAGTGCCTAAACGCATGATCAACACGTCCCCAATTCGCATGTTCTCTAGAGAAATTTCACGAAACCCTAGTGCGCCAGCCTGCTCTAGAAAAATACTAGACGACGTTTCCAGCCTCTCAGGACGTTCAAAGTCTGGCAACATTACGCCTGCTAGGCCGTAATACCGACGCACCAATGAAAAGCAATCGTTTATGCCGTACTCCCAAGGAATGCCAATTAGGGATCGATAATTAACCATTGCTTCTCAGGAACGCTCAGAACATACCAAGGTAGCCGTGTGGCAGTACACGCTCCAACGTCAAAATCACTTGGTGGGCCGCCTCGCGGATGAGAATGTACCACTGCTTCTAGCCTGCCTGACATAGCTGCTGCCATGTAATCATTCGAGCAAATAATAAAGTCTTTTTCAGGTTGTTCCGAAACATTGTGACAAGCAAAATACTTTCCCGAAACAACTAATCCGCAGGACTCGTTTGGCAGCTCACGCATTGCGTGTTTCTCAGCATCAAGCTGAAATGCCAGCAGCGGGGAATCCACCAAACGGTAACGGGTCAAACTCTGAAGCATTTGGGAACCTAAGCTTACATGATCTCAAACGTTTGCCACATTGATCCGTCGCTGATGTTACGCCTGTTGTGATGTCTTCAACTGTTGCAACTGGTCCAGCGTCATAGCCACACTCAACGCCACGATATTTCCAAGGGCAATAATCAGTTACCAACCTTCTTGGCAACAATACATTTGTCAAGTCAAGTTTGGAGCTAAGTTCAAATTCAACAAATTCTTGGTTTTCCGACGCAATACGATCGATGTAATACTCTTGATCCGGCAGCCTGCTTGTTGAGTCTCCCGTTCCATGTGCTGCCAAAACAAGCGTGTCTTCGCCTTGTGTTACTGCGGTATTGCCGTCTTGATAAATGTAAGTTTCGTTGAAAAAATTGACAGCATCAATAAACTTTTTAAATGTTTGAATTCTAGTAACTTTGGCCGTTAGCGGATCAATCGGACTGCTCGATCTATGCATCAGACTTGATATTGTGTCTTGCGCGTTAGCGACACGTAACGTAGGGCGCGGCAACACACCTTTTACTGATTTGTCAAATCCTTCAGCCTCTACAGGCGCTGCTGTGTAACTTTGCCCCGCAAAAACAATGCTAGTAGGAATACCGTTTGTTCCCGCGTGAAAATATAAGTTATCGGCCGCACCGTTCAGCTCAGCTGTAAATTGTATATGAAACAATTCAATCAATGCTGACGGCTCTAGATCTCTTAAAACCTCATAAGCTGGATTAATTGTTGCCCAAGTTACAGTGTTGTCCTTATAAGTTTTGCCATAAATTAATGGAAAAACAGGCTGCGTATCGCCTGACGTTCCAATGGTTTTAGCCTGAAACGCATACGCACCATTGCCCGATATGGGGTTGCTGTTAACAATGTCACCATTGTTATAAAATTTATTTGGCTCCCAAAAATCGTAACTCATGGCTCAAACACCTGCACGAATGTTGCCGTAATCTCAGCACGATTGGTAAACAAGATAGTCTTGCTCCACTGCTGGCAAATAAACTTGGCGCTAGCCGATTCGTTCGGCGGCGTAAAATTAAAATGTTCTACACCAGCCCTAGCATCGAGAAATGTTTCGATGGTGTCAGCATCAGTCTCTGACACATTAAACGTCAACTGATATTGCTTCGGATTATTGTTGATGCCAAAAGTAGCACGTTGCGAATAACCCGAGCCAAACTGAACACTACGCACCAAAGGCTGACTGCTTTTGACCGTGTTGTAGGTCGGCTGGATGGAAGTAGGAAACGTTTCTGTAGTCATCAGGCTGCGAGAAGTCCTCCAGGTCGTTTTTGTTTGATCAGTTCAGCCTGTACGGCTGCACCAATCGCCTGTCCCAATAGCTTGGCATTCGGCTGGTTGCCTTGTGCCTGCGTTCCAGAAGCATCGACGTTCACGGTCACGTTAGCTCCGCCCATCGCATGGTTTGGAACGATAGTACCTCTAGCGCCTGGAACAAACAATTCAGGACCGCGTTCACCAACGATTGATGGCCGGCCAACAGGGGGGGTTCCTCCATTCGCAAACTGAGGAATTCCATAATTTGGTCCAAGCGTGCCAAATTTTCCTATTTGACCGCCACCAGCACCAAGTGGTGTTGACGAGCTAAATGGGGTCAAGAAATTGCTTAAAAATCCTACAGCCTGCTCAATAAGATATATTTGAATTAATTGTTTTGCTATGTCACGCAAAACGTTAGCTGCAATATCTTGAAGAGCACGACCCCAGTTATCGGCTCCATCAATGAGCGCATCAAATGCCTGAGTCATTCCCTGACCCATAATGTTTGCGATGCCATCGACTAACGCGAGCTGTTGCTGTACTGCAGTATTTAAAGCGTATTGTTGCTCAATATATTTTTGCATTGCTTGCGCCCGACGCTGATCTTCTTTTTGTTGAAAATCAGCTAATTGACGTTGACCCTCGGCAATTGCCTCACTTGCCTGTGCTGTGCTTTGAGTTTGAATTGCAATTTGCTCTCTAAACTTTTGCTCAGCAGGTAAATCTGTTTGCACAAGTTTTGTAATCAACTTGTCTTCCTTTGAAGCAATTTCAGCAAGCTTTCTTTCTGTGTTTAGTCGGATTACAAGCTGCTCGTCTCCGTCACGCTCGGCCTGAACAATTTTATCTTTAAATACTGTAATTTCACCAATCTTCTTGGCTTCCAATTCAAGCAATTGAATACGCTCACGGCTTTGTTCCATCAACCGCTCCATGCGCTCGCGTTCGCGTTCGGCATCTGATTTTCTTAGCTTAGGAGGCTTAATCGTGTCTCTATCCTGTTGAGTAATTTTAACTTTTCTGCTAGTCAAAGAAGACGGGCCAAATTGCCCTTCGCCTACTTGTCTTGCAAGATCAGAAAGAAGATCTAATGGAGCCGCTTTTAAAACTTCTCTGCTTTGTGGAAAGCCTCCAAGTCCCAACCCCAGCCCTCCAAGGCGCCCTCCTATTTCAATTTCAGTACCAATTTGTGCTTTGGCAGCACGTCTAAATCTTTCTTGGTCTTCAGGATTTGACAAACTACCCGCTAATCGGTCGATAGTACCCTTAGTAACTTGCTTTCCTAAAGTTGCATTCAGCACGTCTAAAAAGTTAGCTAAAGGCCCCGCAAGAAACGCTTGAAGCGATAACATAAGATTTTGCACTAAACGGTCAAATTCGTCTATTTCAGTTTCTAAGTCTTGAAAAGCTTCTATTCCTTCAGAGCCAATTTTTGATGCAAGTTCTATTGTTGCAAGTTCGGCGAGAGCTTCAACATCACCAAGATTTTCAAGCTGACGAGCTAACTCTTCTGAGTCTTTACTTGTAAATAAAGAACGTTCACGCATCAAATCAAGCGTTTCTCCAAGAGATCCAAATGCTTTTCCTGTTTCAAAAACACCATTAATAAACTGATCTATCTGCTGGCCAATAGCGCTAAACGCAATCTGCGCTCCAAAAGACCCTGTAAGGCCGCCTAAACCACCGCCAAGCACTGACCCCGCACCACCGCCAAATAACAACGGAAAACCAACGCCAAGGCCAACTTGCTCAAGACGACTTGATCTTCGACCCATTCCAGTTGTTCTTTGCCCTGTTCCAGACCCTCCTGTTGTTTTTTGCTGTATGCTTTGTTGTTCTTTTAACTCTTTAGTAATTCTCTTTTGAGCCTTTATTTCTTTATTAGCTACTTTAAGGCGTTCGTCAGCTGTTTTAAAAAGCCCTTTGTCAATAGCTTGAGATGCCTTGGTTACCTGCAGGCGAGCCTTGCTAACATTAAGACCTTTTTCTTCTAGTTTTCTGACACCATCGCCAACACTACGCAATTTTACCATCGCTGCAGTGCGACGATCAGTTGTATTAACAGATTGTTTTTCAAACTTTCCTATTTTGGCTATACTAGTTTCTATTTCTTTTAATTCATCTTTAATTTTTTTAGTATTAAGTTTGATATTGACTTCGTACTCAGCAGCCACGACGAACCCGAAGACATTGCCTTCAGGTTAGCGCATCTTGCGGTACTGAGCCTGCTTACGGGCTTTTTCCATCTCCTTCTCCTCTCGCTCAGACTTCAACGTACAGTATGCGCTCCAGCCAAGCAGCTCCTCAGACGACATAGTCGCCCGGAGCTGACCCAGCGTCATACCAAGCTTTTCAGCGATGAAAAACTGTAGGAACAGGTAGTTGTCCTGTTCAAGCTTCGCTTTTAAGCTCGTCTGATTCTTCCACCTCTTCCATTCCCTGCATCTTGCTCATAATGTCAAGGACAATACTCATTGGCAGGCGGTTCTGAATTTTGGCACGGTCACCGTCCGCAAAAAGCCGGTTGCCTGCCTCGTCTTCTGCCTTGCGAATCACCATCTGAATCGCAAAATCCAAGTTGTCCTCGGACCGTCCCAAATTCAGGGCTTTCATGGTTTTGTTGATCGAGTCCCGATCAGCAATGGTCAAAGGCTTCCAATACAGCTTGAGAATAAGCTCATCGTTTTTTTTGATGGCATAGCTGCTGCGCTCTTCAACGCTAAATGCCTGACACAGCTTGTCGATTGCGCGTTCGTCAGCCATAAATCCAAGTCAACTATGACAATATAGCTTATCCCAAGCGAGTTGCTTTAAATGCCTTATCCAAATCTCCGAACAAGCCGCCAGACTGAGTGTAAACCTTGTACCAATCAGGGTTTTGACCGCGAGAAGTTAATTTAAATCCACGCTCCTTATGCTCTGCGTATGTGACTTCGGTTCCATCTCTTCGAGGGACTGTTGCACCTGGGTTGTTAACTGCAAATCCCGCGTAAGAGGTTGAGTTTCCAATGAACATAGGGCGAGAAATGGGAAACTTTAAAGAAGATACAGTAAGAGGTCCGCTCGCCGTAGGCTTTGGGGCAGTAGTTGGTTCAGGGATTCCATCAAAATCGCGCCTAAACCCAGGACGATCATCAGTTGGCTTTACAGCGTTTTGACTTAACTGCCATTTACGACCAAAACTAGACGTCCACCACGGGCCTTCGCTTTGAAGCGAACGAATAATTACAGGCCCAGCAGTTTCACGCGCTGTTTCAACAAGTCTGCGAATATCTTTTGTCATTTCTGTAATTGGTTTTGCCATCACACCGCAGTAAACGTACAGCGAACAACACTGACAAAATGGCTTGTTCCTTCATCGGTTACAACTGTAGGTCCAGTAATCTGCCCCACACGCGGCACAACAGAATACGTGTCAACATACCCAGCAGCATTTACTGATGTCAAACCATCAATAACTGATTCTGCTATCGCAGCTGCTGCAGCACTTCCCTTGTCTCGTGGCGTAAAAATGCCGCATTGCACCGTTCCAGCGTACTGATCGATCGCTGCACCATGAGGTTGGATCGTAGCCTGATCAAAGTTGATCGTTACCAACACATACTTCTTAGTCTTGCCAGGCGTTGTAAATGGCATGTTGTCAAAGACAACCGACACAGTAGCGTCAGCAGCCGTGACTGCAGTGTTAATCGCAGTTTCAAGCGCAGCTCTGGCGTTGACAAGCGTCATTAGAACACCACCCGAATCATATAAAGATATTCCTGACCACCCCTAAAGGTGCGAATATCTTGAATCTTCGTAGCCCGTGACGCTCCATCAAACGTAAGCGCGATTTCGTCTTGCAGGTTGGCTTGGTTACCGCCGATTTGATCTGGCGTCACATAAAGGCGTGCATTGTTTTCCTGATACCCGCCCTCTTCGTCAGAAACAATAAACTCAACAGGAGCTTTAAACGTATAACTTGTGTCTGTACTTGTAACGCCACCAGTTGCGATATTGTAGGTAGCAGAAGCCTTTCGCGTGTAAACCACTGTCGTATCAAGCGATTTGCCTAAGTCAGCAACAACTGACTTGGCAACGCTTTTAAACAGACTGTCAAGTTGACCTGCCATATCAACCCCTCACGACGCGAACAGAATAGCTACCGCTGCCGCCCAAACAGTAAGCCCCAAGATAAGACTGAAGCCAAGGATAAACGTCGAATACGTTGTTGACAGTTCCAGTAGCCTGACTAGAAGTGTTATACTCCACTTCCATCTCTCCGAGCTTAACGGCTTTGTATAGCCCCGTATCGCCGGTAGACCCTGTAATTGAGTCCGTGTCATTAGCCAAGGCGTTTGCTAACTCATAGGTAGCGTATTTAATGTCATTGGGAATAGACGTACACGCCAGCTCAACACGATCGACATGATAATTATTGCGAGGCCAACTCAGCGCTTGGCTTACGTCGCAACGATCACCATAAAAATTCAACGTATCAATCCAGCGCGTGGCTGAAATTAATGCACGATTTTTTGCATCATCCGTTTTGTCGTCCCAATTTGTACTACTTGGAACGGTTTCAAAATACGTGTTGGCTTCGGCCAACGTCACAAAGCTGTTGGCTGTCTCGCTCTTTAATGTGGCGTTGATCGTGGCAGCCATAGCAAAAAAAAGAAAGTGGCCCCACCTAATGGTAGGGCCTTTGCTCTGATCAGGAAAGATCAGATGGTGGTGGTATCCAGGGGGCTGTTGACGGTGAGCTGAACCATAGGGATCAGATCGATGTCGTAAGTAGCAGCCCACTTGTTAGCCGTTGCCAAGTTGGCATTGGTGGGGTTGTCACCTGCATCAGACCACTTCGTACCCATTACGTGATAGGTGGAGTGGTAGTCAACAGAAAGAACGTCTTGCTTCGAAAGCACGTTCCGGTCAGCTTCAATCCGAAGATCCTGCTGCACACCCTCAAGGATGGTGCCGGACTTCACCAAGTAGCAGTAGAACTCACGCTGATGGCCAGAGGTGCCAGGCGCAACGGTGTTGACTTGAGAGTCAACAATTACGTTCATGCCAGCAAACTCGCCAACTTCACGAGCGCCAATGCCAACACCGCCACCACCCCAAGTCACCGCGCCAGAAGCGGCCAGTGCTGAAGTGGAGAAAGTCAGCATTCCTACCTGATACAGGTAGTAAGCGACGGATGGGTGGACGATCAGAGTGTCAAGCTCTTCACCACGCTCACCCAGCTTGGAACGGGCTTCTGCGACTGTTGCAGCAGTCAGGAAGTTGGCTTCAGCACCACCAGAGGCAGCAGCTTTGCCTTTGTCCAGAGCATTAGCAGACAGAGCAGTGCCGAACAAACCAGCAAGCTGTGAGAACAGACGAGCGCTGTTCAGCTTGTTGATTGCATCTGCAAGCTGGTTGCGGATGTGAAGCATAGGATCTTCACCAGCTGCCAGAACTGCAACGTCATCTACGGCATACGCAAAACCGCGATGGCAGATGGTTGCGATCTGAGTTCCGGTTCCGATCTTTTGAGGAGTCAGGTAACCGCCAGAACTGGTGCCCCAAGTTGCAGTACCGTCCAAAATCTCCTCAGTGGGAGACACGGGGTTGAACTCAGGAACTTGAATGCGTGTACCGCCTTCGCGTGAATCGAGAAGAGCGTTACGAACGACAGCGCCAGACTTGATGAACAAGCTGCGCTCTTTGATTGCCTCAGACACATAGGTGCTGAGATTATTCCTTTTTACGATGTCCGCCAGGAGGACACCGCCGGAATAATTCTGAAATGGTGCGGCCATTTCTTATTCTGGGATAAAGTTTGCGGGGTCTCAAGTCACAGACTTGAAAGTGGTGTCCCACTGGGACTTATTTACCAGCCTCTCTACGCAGCACGGCTGCAAGATCGGGATCGGTAGCGTCCAAGGCCATTTGCCTTGTTAAGTTAATACTACCTTCTAACCAGGGATTTGCGACACCTGCAGCGCCAGCTGTCCCTGTTGCGGGCTTCGCACCCATCCCAGCAGCTGTACTAGGCTTAAAATGATGCTCAAAGCCAGAACCGGGATTTTTTAACTTAGCGAGATAAACGCCAAGATCCTGCTCAACGCCGCCATCAAGAATTTTAACGGCACCAGTGTCAGACTTTTTTAGATTTGACTGAACCAGTTGAAGCATTTGCTGAGCGTTGATTGCACCAGCCTGGCTAATGGCAGCCAGCGCAGATGTTTTCATCGCTGCAGTCTCGTTAGAGACTTTCAACTCATCAAGTTGATGTTGCAAATCTACAATCTGTTGATCTTTGCTTTGAGCAGTTTTGTTGGCCTCCTCCCAAAGATCTTTCCATTGACCCTGATCTTCAAGCGTTTTACGCCGTTGATCATCCTGTTTTTTGTAAACCTCGTCTAACTTACCTTTGATGCCTTGGAATTTTTCCTCGGCTTCACTGGCACGTTGTTGAAGTGCTTGAATCTGCTGTTCATAGGCAGAAACATCGACAGCAGCAGGTTCAGTCGCAGCCACAGGCTGTTCAGAAGCCGCCACAGGCGTCTCCTGGATGACTTGTTCTTCCATTATTAGGAATCAGTAGACTTTTCTACCTTACTAGATTTAGTGCTTTTAGTCGAAGTTTTTTTGG
>Ga0181414_1000264_pt1 | contig 16118 bp, 16 predicted proteins | sample 37SPOviralmetaG_FD_130139 | JGI IMG/M metagenome (GOLD analysis project Ga0181414, IMG submission 130139) | Marine viral communities from the oligotrophic San Pedro Time Series (SPOT) site, San Pedro Channel, CA, USA - 37 SPOT_SRF_2012-11-28 | ecosystem: Environmental > Aquatic > Marine > Strait... | reverse complement strand
TGTACGCCTAACTTAAAGTAACCTCTTACAAACATTTTTTCTTCTAAATCATCATAGAAGATTTTGAATGAAGATTCTGGGTCAGTTACATCTGAACCTATTGCTAAGTTTTCTACTGCACTATAACAGATACCTTGTGTACCATTTACACCACCTCTCAAGAATAATGCTGGGTCTGTATCTGCAAGAATAGTATCCCACTCATACATTGGTACAAGTTCTATACCTCTAAATCTTACAGTTAAAACTCCTTCTGCTTGATTAGTAATTGCTAAATCTGCTGAAGTACCTTCTAAGTTAGATAAGTAAGCATTGTAAATTTTTGGTGTTACAAATATTTTCTTATCTCCTGCTGGTACTTGTTGTAGAGCTGCTGGTGCATTATCATATACACTTCTAATTAAAGAAAGTGCTTCACCTGCTGTTGGATTAAGTGGGTCTGCTGCACTAAACTCAGTTCTTGCAGCTAATACAGTTGCGTTATCTCCCATTAATTTCATCCAACCAGTCATTTGGTTATAATCAGAAGTTGCTCCATCACCACCCCAAGCTAATCTTACTACGTCAGAACCAATACCAGATACAGTTCTATTTAAGATAGCATCTGCTACCATTGTTCCTTCAAGGTTCATTACATCTACTCCACTTTTGTAAAGTTCTTCAATGTAAGTATCTTGAAATTCATTTTGACATTGCTCAAGAGCCACTCTCATTCTACCTGCTGTTATTGTTCTTTGCTCTATGTTAAAGTCTACTACAGGGTCTTGACTTGTTGGTGAACACCCTGAATAGCTTTGAACAATTTTTTTAAGAGCAGCACTCGTATAGACATTCATCGTACGCTTAACATTAGGTATTACTCTATAGTTACGCATGATGTCATCACTCTTGAATACTGGCTCAAAAAATAATTGATTAAGGTCAGCTCCACTATATGTTGCGAAAGTACCTTTATTTGCTACGTTTCCTGTTGCCATTTTATTTTATTTTTTAATTATGATTTTAATTTATTTTTAATTCTATGTGCTATTGCATTATAAAAGTCTGCGTTAGCATCTACAACTTTGTTTTCAACAACTGCTGGTTCAGTATCTTTTTTAATCTCTGTACCAGTAGCTTCTGATTTATTTAACAAAGTGTTTAGTCTTTCTACTTCTTCAGTTAAAGTTGCTTTTTCTCCATTTAAAGATGCAGCTTCCTCTGTAAGATTAGAAATAGTTTCGTTAGCTTTAGATAATTTAGCTTCAAAGTCTGTAAGTTTATTCATAACTTCTTCTTTATCAGCAATAGTAATCTCAACGTCAGAAACAACAGTTTCAGAGTTATTATCACCTTTTACCTTAGTAACGATTTCATCGATTTTACTGTTAAACCAGTTTTTTAAATCTTCTGTCATTTTACTACTTTTTAAATTACTATTTAGGATTTTATTTACTTTTTCGTTTGTCATGTTCTTATATTGAGAAACATCTGCTTTTGCTGCAACCTTTATTGCATCAGATATTGTATCTATAAAACCATACTCAAACGCTTCCTCAGCAGTCATCCATGTTTCGTTATCCATTAAATCCATGATCTCGTCATAGTATCTACCAGTTTTCTTAACATAAACCTCTGCTATTTCGTTACTTATCTTCTCCAGTACCTGTGCTTGTTTCATCATCTCATTAGCATCACCCTGAATATTACCCCATGCATTATGAATCATAAACAAAGAGTTTTCACTCATAACTACCTCATCAGCAGCTAAAGCAACAACAGTAGCAATACTAGCTGCAATACCTTCAATGTATGCAGTAGTCTTACCTTTTCTGTTTTTTATTATCGAGTGCATTGCCATGCCTTCAAAAACTTCACCACCAACACTGTTAATATGTAAAGTGATGTCACGTCCATCCAAACCTTTAATGTCATCAACAAACTTTTGTGCTGTTATACCAAAAGTACCGATGTCATTAAAAATATAAACATCTGTTGATGCAGATGCTTCGTTTTTAATTTCGTACCATTTTCCGTTCATACTACAAAATTACTACTGAATTTATTTATTGATACCTAATTAAAGGAAAAAACTTTATGTTATCGATACGTTACTAGACATTTTACTTTTTCTTCTGTCTTTATACACAATATTTTGTACTTGACTTTCACATATTTCATACTTTATAGATAAGTCCATGAATGTAGCAGTTCTATTGCCTTCATTATGCACGAGCATTTTATCAAAGTCAGTTATTATCATATAGTTTCTTAACCTTCTTTTCTCTACCATACCTCTCTCTACAAGATGTCTTAATATGTCTTTAGTCGTAGGATCATCACCAAACCTTTTAGTTAACTCTATACTTAAAGTTTCTATGTACTCGTAAATTACTTTTGGTTTATTTTTTAGATTTTTTGGCACGAGTTTTCTTTTTAGGTATTTCTATTTGCGTATCCCACTCTATGTGCATAGTTTTAAAAAACTTTACTACTGCATTTCTACAACTACTACAATTCATATCTTGTTTTTGTGCAGGAAATAATTTGTGCCATTCAGCAAATAAAATATTCATACAATTTTTTTTGTGTAAACTGTAATTTCTGTTATAGTCATCATTTTCTTTTAATGTATCTATAATTAATTTTTTTTGTGTTTCTGTAAAAGTTTGTGATATTGTTTTTAAATCTGTCATATTACCATTTATCTATTGGACATTTACCAAAAAACTCTTTTGTTAAAGCTGCTTTTGCATCAAGAAAGCAAGTGCATTTAGCACATCTTGCTCCTCTATCCCACTTTGGATATTTTAACATTAAAAAGTTTCTGTAAAAGTTACAACTTTTGCATATATCTAATCTTTTCTGTTTTTCTTTTTTATCAACGAACATATGTTAATTTTTAAAATCCTGCCTGACTTTGTATCAGACTTACATTATTTTGCGTATTAGTAATATCACTTTCTAATACATATACTCTACCTCCTTGACTCATAGCTCCTGCGAGTCCATTCATTCCTACAGCATTAAACTGATTTGTAGCAAATGATGGCATATTCAATAAACCACCATCTGCAAACTTAACACCACCTCCTGCTGCGTTCATAGCAGATAACTGACCCCTAAACATAGATGTGCTACGTTTATTGATAACAGCTTCTCCACCTTCTAATTCTACTACTCTACCACCAACTGCAAACTTCTCACCACCATTAGCGTGTGATTTACCATGCACCATACCACCTCTTGCGTATTGCTGAGCCCCTATAACACTCATTTGTGCTCCTCCTACTAAAGCTGCTAACCCCATCTTAATAGGATCTGGAAAAACTTCAATAATATTTAAAGCAGTATCCATTGCTGCTTGTCCTAAATTAGCTCTTTTCTCTTGATTAAATTGCTGTTTGTTTAATCTATCTATTTGATCTTCATATTGTTCTTGAGATATAGTACCAGACTCTAATCTAGTTTTTAATAAATCTTGTTCTTTTTTAAATCTTCTTTCTGCATTTTGTGATTCTATTTGAAATATAGTATCTGCAACAGTTCTTGCACCAGTAATAGTTGCTTGTCTAATTTCTTTTCTTTTTGCTTCAGCTTTTAAATCTGGTTCTATAAGTTTTTCGTATGTTACAAATTGATAATCTCTTTCCTCTTTAGGTGACATAAATTTTTCTTCTTCAAGACCAAGTTTTTTTAATCTATCAATTTCTGTTTCTATTGTTTTAATTTTTTGGTTTTTAGCTGCTATTTCTTTTTCAGTTCTCTCTGGCATATTTTTAGCAGCAGTAAGTAATATTTCTTGTTGATTTATTAAACTACCTTGTATTATAACTTCTTCCTCATCTGCTTTTTGTTTCTTTTCTTCTAAATCTATAGTTTTCTCAGTTTCAGCATTTAATTCTTCTAAAACTATTTTTTCTCTATTATAGAAATATAATAATATTTCTAAACTTTCAAGCTCATCTTTTTGTTGTTTTGTCAATTCATTACCTGTTTCTTTTGCTAAAAATTTAGTAGCATTCAACTCATCAAGTCTTTCTTTAGCTTTTTCTATGCCACCTAAACCAGCAGCTTCTATCTCTATTCTTTCTATACCTTTCCTTATTTCACGAGTTTGTTGTTTTAAAATATCACTAAGTTTACCACCTTCTTTTTCTTGAAGTTTTCTTGCTTCTTTAATAATATTAGTTTGTTTTTCTAATGCTTCATCTTCTAAAGTTTTGTTAGCATCAGAAAATTTATTTAATATACGAGTGATACCATCTACTACAGTCTGTACTGATTTGGAAAATTTACCAGTTCCATCTAAAACAGATATTATTAAACCTTCCCATGCTGACGTTAATCTTTTAAAAGCACCTCTTGTTGTTTCATCCATAACACCTGCCATCTCCTCTGAAGCACCTGTTGCATTGTTCATTTCAAAAGTCAAACCTTTTATAGCTTCAGTACTGTTTAAAAATCTGTTAAAAGCAACGACCTGCCTACGATTTACTACTTTCAAAATATCATCTAACCGAACTCCTTTTTCATTCATTTTTTCTAAAGCTACAATAAAGTCCTCACCAGAGTTTACAGTCATACCTATAGTTTTTGATAAATCTGATGTGGGGTCTCCAAGAAATAATAATATTTGTCGCAAAGCAGTACCTGCAATAGACGCTTCTATACCAGCATCTGTTAAAGCTCCAAGAAATGCTGTTGTTTCTTCAAATGTAAATCCAAGCATTGCTGCAATAGATGAAACTTTAGTCATTGAAGTTTGAAACTTTTCTAAGTCTAGAGCTGTAGACGTAAAAGCAACTGCCATAACATCAGCAAATCTAGCAGCTTCTGAAGCATCTTCGTTAAAACCTCTGATAGCTGCTCCAACTACAGTAGCACTTCTTGCTAAATCTTCACTAGCTGCTGTTGATAAAAGAAGTATAGCTTCTTGTGCATTTAAAACCTCTTCTGTTGTAAAACCTAGTTTAGATAAGTTTACCTGTAACCCAGCAACTTGAGCTGCTGTAAAGAATGTTGTTCTACCTAATTGTTGTGCAGAGCTATTTAGTTTTTTAAATTCTTTATCTGTTGCATTTGTCATAGCTTTTACCCTTGCCATTTCAAACTCAAATTGCGTAAAAGTTTTTAGTGTACTGCTTATTAATCTTGATATTTGTCTAAAAGTTGCTATTGCTCCTAAAACACTTGCCCCTAGTTTTACAAAATTATTAGAAAGCCCAAGCACTCCAGTAGATGCTTTATTTGTTTTGTTTTTTAATGTATCTAATTGTTTACTACCTTGTACTACTACCTGTACTACTACTCTTTCTGTATTTGTTCCCATACTAATTATATTTTTTTAAATTCATTTCTTACAATATCTGCAACATCTTTTCCTATAGCTGATGCTAAAATTTGTGTGACTTCACTTTTTTTTGTATTAGCTACATGACCAGCAAAATTCGTTCTTCTTAATTGATTACCTTCTTGCCAAAACACATAGGGCTTACCATATACACCCTTTTTGTTTTTTTTACCTGTTAACTTTTTCCAAATTGCACCTGCATATTGTGTTGGTATTCCCTTTGCTGATGCCCATCTAAATATTTCATTGTAGTTAGCTTTTTTTGCAAATCTTGGATTATTTACTGCTTTCCAATAATCAACAGAGCTGTAAACATTCATTTCTACAAAATCACTAACCTTAGTTAAAACTTTATAAGTTAGACCTTTGTGTAACCTACCAGTTGCAATATGTTTTTGCTCTTTTAGTTCATCTTTCAAAAACTTGATCATCTGCATACCTACCATCTTCATTCTCTTGTTTGTGTTTTTGAAAACTATTTTACTTTGTCCACTTGCAAGTTTTTCTACACTTTGTAATGTAGATTTTGTACCTCCAAATAAAGACTGCCCTAATTTTATTATTGTTGTTCTTACTGGCATTTTAAGGTAAAGTGTTAGATTTAGAAATATTTTGTATTGGTCTTGATAAATTCTTTGTTGTTATTTCGCTTGTGTCAGAAAAAATAACAGGTTGTATGTTATCATTCTCATCTGTTATAACAACTTGTGCAAAATCACTAGATGAATTTTCGTAATACACATATCCTTCTCCAATAGTTAATATATTTGATTCATTAACCTTTAATTGTTTTATAGCTAAAGATTTTCGTGATTCTCTATCCTGTCTAAAATTACCCATAATATTTTATAATATAAACCATTGTATTAATTCTACTTTTGTTGTTGTATTTTTTGCTGGAGAAAAATCTATTACTTTATTAATCCTCCATAAAGAATTGTCTAAATAAACTAATTTTCTTAAATCTAAACTTAGAACATCTTTAATTTTAAGATTAACATACACAGTTCTGATTCTTGGAGCTTGTATAAATTGTTGAATCATTTTTTTGTAATATGTGCTATACAAACCTTTTACATTAGTAGAAGTTCCAGAGAATGGAGGTTCTACAATTTCATCATTGTATGATAGAGAAGGAAATGAAGCATCTTCATAATCTACAAAGGTTGCTCTTGGATAAGTTACTCTATTGTTAAATCTTGGAGAAGTAGCTGACCTTTCTACTGTCCATCCAGTAGAATAATTACTATTGTTAGGATTTTGCTGATGCCCTGTGTAATAAAGTATTCTAGGTTCATAATCAAATCCTTTATCTGGTCTTTCTATTGGAGATGTTAATAAAGATTCAAAACCTATAGTTGTAGAAGGAGGTACGTCTGTCCACATTACTGGTATCAAAAGACCATCTACAAAAGGAGTTTTTCTTGCATCATTATCCCATGTTTGTTGAGTTGGTGCAAACAAAGGATTAGTTAACTCTAATTTACCTTTTGGAAAACTATCACCCAAATTCAAATAATAAGAATACTTTGGATTTTCTAACCTATTACCAACATCATCTTTATTAAGATATTCCATGTACTTATCATTACTATCATTTTTGTATTTAAAAAGAACCTCCTCTTTTAAACCAATTTCATATTTATCTTCTAAACCTTGAGAATAATCAACTTTACTAGACCAATTATAAGCAGTGTCTACATCACCATAGAAATCATTATAGGGCTCTATATAAACCTTTTTACTTTGGACATCAGTGTAAAACTGTAAATTAAACATATGTGATATACCTTTTATAAAATCTATTTGTTTTATATCACAAGGCAACATTTGTTGCATAGTAAAAGAATCTCCAATACCAATTTCATCAGAATCATACTCTACTAAAAATTTTGATGTATTAGTAAAAGCAGGTGTTAACAATCCACTAAAAGCAAAAGAATAAACCTCTGCAAGTCCACCTGTATTTGCTGATAATATTGTTGTTGTAGCAGTAAATGTTTCGTTTACCTGTACATATACATAACCAGATGTGTCAACTGTAGCACCATCAAAAAAAGCATAATTACTGCCAAAAGCTGGAGGTACATTTAGTTGTAGAAAATCACCATATACTAAAGTAGAATAAGTTTGCTTTAAAGAACCTGAAGAGTCTTTATGTAATAACTTTATAAAAATTTGGGTTGCATAACTTCCAGTTGAAACAGGTATATCAGTACCATAGATAAAATTACCAACTGCTGATATTTTATAATAACCTGTCTTTTTACAAGTCCAAACACCTGTAGAAGTATCATAACCATTAACAGGATCTGTCAATTCAGTATTATAAAGTAAAACTGTATCTATCGCATCAATATCTAAATCCACTCCATTTGTAGGAATGGTTACATCTCCTACTATGTCTTGTACATTCGCAACAGTATTTACTCTATCAATTTCTGCTTTATATGTAATTTCTTGATTAAGAGCATCTTCATTAGACCTTGAAAACCCAAAATGAGTTATTAATTTTTTAAAGTTAGCAGTTTCAATGAAAGATGAATCTATTGTGTATCCGATATTTTTAAATATTTCTTTTAACAAATTGTACACCCAAAACCAACCTCTCCAATCATACTCAGGCATATCCTCTTTATATATATTAACAGCTCCTTGAGTACCTGTAATGTTAAAATCACCATAACTTACAAGTGGATAGATAACCTGAGAGTTTGTGTAGTTTTTATCAAAACTGTTAAGTATTTCATCATAATCAAATGTTATAGCACCTGTACTGTTAAATTCTAAATCACACATCCTTTTATCTTTTATTTCATTTATCCAGCTAAAATTACCACCATATATAGTGCAAGAATATGACTTTGGGTTTTTGTCTTGTTTACTTCCTTGTAATTGTATCTTTCCTCTAAAAAACTCTACACTATCAACAAGTATTCTACAGTTTTTAATATGATATATATTCTTTGTATTTTCTACTAAGGGATTGTAAATATGATTAAATATCCTATTGTTATTTTTCGTAGCAGGTATATCAAAAGATTTTGAAAAATCACCAAACCTGCTTTCTAAATTTTTACCATCTGAAACTGTAAATGTTAATGACAAAGGGAAATCTTGACTGTCTGAAATATCTAACTGACCTAAAACTCCAGAGTCTAAAATTGGATTTAGTATAGGTGTCGTAATCACACCTGAACCTCCAGAGCTAGTAGTTAGAATAATTCTTATAGTACTATTATATCCAGACCCACCACTTGTTACACTAACTCCTGTAATAATAAATGGATCAGCTAATGTTCCAGTGCCAGAAGTGGTCAAACTAACAGTAGCATTTGTTGTAGGGTTTGCTTGTCCTGAGCCATTCTCTACTACTGCTATTGGTGTATCTATAAACTCACCTCCATTTACAATATCTACTCTTTGTAAAGAATCACCACTTTCAAAATCAAGAATTTCTATCTGTATCTTCTTGTCTGCCATTTAGTTTCTTTGTGTATTTATTTTGTGAGAGTGTGTATATTCAATATTAAATTTGACTAATCCTTCATCTTGATTGACAGTTTCAACAGAACTATTTGTTATAATAACTGGAAAGTAATCTTTTGTAGATGGATGCATAGTAGCATTGATTGCATTTGCTCTTATAGATGCATCGTTTTCTAATTCTATCCAAACAGATGGTGATGTGATTAATTCACTTAACCAATCTGATTCTATCTTATTCATTGGTTCTGTATATACTGAATCGTTTTTTGTAGCATCTACATTTAACACTCTTATACTTTCTTGATATGTATTAGAGAAATTAGTGTCAGCTAAATTATCATTAGTATAACTTACTCCAGTATAGTCTATAGGTAAACTTCCTTGCTCTGGCAACATTCTTTGATTTGGTCTTTGCTCATATGTGTTTTTAGAAACACTAATTGTTTCCATAATGTCTCTTGTGCAAGTATAGCTATCTATACCACCTGCTCTGTTTAACCAATGAAACCTAACAAAATCATATGCTGGTTTTACAGGTTGTCTATCAATTACAAAATATCTTGATTCTGAATATTTATAATCAGTACCACCATCTTTTGTTAACATTAATGTTGCTTTATACCAAACAGTGTTGTCTGATATTGTATTAGCACTTATACTGTTGATATATACTGGTGATACATTTTGTATCAGATAACTTTTGTATGTTGCGTTTGACGCTATACCAAAACTAGGTATCAAAGATCTAAAAGCACTTAACTCAGCACTATCTCCATCACTTGTTTCTATATTTATAAAAGCATCATTTGTTTGGTCTGTACTGTCAAATATACCTGATTTGATAAAAAAATGTAACCACTCTGCTTCATCTGTTGTTCGTATTGGTTTTTTGTATTCTACACTAGAATCTGATGTGGCAGCATTAGGGCAATACGAAAAAAACTTATGAGAAGTATCGTTTGCTCCAGTACCTCCAACAACTGCATAGTCATGCAAGTTATGACTATCTGTCCATTGTGGTGCATTATTAACAATACCAAAAGTAGCTCCTGCTAAAGCAGAACCTGTCATACTTACTACTTCTCCATCAGAATTTAAAACTTCTGCTTTGACTTGAAAATCTATAAATCTAAAAGCACCTAGAGGATGTAATATTGGATTGTTATCACCTTGTATATAAGATGAGGTATCTCCATTATAACCCCCAAAATCTATACTCTTAAGTGTACCTGCTTTTATTGGTGCTAAAGTGTAAGAAAGTAAATCAGCACAGATGCTTTGTAAATCAAAAGAAAAATATTGAAAAGGTTGTGTTACATTCATGTCTGCACCCATGTCAGTCATTAAGTAAGGTAAATCTCTTGATTTTTTAAGAGTAGCTATTTGTTTCATGTTACCTAGTGCTATAGATTGATTAGTGCCATATTTATTACCAGCAAAAACTTCAATAATTACATTGACTACGTCACCAGTAGTTTGTGGACTGTATGTTGATGAAACAGCACTACCTGATGTATTTGACCATTTTACAACTATTGGTATTGGTAAGTTTGCACTAACAATGTGGTTTTCATCAGAAGATGAATAGTTTTGAGGGTCACTTGTCATAGTAGCTTGTGGCTGTACTACAATAGTCAATTCTGTGTTAGTTCTTATTGCTGTCATCTTAGTATATTCTGTATTTGTTATTTAAATAATCTCTTATTTCATTTCTTTCTTCATTACTTACATATCTGTTATAAATAATTATTTCTTGCACCTCTCCATTTAAATATGTGTCTGCTGCACCATCAAGTATATGTCCAACCCTAAAAGGAGCTTCTGCAAAACCATCTGAATTATTAAACTGAGCAAAGTTTTGATGAACCTCTGTGTTGTTGTTGTATTGTAATCTAAACATATGATTGTGTATTCTAGCTGAAACAATATGGTGTGTAGTTCCTAAATCTGAACCTGCTGAGGTAATACTACCTACTTCTCCATCATCATCAATAGCTTTGAATACAATTCTACCAGTTGAATCTATACCTAAGTTCAATCTATCATCGTCAGATGAATCTTTATAACCTATTATTCTTTGTTGTAGTGCAGTTGTTTGGTTTGCTTTTGCTACATAAAAAATACTAAAGTTGTTACCTGTGATTGGACAGTTACTGCTAGACTCTAAGTAATCATTAGTACCATCAAAAGTAAATCTTGCTTTATCATTAGCACCATCATAACCTATTCTTAGTGGTTGACTAGCTGTTGTTGATTGAGCAACGTTGTTAGAGCTTCCTGAATAATCTGACCACAAACTAACTCTTTTTGTTGCAGTATCAAATGTCACGCCACTATCTGCTCTTAGCCAAACTACTAAATCACTAAAGTCAGATGGATAGTTACTTACTGGTCTAAAGCATTTTGTAAATGCAGACATAGTAAAAACCAACTTGATCTGTACTAATCTATCATTTGCTACTTCTTTTACTCTTTCAAACTCTATACTCTCATCGTTAAGATAGACCTGTACTGTTGCATCCTGAAAGTTTTTTAAAACTAGATCCATCCATTCAGTAGCTAAGTCTTGTAGGTTATCCCATCTATGTTGCAGAGTAACGGCAGACTGTGCTGCTTGTTGATATAGATTGTAAAAGTTTACTTCAAACTCAAACTCTTCTCTACCACTATATATGTCAGGCATCACAGATTCTGGTGGTTGTATAATCATTGCTGGATAAACAGTATTATGAGTTTCATTGATCTCGCTTTCATAGCCAAATCTACTATCACCATATGTCCACTTATCCTGAAATACTGTTACTATGTCTTTTAATCTTGTTATTGCCATAATTTACATTACTTTATTTGGGTTGTTGATTTTATCATTTACAGCAATTTCATAATCATTCTTTGCTGTATTCCAACTCAAATATGTTAATACTTTGTATAGATTTGCTCTTTTGACGCTATCTATTTCATTATATCCTTCTTCTTTAAAAATACCTTTCTCTGCTACCATATACAAACTATTTAACCAACCATAAGGTCTGATGTACTTTTTATAGAGCCCTTCTGTTGATATTCTTCCTTTGCTCGTTTTAATTCCTCCCCTTTGACTTCCGTTAAATACGTTTGGAAAGTCTCTGTTAACCTGACGCTTTGCATAGTCAAAAAAAAACTAAACTCCCAAACGATGTCCATACTTAATTTTTTAAATTTATCTGATTTATCTGGTATAGCATCATCATTATATTCTTCTGTTGCTGTTCTACAAAGTATCGCCATCTGCTCTGGTAATATATCAAACTTACCATGCTTCATCATATCTATAGTTGCATCTAACTGTGTAGCTTCAATATAATCGCCAAAAGTGTTTTGTTTTAAAAATTCTTTTGGAAAATAATATGTTTCTTCTTCAAACTCAAAACTTTCTATACCAGTTGGCTTATAGTCTTGTAATAAATCAGAAACTGTTGTCACTGCATGATTTACACTTTCTAAATCTAATTTTTGCAACATTGCATCGTTAATACCAGTTAGATATTTAAAAATATCTCTATTCATTCTTAATACTTCTACCTCTTTTAGCTTTTCTTCTTTTATTTCTTTTTTCTCTTTATCTACTTCAGTCTTAGTGTATTTAGTTATAATCGTATATAAACCACACCACCACTCGAGTGTTATGTCTTTCCACTCAGTTGGTATTTCATATTTTTTGTCTTGTATTTGTATTTCTACCATTTTTGTTTTTTAAATTAATTCCTCTATATCTAAAATTTTTAAATCCTCATTCAGTATATCTGTTATCTCTCCAGTTAACAGTTCTGTCTTTCTTGTTAATCTATCTATGAGCATAATCAAATCATACTCATTACTTTTGTTTTTTAGACCAGTCATAAAACCAATTGTCATATATAAAACAAGGTTTGGTATGATATATGCAAACTCTGCCTTTAAATCTTTGTTACCTCTAACACCTTCATAGAAATTATTAGAATATGCTATGATTGTGTCTAATATATCGTGATATTCTTTAAATTTACCTGATTTACTATCTTCTGTAGCAAAATATGCTATTTTTTTAACGTAACTAATATATTTCTCTACTAGAACCTTATGCTTGTTGTTTACAGCTAAAATCTCTTTGTACTTCATGTATTTTGTTAAAAATTTTATATAATGCAATAATATAAAAAAATTATCGCTAAAATTCCTAATATCTAGAAGTAATACTAAAAATAATTAACAATTACAAGTAATTTTAAGAAAAATATACTACTGAACCCTTATTTGACCATATTTCTCTGTTGATTGCCATAACTAAACAATCTACCATATCATCATGCTTTGCTGAGGGAAATTTAGACAATTGATCTAAAAATGTTTCATTCCACCCTCCTGCAAGTAAACTTACTCTACCTGATTCAAGTGTAGCAGATATATCTTGTACTCTTGCTACTTTATCTTTTGTAGGTGGTTTATCTTCTCTAATATTCAGTCCTGTTTCTCTAATTAGTGTTTGTACTATTGACTTACCAGATGCTTTTGGTTCTACAAAGATTCTTGACTGTGGTGTGTAACCATTCTTTTGTACCCACTGTGGTATGTACTTTACAAGTTCTGGAAACTCTTTGTGTACATTGATACAGTCTACGATTTGCCAAACATTGTCTTTGTATGTATATGCTAGTAGTGCTGAGGGGTCGTTCTTTTGATTTGCAGTATATGCTGGGTCTATGACAAAATTTATTGTAGCATCTTCGACTTTGTGTTTAGATATTTTAAACCAACTTGCTTTTACCATTCCACTATCTATTGGTGTTGGTGTTTGCATAAGTTGACCTGCATAACCATAAGTACCTAAAGCAGTTTTGTAATCATCTAACACTTCTTTACCAAATCTTTCTTTCCAAAAATATCCATCTTCATAAAATTGAACTAGTTTCTTTGGTTTGACATTACCATCTTCTGTTGCAGGTATGCAAATGTGATTGTAATTAAGTCTTGTTTCTCTGTCAAGCAAGAAGCCACTCAAATCATTCTCATGTATTCTCTGCATAATAATTATTCGCACCCCTGTCTTTGGATTATTCAATCGAGAGTAAAATGTAGTTCGATACCACTCGTTAGCATTTTGTCTCTCTGTGTTACTTGCTGCATTTTGAGGTGATACTGGATCATCCACTATTAAGAAATCACCTCCCTGTCCAGTAACAGTTCCACCAACTGATGTAGCTCTTCTTACACCCAAATGTGTATTCTCATATCTTTCTTTGAGGTTTTGGTCTTTCTTAATAACGAATACTTCTCCCCATCTTTCTTTGAACCAATCACTGAAGATTATATCTCTGCTCCTTGTTGCGTGTTCTATTGATAGTGACGCTGAGTAAGAAGCAGTGATAAATCGTAGGCGTGGGTCTTTTATCCAGCACCACACAGGAAACATCACTGTGACTAGGAGAGACTTGGTGCTTCTAAAAGGAACATTGACAATAATATCTTTGGTTTTATTCTTACCTTCTATGATTCTCTCGCACTCTTTTTGCAAAGTATCACAAAGATATTTATGATGCCAATTCGTAGATAAGGGAATAGAGGGTTCTACAATATGCCACGCCTTCTTAAAAAAATCGTAAAAAGACATCTCGCATAGTTTCTTTTCTAATGCGAAATGCAACTCTTTATTACTCATCTAAATCTTTTATATCTTCTAACTGTTTTCTTATATCATCAACAGTTGCATCCTTACCTAACTTAACTTCTATTTTTTTAGATGTTGTATCTTTTATTTCAGTAGATGATAATTTTGGAACAGCATAGTTCATTAGTTTTGAGATTGCATCTATGTATAGCTTTGCATCTTCTTCAAAGATTCTATCTAGTGCCATCTTAATTTTAAAACTATGACCTTCTAGTGCATGAGCTATTGTCTTTCTTGACATCTCAGTTGCTAGTGGTGTTTTGATTTTGCTTTTCCTACCAGCCAATACTGGTCTTACATCTCCTTTTTTAAATGTCATTTTTAAGTTTGTTAAGTAATGTGTCAAATACATAATTCATATCTTCCTTCACTTCTTCTTCTTTAATCTCAACTTCTTTCTCTTTCATGTTGTAAGTTAATTTTATAGAATATTCTTCTCCTTCTTCTTCATGCATCATCTCAACCATTCCTTCTCCATGAAGTTTAGCCATTTGCATTTCTGATATATCTATATGTAAATCGTGACTAGGATCACTGTAATATTTTTTTTCTTTGTCCATATTTTTTTGTACTTCTTTTTTTGTGTTTCTCATTGGATGTCCTTCTGGTAATAAATCAGTATCATGCTTACCACTTCTATACCTTCCATTCCTCAGTGCATAAAGGAAAGAATTGCAACGTGCTAACGCCCACTGGTCAGGACTTGTTACACTTTCTCTTACTGATTCTGGATTTGTATAGTATGCACCTACTCCTCTTCTAAAACACTTCTCAAGTTTTGCCATAGTTACTTTTGGATTCCAATCTTTCTTCAAGTCTTTGACATCCTCATTGTGCTTTTCCATTTTATTCTTTAGTGCCTTCTTTATTCTCTCACTGATTTCTACCTTCTCTTGATTGAAGATAACATCTGTTTCTTTTTCTTCATCTACCATTGCCTTTCTTTCTTTATCTATTTGTTCTAATTTTCTTATTGCCCACTCTACTCCACTTGTTCCTCCCCAAGCATCGTACATTAGCCCTCCACAACCTTCATCGTAAGGTACGTCTTTGTGCTGTTGATGCCTTTTGAAACTAGCCATCCTTGCTATGGTGCTTCTTGTTAGTGCTTCTCTGTTTGCCAACTGTCTTGCTCTTGTCCATCCTACTCTTGTTCCACAAGAACTACCATTTTCTTCTTTATATTTTATTGCACGTTTTGCATTGTTGGTTGCAGATTGTGGATAATCATCATAAGTCTGCTCTGCATAGTAATCTTTGTTTGCTGCTTCGCATTGTGCTTTGGTATCATAGGTACAAGCACCACTTAACCCAAACTTATATTTTCCATTTTCACATTTATAACAAGGCATATTTTATAAAATTGAACTTAATATAATTATACAATTTATTTCTAGCTACAATATAAGTAAAAATAAATGATTCACACAATCAATTCCCTTACAGAACTTTATAATTTCTATATATTACTTTTTAATATCAAATAATTATTGTACCTTCCAACTTCTTATAGAATGTGTATTGCTCATATCGCAAAGAACACATTTAATACCAAACCTAACATAATAATATAGAGTTTATAAAATTGAACTTTGATCTGGTGTGTGTATGTGT
>Ga0181414_1000263_pt1 | contig 16131 bp, 17 predicted proteins | sample 37SPOviralmetaG_FD_130139 | JGI IMG/M metagenome (GOLD analysis project Ga0181414, IMG submission 130139) | Marine viral communities from the oligotrophic San Pedro Time Series (SPOT) site, San Pedro Channel, CA, USA - 37 SPOT_SRF_2012-11-28 | ecosystem: Environmental > Aquatic > Marine > Strait... | reverse complement strand
TTCATCATTTTTAGTTTCTTGTTTCAAATATTTATTTCTATATTCATGACATTTATCACTATATTTTTTACATCTCTCACATTTATTTTTAAAACAATTCATTTATATTATATATTTAGATTTTTATTTATGCAAAATAACATTTAAACATTCCGTTCTCGATCGTAGCAACCTTAAGAAGTTCAACATAAACACGGAGAGTATATGTACCATCACCTAGACCACTAGGAATCTTATAATGTAGATCCATACCCTTGTTATTGATTCTCTCACCCTTATTCGGTCGAATGGAGTTCCATCTAAATAATTCCTCAATTCCCGTAGTTTTAGAAGCTTGAGACAAACCCTCTAATGTTTCGGCGGTAATACTACTAGTACCCGACCTCTTAACAATTTCATCATGAGTAACCATAGGAACACGACCCTCTGCTGCATGAGTGGTAGCAAACTGAAGAGCGGAATTAGTCCTATCAACCGAAAACTCAAATCTATCATTATATAAAAGATTGTATGCTAGTCCATTATCACCAAAAGCAGTCGTTCCATTAAGAAGGGATTTCCCTATAAAGTTTGCGTTCGATTGAAGACCAAAAATGACCTTCGAGCAGAGGCGACCATTACCACCAATAGGCAAAACCACACTTGCAAAATCATCAGTAACAGCACCATTCTTCACACCAGTCCTCTTTGTGAGGCGGTAGTCGGCATACTGGAAAGTCAATTTCGGGTTCTGCTGGGCATATTTATCCATGATATCTCCATCATAAGTAATACTATCATAGATGAGCTTACATTCACTTTCATTTACATTAAAAGATAAATCATCGGCATCAGCGTTATTTACAGATATCCTTTGAGACTGAACAGCACCCGATAATGAAGATGTAGCATCTACAAAAGTTAAATCGATATGAACTTCTTGATCTAACATAAACATAGGGAGTTGATTGAACTTAAGGAATGGGAATAAATCACTTAAATATACGGAATATACTGGGGCTTCACTAATAGTTTGAGCAGATGTTCCATCAATACTAGTAAATGGTAATAGTTGAAATGTTCCAGCTCCACCAGCAGCGGGAACAACTGGATTACGACCAACATCAATCCCAATCTTTTTAGCAGAGTTAGGGGGTTTATCAGCAACTCCAGCAGTGCGATCATCATATACGGGCATATGAGAAATACATCTCTGCGATATAAATTGTTCTCGTTCTTTATTATCTTCATTACTAATAAATAATGATTGGTAAGCATGGAACTGATTATAATCATCAATCGAGCAAACTGTCTCATTTCCAATTGTAAGTTGTGCATTTTGAATCAATTGAGAAATACCGACATTTATTGGAAAAAAACCATTAGCAACAGTAGCAAGGGGCGTAACTGCTAGAGTAATTTTTGAGTTCGAATGAAGGAAACCAGCTACACGAGAAAGAGTAAATCTAACTCTACGCTGTGAGAAGGTAACTGGATCAATAACATCTGTATGAAGTTTTTGTCCATATTCACTAGGAATAGCACCAATTCTAATAAGGTCGGGGATGCGATCGTCTGTACTCATTTTATATATTTATAATATATAAAACTTTAAAAAATAAAACTATAAAAAAAAAATTACATAGAAAATATTTAATATTTACATTACGACTTGAACGCCCTTCTGTGATGACCATGCAACAACAACTTTAGATTTAATGAATAAATATGCCGAGATCGGGTTTCCATCAACAAGCCCGTTTTTCATTTGAATAGAGAATTGGGAATTAGAGAAATCCACACCCTCACTATCAAGCATATCATATAATACACCAACGCCATAAACAGCACCAGTATCGGGGATAAAACGATAACCAGTTACAGCGTTTTGATTACCCGTGAAATTGCGATTAGTCGTGAGAGGAGATGCAGAAGTTCTTGTGTGTTGGCTCTCTGGAATTATCGAGTTAAGGAAACCTTTAATGACTTGAGGATCAACAACAGTTGTAGCATTGGTAGTTGTATCATAAACACTCTCAACCTCAAAGGAAGAGGGGAAACGCTCACCATTTTTAAGGAAAGAAATTGTTTCTAAATTAGCAACTCCACCATCTCCAGTTCCAGCAGCATTTGGTTTCAATGTAGGCATATAAGTTAAAAACCCATCTTGAGCCAAATTATTAACAAAATTAGCCGGAACAAAATTAACAAAAGATGCTAAAACCTTTGATAAACCAAGATTGAAATTGATGATCGAATTACTTGCTTCAAGAGTTGAGAAATATGAAGTAATTGAATTAAACTCCAAGACACCAGTATCCGGAGAGGATACACCGGTATCAACCTCACATGTTAGCTCAAGACCACTTAACTCATAGAAACAATTGGAGATATTCGCTGTTGTAGCATCGCTCGAATAGAAAAACTGACTGTCTGGAGCAAGGTGGATTTCAATTTCTAGAGGGACTTTATCAAGGGGCAGTTTGGAAACTCCAAGAGTGAGACCACTTGGAAGTGGGACACAGAAAACCGAGTTGCGAGTATTACGAATAACACTATCACGGAAGGCATTATAATTAGGCATAATTAAAGCAGTTTTAGAAAGATGTCCCGCTGTGTCTTGAGTTCCCGCCATAGTGGGCATGTAAGAAGACATAAATCGTCCGTAATGCCGAATATGCTCTATTACTTGTTTAGTTTCTGCATGGCGGAAAACCAATTGATCAATTGCTGCATAAATCCCAAGTTTATGGGAAGCCATAAGTTCGGGGGAATTAGCAGCAGTTGGTCTTGCTGTTGCTGCCGGAGCTGAAGAACCAGCAGCAGTTCTCCATACATCAAAATTACCAGAGAGACGGATAGTTGATAAATCTAACATCGCATCTTGACGACCAAGAGTGACGGTAAGTACTGGATTACCTCGAGCAAATGAAACCTTACCAGAAGCGGGAACATTGTTGGGCTGTATATTAAGATACTTGCGACTCATTTTATATTATATAAATATAAAATAATTTTGAAATAAAAAATTAAAAAAGTACATAGAAAATATTATTTATTCTTTAGAGAGTAACCGAAACTGAATCACCCTTAATAGAAACTCTTCGAATATGGAATACAAAGCAAAATAGAAGTTTATCTTTTTCCGGTGCTTGATCTGCTCCGGCAGCGGTAGTTTCATTATAAAATAACTGAAGTTGATTAGATTTATTATTGAGATTTGCAACACCATCATTAAGAGCATATGCTCGACCAATCAAGAAATTACGATTGTAATCCACAAATGATCGAGGAACAACACCCGCTTGGTTTAATGCCTTTTCTAATTCAATTAGAGGTTGTGCTGAAATAGATACACCTTTATTAATTTTAGATACATTTATAGGTCTTGATGGAACAAGTTTATCATCTACAACCATTTGATAGGATGTTAACCTATCGATAATACCACACTGACCACTTCTAATACTATGAAGTTGTCCGTCCATGGCGAGAGATTCCTCTTCATATGTTAGTTGAGTTCCACCCATTAATGCAGATGGAGATAATACAGTTGCATCTGTAGGCATAATAATCATAGATTTAGCACGAGTATTCGATACTGGAACATTTACAGTAGCATTACGATTTGTCTTCAATAGAGAATGTTTGTAATTGGTAACACTAGGAATATCAATCTCTATAGATCCTCCGTCTCTCATTCTCTTCATCATACCCGCTTCATATTGTGGATCAAGACCAACTTGCTGGACTACGATTTGAGCATTGGATATTGTTGTAGTTGCTCCGTAAGCCGTTTGTGCTGCTAAAAGTTGTGTTGTGCCGTCATCAACTTGAACACGCTTAGTATCAAGTGCTGCACTAAATACAATAAAATTATCAGTTGTAGCATCTACACCAGTTCCCACATTACTATTTCTAAATTGGGATACAGTTAATTTAACAAATCCTCCATCAACTTCTATATTAGTGATTGTGGGATGAACTTGAACAGCTACTGCCCCTCCAACCGTTAAAGAACACTCTTGAGTTATTGGATTTGCTATCGAACAAATACCAATCTTCTCACCTTTAACAAATGGGCAATTTTCAACACTAATCATATTATTTTGTTTTCCTAAAAATATTGTAGTTCTATCAGTAGCATTATCAACTCCTAAATTAGCTCCCGCAGCATCTACACCATGAAATACTGGATTTTGCTGAACTCTACGATTTCGATTAACACTATCTAACTGCTTAAGATATTTTGCTGGGTCTTCCAAATCCACCTCTACAAATAATCCATCCGTCATAAGAACGGGAAAGATTTTCGATCCACCATCGGCAAAAAGACCGCAGTGAATCGGTAGTGATAATTTAGCAGTTAGGAAATCATCTGCCGTCCCCCAATCACGACCCGCCGGAACAGTACCAACTGGTGAGTAATATGGGTTAGAAGATAAATCAATATTATTCGATACTGATGTGCCTAATGTCCCACGATTTTCTACTGTGGGTACTAATGATCCTTCCTTCAATGCTCTCATTTTTTTCATGCTATCATCTTGATTATAGGAATATTGCATTTGAACTTTAGCATTGTAATCACTGATTTCTTCTAAAAGAACTGCTCGATTTCCCGAATAAATACGAAGATTTTTAACTACTGATTGACCACCGATAAATGGATCTAAATGAAGGCGTGTGGGAGAGAGACCAGCCGGAAGAGCGACTTTAACATCAAACTGAAGATAACTATTTTTACCATCCATAAACTTAACTGTTGAAGGTATTTCAAAATCTACTCTTCGACCACTTTGACCCGCCGTGCTGGTATATGATAATCCATTAGTCGAAGGGACTGAAACTTGTGTCTGCGAAACTTTAATCTTATCATCATTTCTCCAATAAGAACTCATTTTATAATATATAAATATAAAATAAATCTTAATAAATAAATTAAAAAAAATAAAAAAATTATTGTGTTCGTCCAACCGCTTGTGTAATTTGGGAAGCAACACTTTCTCCTCTAGCTTGAGATGTGATATCTGTTTCTGCGGTTTGTTTCTTATCTGCTGATGCTTCTTCTTCTCCTACACCTTCAGTAATAGCACCAGCTAATCCTAGAACAGCTCCCAATCCTTCAGCAGCGAGACTCACGGGAGTTATACCTCCAGTTGCTACTCCAAAAACTTCTAGACCACTACCAGCAATATTCAAAAGATTTCCAATTCTTGAAGCACTATTGCTTCCCAAAACATCCATACCACTCTTGCCTTCTAATACTCTACTAACATCCGCCCCAATATCTAAAGCTCCACCTAATCCAGCAACACCCAATTTCCCTACAGTTGCTGCTTTAGTTGCTAATTTTCCAACGGTTTTAAGTCCAGTTTTTTCGATTGCTTCTTCTGTTGCTTTCTTTGCTAGTGCTTCTGTACCAGTTTCTATCCCTTCTGTTGCTGTGCGTCCAGCAACATCTACACTTGCTCCTAATTCATCTGTAGCTTCTGCCGTAACTTGTTCTCCTTCTTGTAATGTCTGTCTTACTCCTAATTCGGGTGATGGAGGTCTAGCACCACTAGCATATACATCTCTTATATCTCCTAAATCTTCTAATTCACTTTCTTTTGCAAATCTTTCTGCTGCTGTAGTTTTAACAAACTTTCCAGCACCTAAAACTCCCTTTGCTGCTCCTTTTCTAATTTCTTTTTTAAGAATCAATTTACCTCCAGCAGTAGCACCACTCGTAATATTCTTTTGTAGAGTTGATTTTCTGTCTTCATCTTGTTCGAGATTTGCTTGATCTAATTGCTCTGCGAGAGAATTATTAAAATCTTGTGTTGCTTGGTTCAAAGCTCTCGTTTCTGCTGTCTGTGAATTAACTTGTGCGATAGATGCTCCAGATCCGTATAAATCCATTTTATATATATTATATATAATTAAAATTAATTAAAATTAAAATAATTTTTTATCTCCGTCAGCTATTTTAGTTTCAAATCGAATATATGCTGTTGCTGGATTCGTCTGCATATCTAAATATAAAAATGAAAAGGGTTGATCTTCAATCGCTTTCTTATATAAATCCATAAATATATTTGGAAACATGTCTCCATATTCTTCAGCAATTTTTTCTAATTCTTTTGTATTTTGTTGCTTCATAATAATTACATCTGTAGCATTATTTCGAATCAACCCACTAACAGCTCGAAATGATTGAGTTGTGAATGCAAGTAATCCAATACCATAATGTCGAAATCTTGTTGCTAGAAAACTTACAGCATTAGATTTCTTAAAATCTTTTGTTAAAATATCATCTAAAACTAATGCTACCGTAGGTCTTTCGAAATCTTCATATTTCTTTTGAGCTTCAATTATATCAGTAACCATTTCATCAGTGTAATGGTCTTCACAATCAAAATATTTATTCATTAATTTACCTTTAGGATCAGCATTCAAAGTATTAGATATAATCTTAACAATATCGAACTTATCTTTGTACATCTCCGGATTACATAATAAATTGACTAATAAATTGGATTTACCTTGCTTCACTGAACCCACTATTAATAGTAATGATGGTGGTTGTGGTAAATGTGGATGAATATCTGTGAATCGATCATCGGGGTCGGGATCTTTTACTTTAAATACTTTAGGAGGAGATTTATCCATTTATATTTATATATTAGATATATTTTAATCTAAAAATAAACTATAAATTAAATCTTCTGGGATTCTATATCTTTGATGTAATGTTGTCCCATGAAGTCCGTATTTTTGGAGATTTGGATAATCTTTGTATTTTTTTCTTAATTCTGCTGTATTACATCTTATTATTTTATCTCCATCTTGAATAGTTTTAGGTGTTCCCATTCTTTCTCGATGAAGTTTTTGTTTAGTTGTTCTTAATTTATCTCTTTTTTCTTTTGTATTACATAATACTTTTTTACCGTCAATTATTTCATAACCATTACCTAATACTGATGTATGTTGTTTATCCATCATATTACCACAAGCTCCCGACCCGTCACACATTTTTCCAATCCATTCTTTTCTATTAGTCCAAATACAAGTTCTTTTTTTATATCCCCAATCACTATACATACAATAATCTACTATATGATAATATCTATCTTTTAAAACATCCCTATCTTTTAATGTTGAGAGTGGATTTTCTAAATACCAATAATGAGGATTAAAATAATCTATTATCTCAAGACTTTTATAAATTAATTTATCAGCTTCATTCATATCTTCTTCATGTTTCTCTTTAGTAAATGTTGTACCGTCTTTCCGTTTTCTTCCGTACCAACATTTCTGCAATTGTGAATAAGCGGTGCAAGGTGGAGAAGCCCACACAATATCGAACTCATCTTTTTTATATTGTTTATAATTAAACTCCATTATATCTACTTGATGATCTGCGGGTAAGAGTAAATCCACCGATACAACTTCCCATCCTAATGCTTTACAGCATTTACCAACAGAACCAGTCCCAGAAAATAATTCTAATACTTTAATCATTTATATTAAAGTAATATTTTAAAAATAACTTAAAAACCTACCAAAACCATCCCGTCGATATGTCTTTATTTTCTTCATTTTGTTTTTCTCTTTGTTTGATAAAATCTTTAATTATTGATATATCAGCTCTTATAGTTATTAGATCCGTTTTGATTTTTATAAGGTTTGTATTGATTCCGTGAATATCATTTTTCACTTTTTCAATTGGTTTTGTTTCAAAAGGGTTAGAATAATCACTCATATATTTTATGTAAATATTAAAATCAAAATAAAAAATAAATATAAATAAATATGAGTGAAAGTCAAGAACAAGACATGATAGAAATAAAAGAGATGACAATCGACCAATTAGCTGGGGCGGTTGTATTATTTCTAGGAGCTATTGGTAGTTTATTATTAGTGATATGGCAGAGTCGCTGTGCTTGTAGATGTCGTATTGGTTGCAGTGATAAATGTTATATTTTTGATTGTCAAAGAGAACCTCCACCAACAAAAGAAGATGAAAATAATGAGGATCAAAATAATAATGATAATGGTGATGAAGAAGATATAATTCCTCCAAATAATAATAATAATAATCAAAATGAGAATCCTTAAAAAGTGTCTGGGGTAAATCTTAAAAAATAAACTACTCAAACAATTTCTTTAGAAGTATTTTTTTCAACATTTACCCCAGACACTTTTGATTAATTCCACTTTTATAAATATTTAATAGAAATTAAAAAGAGAAGTTAATATTTAATAAAAAATAATAAATTATAATAATTTATAGAAAATTAAAATCTATATTATATCAAAAAAGTATGAGTTTTATACCAGAGGTTAAAATGGATTTCATTCCTAGCGATGATGATGATGAAAATGATGAGAATATTACTACTGAAATTGAAGATTTCGATCAAGAGAAAGATTTAACACAAGAAGATATTCAAGAATTGAAAGTAGAAGTCGAAGATGATGTTGTACCTAATGCAAAATCTAAAAGAGATGGAATGGATGTGAATGAAATATTTAACATGCCTAATAATACATATGTTAAAGATGTTAAATTAACAAAAAAAGGCAAACCACGAAAACAAAGACCACCTATGACTGAAGCTCATAAAGAAAAATTAAAAGTTGCTCGAGAGAAAGCGATGGCGGTAAGGAAAGCAAAAGCACAAGAAAAGAAAGAAGTTAAACAATTAGAAAAAGAAGAAAAAGAATTATTAAAAAAACAAAAAGTTAAAAGAGTTAGACAATTAAAAGAAGAAGTTGAAGAAGATATAAAACCTCAACCACTTAAAGAAACATTAAAAGAACAAATGTTTTCAAAAAAAGATTTAGAGGAAGCACAACTCAATGCAATCATCAATTACGAGAAAATCCGTAAATCGAGAAAAGAAAAAAAGAAAGTAGAACAAGAAAAGAATCGAGAACAAGAAGCTTTAAAAGCTCAAATAAGAAGGGCAGTCGCTCCACAAAAAGAATACACGAACCCCTTCCAAAACTGTTATTAGTGACCATTTTCTAAACTTTCACAGTATGTTTCCCATGTACGAACACAATTATTTAAACTTTCACACCAAGTATAACCACAACTAATACAACAACCATTTTCATCATAAGGGGATTTAATCATTTGATTTATTAATAAATATACAATCGATAACATTTATTATATATTAGAAAAAAGTGTCTGGGGTAAATCTTAAAAAATAAAGAACTCAATCAAACTCTTGAGAAGTATTATTTTCAACATTTACCCCAGACACTTTTGATATTAAGTTAATTTAAACATTTTTTTATATTTCTTTATATTAGTATTCCTCGATGTTGAATCACCCCACAATATATAATAACTTAAATAACCAGCAGACTTATAATCACCCTTCTCCAAATCTTTCTTATGACGATTTCTGTATTTATCTCTTTGTTTTTTATCTTTGGATAGGGTATAATCTTCATATCGGTTATCACCGAATTGTGTCGTCTTTATCTTCTTACCTTTATCGTCATAAAAAATTGCTTTAAGTTTCTTATTTTTTGCTGTACCTTTTTCAATTACCATTTTTACCATAGTTATTTATTATGATAAAATATTAAAATATAAATTATAAAATTACTTTAAACTCATAAAACCATCCGCATCTTCAACCGCTTCGATACTTTCTTCGGTCGCTGATCCTTCACTATCACTTAAACTATCTTTTCTATTTCTCAATGGAGGTTTATAATCTTCATCGACCTTAACATGTTCTTTAAACTCTGCAATTAAATCCGGACGACCAAACATAGCTAAAACACTTGTAATTTCTTCATATGCAATTTTATCCATTATATACTCATATTAGAAAATAATTTTTAAGATTTGACATATTTAGATAATATTTCTTCAACACTTAATTCTTCCTCAATATCTTTATTTACTGCCTCTATAAGTGCGTCGCAAGTCCAATCATCAAGTAATAATTCAGTATGATATAAATCCTCTCTGTACCAATCATCATCTCCATCAATCTTCCATTCTTGACGACATAGTTTATCTTTTTCCTCAAAAGTCCAATTACTCAAATAAACCTTCATTTATATTATATTAGATATATTTTAATTAAAAATTATTTTTTTGTTTTTTTATCTTTTGCTTCTTGCATTATATCCTCAAGAATATCATTGGGCGTTTTCTTAAGTTTTTGTATTTTATAAATTACTGCACTTGTTTTATCAACATTAGCAAACCTTCCATCGCTATCATGTATTGATGTAGTAATATCTGCTATCGATGTTGGTTTAGTAATCGTGAATTGTAAATCGCTAGGATTACCAAGGAAATAATCACTTGCTCCAGAATATTTATCAACTATACTAATGATCGGTAGATTCGATCCGGTAGGATTTCCACCGATAGCACTAAAACCCTCCAAAATATTACTTCTAATTGTATAATAAGGTCTTAAAACTGCTTTTTGAATATTCGTAGCTGTAATACTTGTACTAGTAGTTAATATATCAACTTCTCCCCATAATTCCAATGGTTGCTGATGGACTGGATTAAATCTATCTGTATCTGTTGGGTCTCCAGCAGTAGTCCAAAGAAAGTTACCTCCTCCAGTATGTGCTGCATAATTTATAACACAATTAGGATAAGGTAAGGAAGTATAATACATAACAGCACCATATTCATTAGTGATATAATTTTTAGTATCTGTTGTTACTACTTCAGCGTTAGTTGTAGGACGATACAAAAAATCACTATTTTCATTATCAACTCTTTTAGTTAGTACATTTTTACTTGAAGGTGGAGCATTAGTAGCAGCAAAATCAAAACCTAAAATATCCCATAAATTATCTGTCCAATTATCTACATCAAAACCCCAATTATCTACATAAATACCTCCATGTGAATCGAATACCGTATAGGGTTCTATCGATTGATTATATCCGTTATATTTTTGGGTATTTCCTCCAGTAGCATCAAATGTAGAATAAGTATCTTTTGGAGTGTTTGGAAATACATTAGTTCTATATGCTTGATTTTCTCTGCTATAGGGTTTAAATGTTGGACTGAAACCAAACTCACAAGGACGAGGATTTATTTTATATACTGTTTCTCCTCCGTCAGCATTTATCGAGGGAGGAGCTATAGTTCTTTCTCCTAATGATTGAGCGGGTGTTCTTGTTTTACTATTAATAAATTGAGCTTGATTACCAGCATTTCTCTTATTTCCTATATTATTAGAAGTGTGAAATCTAGATAATTCAAATCTATTAGTTTCAGTATTGTATCTTATTTCGGGATTATTAGCACCAATATAAGTCATGGTTTGATATGGATTTAAATCTGTTACTTTATTTAAATCTGTTTGAGCTCTTATAAAATTATTAGTTGATGGAAAAGCATATACATCAGCAAGATTCGCTCCGGCAGCATCTTGGAAAGTAGATGCAACACCAATATCACATTTAGTATATCCACAATAAGGTGTTATGATAGCAGTTGAATAAGCTGAAGCATGATGATCGTATCCTATTCTCCTTCCTTCTTCGATACTTCTAAAACCAGCATCGGGAGGAGTTGTATTTTCGGTGAAAAAACTTCTTGCTACGCCTCCAACTTTATTATTAACAACAGTTATATAGAATATATCACCTTGATATACACCAGCAGCGTTATATTGAGGTGTCCTTGCTGGTAAGGCAAAACCCATACTTAATCCATCAGCAACAGTTCCATTATGAACCGTGGGGGGAATAAAAACATCTCTTAATGAATCATCATAATTAAAAAATACCGGATTAGTAATATGCTCAACACTATCATTTGGAGCTCCTTTATCGACATACATGTCTTCTCCAAATGTTTCATTATGAACTGCAACTGTTATATCGGTTGTTAATAAGTTCATGTGAAAAAATCTACTATTCTCAATTGTTGGTAATGTTAAAGTTCCTAATTTAGTTTCTCCATAAATATCTGTTTCGTTCAATTGTGACCACATTTCGGGATATAATGCTTGAGTATCAAAAAAATCTAATATAATTTTCAAGTTTTCTTCTGTGTATAAAACATTAAAAGTAATTGTTGTATCTTCATTCGTGGTTTGTGCGTTTGCTACTGGTCTATCGCCAACAGTTTGGAAACCTTCCTCACCCGATAAAGTACCCAATCTAACAGCTCCCGTATTACTTCTTAATATTGGTTGATTTTCTGGTGTTGATAATAGTTTCGCCATTCTTCTTCCTTGATCGAATATTTCTGGTCTTTTAACAGCAATATATCCAAATGTAGCAATATAATCAATAGCATCTTGATTAACAAATGCTGGAGAAGTTGGAATATCAAGATTACCGTATGCCGTTAATGTTGCTCTATTTACATTATAAATATTTTGAGCGTTGATTGGTTTATATGTATTTGTTTCAATAGTTTTTGTAATACTTCTTACATTAAACTCTTTATCGTAATTTCTAAATATATCCTCCTTTTTTGTTTCTGTTAATTGTTGAGTTATTTGAGATGCTACGGCAGAAGGTGTATTAAATCCCTTATTCACTTGTATGTCTATTCTTTCTCTGTATCTTAAATATGTAGCCTCTTGAATAATACCATTGTGATATTTACTTGGGAATTGACTAACATCTATTCTTGTTGCTCCATCAATATCGTCGAGCTTACTATATGCGATTTTATCTTTAATATATAATGTGTATCTTGTATTATCAACTTTTTGTTTCCACTTATAACCACCGGCATCTGTGCTTATTCTTCTTGTCCAATCAGTTAATAATACACATTCCGGATTAATTGAATGTAATACACATCCATCTACAAAAGTATCTTGCCGTGTATATGCGTTGGGATCATCTCTGCCGACAGTTCCTCTATTATCACTAGCAGTTATAAATCTTCTTGGTTGTTGAATATAATTAGGAAACTCATTAGCAGTAATATAATAACCAAGAATCAAGGGAGCAAGATTGTCTTTTAATTCAACTTCTTCATTACTAATTTCTTGCGATGTGATCGCTCTGTAATATCCTAATCGATATTTTGCATCATATACATTATTCATTTTCTTATAAAAATGTAGCGGATTTACTTGAGTATATGTACTAACTGGGTTTGATCCTTTTGATTCTCCTTTGAACTCGATTGTTTGAGGATTACCAGCACCAAGCTCATTTACAAATGCTCTTTCTACTGATACTTTATCTCCTACATCTAATCTTACGCTTTGCTCTAAAGGATTTGTGAATATAGCTGGATTTGAATCATTCCCACTTCTACTCTCAATCGAAGCTAACCGATTGCAGTTTATAAGTTTGGTATCAACATAATCTGTCATTTATATAATATTATATTATATAAATATTTAAAAAAAGAGATTAAAAAAACACACTTAATTATTGGATTATTCCTTTATCAACTAACATATTATATTTATCTTCATGTTTCGACTTAAAAATATCAATCTTATCTTTTCTTTTATAGTAATTAAATAGAGATTTTGTCTTTAATAAATCTTTATTTTGTTCATATTTTTCTTTCTTTTTTTCTCTATAACCATTTTGATAATGAGCTTTTGCTCTTTCTCGATTTTTAATCTTAAACTCATCTTTGTTTTTTATCACTTCATGATAATATTTATTTTCCCTTTCTCTCTTATTTTTGTAATTGGTTAAAACTCTTGCAATTTGTTCAGCAGTAAGATCCATATTGTCTATATATTATATATAGATTTTATTTTTTAAATATTTACGAATTAGAATATAAAAGTGTCTGGGGTAAATATCAAAAATAATACTTCTCAAAAGTTTGATTGAGTTCTTTATTTTTTAAGATTTACCCCAGACACTTTTGATTTATAATCTTTGTCTAATATGAAAACATACAACACTTTTAGCAGTTAATGCTGTGCACAATGTCTCATTCTCATATACAAAATCCACATCAAAACTATTAATTAATATTTCTTCTGTATTACCTAATGCTAAATATGTTTTTTCATGGGGTTCAAAATATAATCCTCCCGTTTCATTTCCACTATTATCAAACCTTGGTAAATGAGCAACAATTTTAGATGTTGTTCCTTGTCTAGCATTAACACTAGTTTGTGTGAAGTTATTTAATCGAATAAATAATGAAATATTACTGATTAATTTTGGAACACTTGAACTTTCATTTGTAGTAACTACTTTACTTGTAGCAACTGGAACTGATACGGGTTGTCCTTCAAACCCCAATAATCTCGATGTAGAGCATTCATTTGTACTATCACCATAGGCGACACTTTTTGCTGTAATAAATACACTCGAATAATCATTCATACCTTTAGTATCTATTTTTTTAGGAGTAAGAAGTGTGGCTACACTAGCGTCGTTCCATGGTCTCGATTCTAATGCTCTACAGAATACAGTTTCATTATTCTGTTGAGACCAACCCCACCAATCATATTCATCATATAAATTATCTGTATATACTGGATAATTTGGATAATGACTGATACTTTCTAATGTTATTGATCTATTGGCTAAAGCTGTTCCCTTACAAGCACATACGGGATACATAGCCCATTCAGCAGCATTTACTGGATTTAAGCACTGATTTTTAACTGCTCCCGCTGCTTGAAGAGTTGTATGATCTGCAAGCAATAGATATTTTTTAGCTTCATTATCATAAACTTCAACCTTCAATTCTTCATTATCCAGTGTAAATCTAACTTTTTCAATTTGGTTTGCTACCGCTGGAGCAGCAAAATCGGTATTCCATGCTCCATAATAAATAATTTCATTCATGTATATTCCATTTACAGCTGGACGACCAACACTACCACTATCACTACCAACTTGAAATAATTTAATTTCTGTTCCACTTCTAACAACAGCTATATCAGCATATCGAAATTGATTTGCTATATATCTTCCAGTTGCTAAAGCTCCAGCATTTTTAGTCAAATCAAAGTAAGGGGGTAAATGGGCAAAATCACCGCCTCCAATGTCGATAGGTTTATTGATTCGAGATAAACCACACATCCAAGGAGAAGTCCCCGTATTTGTTACATCAAAACCACAACCTCCGCCATTTTGAGCTATTGGAAACTCCCTATTTTGTACAAAAAATCCATCAGTATCAGTTGTAGTCACCTCTCCCGCTGCTTGAGTAAAACCATATGAATTATTTTTAGATACATCAGTCCAAGTAATATCGGCAGCAACCCTAGTAGTTAATGCGGATTCTTCTTGTGTAGATACAAACTTAAAACCTTTGAAATTAAGATTAGTTCCATCATATTCCGGCGTAACCTTTATAGAACTTTCAAAAGTTGTCCCCTTAACTCTAATTAAAGAAGGATGAAATGCACAATTATCAACTCCAGTTTGAAGATCATTCGCCATATCTTCGATATTTCTTTCATTTTTACCACCAGCATTAAAAGCAGCACCAGCACCAACAACTCCTCTAAAAGGTTGTGTTGTGCTACTATCTAAATCCGCTATTTCTTCTCCAGCAGCAAGTTTAGTAGCGTCTGTACCTATAGGGACACCAAAATAATGACAGAAATCAGCATTCGTTCGATCTAATATAAATAAACCATTTTTATTAATTTTTGCCGATTGTAAAGCAATTTCACTATTTGGAGGGATTCTCATGGTATTCAGCAATCTATTTTGATATGAATAAGGTTTAAAGGCATTTGAAAACTCTGGATTATCTTCTTGTCCAACATTCGAAGTAATAACTAAACTCATTTTATAATAAAATAATATATTTTTTTTTATACCAATTTAAAAAAAATAAAAGATTATATTAAATGTATAAAAAAAAGAAAGTTAAAAATGTAATAGTTAAACCTATTACTGATCATGATAAAATCCAAATAGATTTAAAGAAAGATTTGGAAGAAGATAAAAAAATAAAACCCGAAAAAGTGTTCGAAGGTTATAAACCTAAAAAAAAAAAAAATAATAAAAAGAAAAAGTGATTTATTCATCATCACTACTAATATCACATTCATCTAGCACCCATTCATCATCATCAGCATCATTATAATCATAATCATATTCTTGCATTTCATTCCATTTTGCTCGAGCTTCTTCAATTGAAGGTAAGAACATATAAATCTTTCTTTCCCCCTTGAGTTGCATTTTCTTTTCATCGTAAAGATC
>Ga0181414_1000262_pt1 | contig 16159 bp, 35 predicted proteins | sample 37SPOviralmetaG_FD_130139 | JGI IMG/M metagenome (GOLD analysis project Ga0181414, IMG submission 130139) | Marine viral communities from the oligotrophic San Pedro Time Series (SPOT) site, San Pedro Channel, CA, USA - 37 SPOT_SRF_2012-11-28 | ecosystem: Environmental > Aquatic > Marine > Strait... | reverse complement strand
TGTAGGAGCAATTGCAAACGCACGATCCATATTGGCTCTGCGTGCTACAGCTGCTGCTGAATCAACTCCGTCCTGAAGTGCTTTAACTAGTTTACGTGCATCTGGAGTCACGATGGTATCGATATCTTCGTAAAGATGTTGATTCAAAGCTTCACCAAATTCGCTGTATGAAACTCCCTGCAGCGCAAGGAAGTTGGCAAGGCCCAGCATTCCCAGACCCACTTGACGATCTTCCTCTTGAGGTAGATATTCGCCAGTGGACTCAACACCAGTTTTGGGGTGCAAAGAAATAAGCTCTTCCATACCTGCCTTGAATGCATCCGGCAGTGTTTCTGGAGTGCAAGCACCCAAATTAATGTGCTCTAACAAGCAAGTGCCCCGGCTGCGGAGGAACACTTCCAAGCAAACGTTTGCGTAAATGCGCCTACCCCATTGGTCAGAGCGAATCTTTGTCAGCCAGATATCACCACGAGCAATACCTGCAAGGATTGCTTCCTTGACTTTACCGGTTGTGTTCTCCCACATAAGAGGAGTCAAGTTAACGCAGCGCTTAGCCCAAGGGATCTCGTTGCGTGGTAGGTTCACAAATTCAAGAATATCACCGTGATTAATGTCAAGGTGAAGAACTACTGCGCCGTTCTTATAGACGCCTCCTCTGCGAAGCTGCTCGTTAAGGCAGCTATAGATTTTGCCAAATGAACACGGGCCACTCGCAACGAGTCCATTCCCGTTATCAGTGCCACTTGATCTAATTTTTGAGAGGTGGACAGCAACTCCTGCTCCATAACGCAAAGCGTGAGAAACAAATCGCCAACTTGCTTCGATACCATTAGGTCCTTCCATTGAATCTTCTACGACAAAAACCGTACAGCTCACAGGCAAACGGCTGCTCTGGTCATCAATCCAGTTCTGCACACGACCAGTACGTGCAATCGTATTATTTTCCATATGTATCGTAGTGAGTGTTCGCTTGAGGAAAAAGCCCAGACAAATCGGGCGGTTGATAGTTAGGTCCTTTCAAAACTTTGCCATCTCCTCTGTAGATGACATTTCCTTGTTCATCTAGCTTACTCATATTTGACTCAAAGACGCGGCTTAGCGCCTCATCTAAATCAAGTTTGTAAGCAGCTGCAAACTGATAGCAGACAAAGACTAGATCAGATAATTCTTTGAGCAACTCCTCACGACGCTTATCGTTTTCAGGATCAGCGTAAACTTCGTCAGCTGCCTCAAAAAATTCTTCAGCCTCTTCACGTATCAATGCACATTGCATTGTCCAGAGTTTCTTTTTTACAAATCCAAAGTTGGAGATGTTGTTACAAATCTCCTGCCCAAACACTTCTCGGAAGCGTATGGCTTCATCTAATCGGGACATTAAGAATATTAGTCAGTTGTTTTATCTTATGGTTGCAATGAATCACTTTTCTCGGAGAGTTATACGTCCTCTGTCAAGATCGTATGGAGACAACTCCACAGTGACTCTATCACCAACAAGCAGTTGAATCTTGCGTGTAATAAGTTTTCCTGACGCACGACAAAGACATTCATGGTCAGCGGGTTTCTCAAGGCGTACACGGAAATATCCATTGCCATCCTCACGAAGGATTTCACCCTTCGCTTCAATTACATTAGCTTTTTTACTCATCAGAAACCAGTGGGCTTTGCTTTATTTCTTTTTGCTTTTGTTTTGTCAGGAACAATAGTGAGACAGGCAGGTGCCATCTCAAGTAGTTCGTCGTCTGATTTGGTAAGTAAGAAGTCAGACACACGGTCGATAGCCATAGCCATCAAGCCAGCTTTGGTGATGTTTGATAGAAGATGGCTAGCTACGTCATATACAAACTCTTCTCGCTCGTTGTCAGTCATTCAGGATGTGCGTATGTATATGCATCTAGCGTTGCGTCCAGGTGCTCGATGATGTTGTTGGCTCCGACGAAGCGCTCAACAGTTTCTTCCTCAAGGTCGCAGAACTCGTATCCCATGTCGGGGTCGAAGTCACACTGAACAGCTTGGTGAACGACAACCAATGTCGGCGTAAGCTCCACTTGAAGCTCCTCAGCGAGTGCTGTGCGGTTGCCCGTCGCCGTCTTGATCGGTACCAGGTCCAGTTCAGAGTTCTCTTCAGGCGTAAGACCTTTGAGGTGCTCCTTGAGGCGAGTGCAAGGAGGGCAGTTGTCTTGGGTGAAAACATAAAGGTGATACTGTTTCATTATTAGACAGTCAATTTGACAAGTTGATCTTCTAGTTGTTTAGCCAGCGCGTCATATGTATTACGACTGCTGTTATATACGTGAGATGTACTAGAGGCACTAATCAATTTGATCAATGCTTCAATTTGTTTTTTGTCGAGCGTCATGCTTCCATACCATTAGTGTAATAAAATCCTCCACTACAATTGTGACCGTTTGATACACATACGTGGCGGCTATGTTGATACGCACGCATACCAGAATGATAAGTAATCATCACTGGCTCACCAATATGCACATCATCAAGACTGCTACATAAAATAAGTCGGGTAGCAGGAGGCTTACGTTTATATTGTATTTCAGCATCATAACTAAGGTGCATATCTTCCTCTAACGTCACTGGATTGAGAACAGGTCGCACAGACGGAAGAGTCATAGCAATTGCTTCCATCTCAGTCTGAGTGTGTTTCATCGTTGAACCATTGTTGTGTGGGTAGAACAGATTTGACTTTGGCAATGTTGGGATTGGCCTCTGTGAACACAAGAATTGCGTTGCCTGGATCCCGTGCTTTAACAACAGCAGAATGCATCTGCCCTTGTTTGTCTAGATAGTTGACGATGTATTCAATCGGCTTCATAGTTTTCTTCAAGCCACTCGTCATAGTTGAGCAGCAGGTAAGGTTCGTCGTATAAATATTGCGGCGTAGGATCGAAGTACTCAACGTACTCCGCATACTGTTTCTTAAGTTCTTCTTGAGAAAGAATCATAGGATCAAGTCAACAGGTGGTAGATACTTTTTGTCAGCAAGGTATTGCTCGACTTCTGTGCGTTGAGCAGGAGTGATGTAACCAAAAGAGATGTTGAGTATCTGGTTGAGATATTCAGTAGCAGCCTTTGGTGAATCTTGGGCCAGTGCTGCGTGGCACAGCAAAACGATATCGAGGACGTCATAGTCCGGTAGTTCAGAAACTTTTGTCATTTAAAAAAGAGTTTTAGTCCTATTGCAAATCTACCTTCATCAAGCTTAGATGTGTCGGCTAAGTATTCCATAAATACTTTCAAATCATCATCGCCATCCTCAACTCCTAATGAAATAAGTGGAGCATCGATGTTGGCTTTATCGCTATCAAAAGGAGAGTTGATAGATAAGCCGGAGTAAAGAGTGGTTTCCGGAAAAATAGGATACAAAAGCTTTACACCGGCGTGATTTAGGCCAGGGTGATCATTTCCCTGTTTAGGACTTGATTGATGTTCAACAAATAAACGAACGTGTTCATTAATATCTGATTGAATACCAAACATACCCATCGGTTCTTTAAAGTTTAAAGTCTCATTATTGTCCCAAGGATCCACATTTAAAGAGAGATAAGTCTCAATATGTGAGGGTGTAATAAGACCAGTCAATATAGTTACGAGGGTTCCAGTAATAGACCAAATGCCAATCCCTTCGAAGCCAGTCATCGTAGTAATAAAATAATTTATGCATTTTCTTCATTGATGAGCTCCAAGTATTCAGTTGGGTTATCAGCGAAATGGTCTAGCAGTTCAACGAATGTTTTAACAGTCAAATGATCTGCATCAACAGAAAGGTAAAGCAACACATTGGTTAAATACCTCCGTGTTGCTATCAGTTCAGTAACAACTCGACTAGTCATTCAGAAGTCGATTTGTTCTTTGTCGCTGGACAGCTCGGTAGTTTCTTCAACGATAACAACATCGGCTTCAGTGACTCCCAGAGCGTGTCGAAGGATGTCAACGCTGTCACGCATCACAGCGGTAATTTTGTCGCTTGCACGGTCCGCACGAAGCTCGCTGAGCTGGTCGTACAGCATCTGATCGGAAACTTTTTCATCACCAATTTTGACGTTGGCAAAGCAAGGCTTCATTTTCGACGTACCCTTCCAGCTGTTAAGCGTGAAGCGAGTGTCGAGGTCGTAGCTGTTGTACAGACCCATCAGTGCGGTCATAACCGCTTGAGACCACAGAGTGGTGAGGCCAGAGGTAACAAGAACCACGTTGCCTGCACTGGACTCCAGATACACGTTGAGCTTGGTGGACTTGAACTCGCCAATGTCTTCGGCAATATCAACGCCAACAAGACGAACGTTTTGGAATTTGTAAACAGGCTTACCAGAAGTAGGAATGGTCAGAGCACGTGGCTTCTGATCTTCACCCAGATACTGGAAGAAGACTGCGTCGCTGTCCTTGACAAGCCCAACGCCAATCATCATGGCAACGTCCATAGAGACTTCATTGGTTGAGCCTCCACAGAACTCAGAAACGAGGGCGGAAGAAGGAGCGATGGTCATAGTGAGTTACTTAGTAAGTGAACAAAGCCCATAAGGGCACAGGTGAATAAAGCGCCTGCTAAGGCGCATGGGTTTATCGCGTCGGCCAGTTACGCGCAGGGTCAAGAGCAGCCAAACGGTCGGCACGCATCTGGCACATAGTTGCCACTGCACCAAACAGCTCTTGCTCATTGACGTAGCGCGTATTGACGAGCGCTATCAAGTAGTTCTCGATGTGAGGGAGGAGTTCTTTAATAGTTACCATCAGGCAGCAGCGAGCTCCCCTTGCAGTTCAGCCTGTTTGGCGACAGCGAGGCATTCAACTACGGCCCAGACAAGTTGTCCGGACACGACGTTTTGATCACAGTAATATTCGACTGTGTCTTCAATCAACTCAGTCAGCTGTACAAGCTGAGCTTGCGAGATTTGCATTAGTGAGAAATATAAACTTCAAGCCCAATCGCCGGGCACTTCTTAAATATAGCGCCCGTTAGGGCGCAATGAAACACTATTAATACTTAATTCCAATATTGATCGTAGAGACCAATCACCAAATGCCAGGAATCACCTGTCCGGTTAGTGCGTAAGCGCCGAGTGCAGCAATGATGCCCATCATTGCGAAACGACCGTTCAGTTGTTCAGCTTTCTCGTTGTGAGTCACAGCGACCTCCGTTGTGTACATTGTTGGTTCTTTGGCGTACACATTTGTGCGTCCGCCATCTTCAGTTGTGATCGTCATTTTGTTGTCTTTAACTGTTAATTATTGTAACTATTTTCTTAGCGATAAGTGAGCTTATCGAGTTTATTCTCAAGACGAATTAAATGACCTTCAACACGGTCAAGCATTCCTTCAAGATCAGCTTTACTAACATACTGCTCCGCAACACGAAGCTCTACTTGGTCAACACGTTTATCAAGCTCGTGAATGCGGTTATACATACGGCTAGTTAGAACGCTCAGACCCGTGACAGCTGCAAGAGCAGCTGGAATGACAAACTCCAGCATCAGTCATAGGACGATAAATGTCTTTCTGTATTGTATCAAGGATGATATCAATATCTTTCTGCTGGGGGTTGCTGGCAGACATATGGTGATGCCTGTAAAAGACAACAACTTCACGCAGCATTCGCTTCTGTTCTTGAGACAAATTCATTGTTCAGGGTGCAACAGGAAGAGCGACCGGAGGCTTCACTTCGGGAATCTCTACTGCAGGAATTTCTACTTCAGGGATTTCAATTTCAGGAATCTCTGGAATTTCAGGGAGCTTAGGCAAACACCCCACTAATCCAAATAGCACTAAAGCAGCAATAATTTTGTTCATATTAAATCTGCATACATATATAGTTTGGCATAAAAAAATCTGGGTCTTACGCTAAATGCTGTGCAGCCCAGATTATTTATTAAAAATCAACCAATTGCAGGTGCTTTAAGAGCCACAGGTGTGGTCTCAGCAGATGCGAGGTCGAGGGGGAAGTTGTGAGCGTTGCGCTCGTGCATTACTTCCATTCCGAGACCAGCACGGTTCAGAATGTCAGCCCACGTATTAATTACGTGACCTTCCTTCGAAGTAATCGACTGATTGAAGTTGAAACCATTGAGGTTAAAAGCCATAGTGCTAACACCAAGAGCAGTAAACCAGATTCCAACGACAGGCCACGCCGCAAGGAAGAAGTGCAGAGAGCGGGAGTTATTGAAAGAAGCATATTGGAAAATCAAGCGACCGAAGTAACCGTGAGCGGCGACAATGTTATAAGTCTCTTCTTCTTGACCAAACTTGTAGCCATAGTTCTGAGAAATGTTTTCTGTCGTCTCACGGATAAGTGAGCTGGTAACCAAACTGCCGTGCATAGCACTAAACAGAGCGCCACCGAAGACTCCAGCAACACCCAGCATATGGAATGGGTGCATAAGGATATTGTGCTCTGCCTGAAACACCAACATATAGTTGAAAGTTCCTGAAATACCAAGGGGCATTGCGTCAGAGAAGGATCCTTGACCGAACGGATAGACCAGAAAGACGGCAGAAGCAGCAGCGACAGGTGCGCTATATGCAACGAAGATCCAAGGGCGCATACCTAGCCGGTAGCTAAGTTCCCATTCTCGTCCCATGTAAGCGAAGATACCGATGAGAAAGTGGAAGACAACGAGCTGGAAGGGTCCGCCGTTGTAGAGCCATTCGTCAAGGGTTGCGGCTTCCCAGATGGGATAGAAGTGCAATCCGATTGCGTTTGAAGACGGGACAACTGCTCCTGAAATGATGTTATTTCCGTAGAGGAGCGATCCTGCAACTGGTTCACGAATGCCATCGATGTCAACGGGGGGTGCGCCAACGAAGGCAATAATAAAACAAATAGTTGCTGCAAGCAGCGTGGGGATCATCAAGATGCCAAACCAGCCGACATACAGACGGTTGTTTGTGCTTGTGACCCATTTACAGAATGAATCCCAGTTGTTTTGGCGAGACTGGGAACCCGCTAGGTTCGAAATTGTAGACATTTAAAAAGACGTTTTGTTTGCGGGTAGGACTCAGGTGTGGTTAACCTTACCTCCCTATGTTAAGTTATGAAACGCAAACTTGCGTCATTATTTATACTCAAATCTCTGCTGCTGGGATCATATTTTCATCCCAATCAATGAAAACTGTATCGGCTTTAAGTTCTCTAAGTACTTTGCGTGTTTTGCGTTGCAAAGCTAATTTGTCAAGCCAACCTTTGGTTTTTTGATTTCTAATCGTATGAGACATAAAACCTCCTTACAAATTTGTTAGGAGTAGTTGGACTACTCCCAACTGACTTAAGTATATGCGTGGACTCACACAGGTGTGAGCCGTGTATGCCATTTAGTCATACACTTATTCATTCTCAATAAGTCTTCATTCGAAAGCTCAGTAATACCAATTGGCGTACATATCGCTTTCGGAAGAATAAACTGATGAAATGCAGACTGCGCTAGCAGAGCAAGAACTACTGAGAAAATCAGTAGTTCATTGGATCTGTATATATCCATATAAATTGACTTGTAAACACTAGACAGCTGACAAGTATGCCGTTGCTACATCGATAGCTCGGTTACTAATTTGTAAGCCCTGTCCAAAGTTAGCTCGGGCAAACTGACGACGTGCGCCAGCAGTAGTCTGGTTGCGAGTAGAAGTTTCTACTTCAGTAATTGCATTGACTGCATTCCAAACAGAGAAGGGTGCATAGTCAGCGCCCATACCAAAGCGGAAGGCTCGGTTGAGCTTGTCACGCTTGCGGAACTTTTGCCCATCTTCGAGCTTGTAGACCTCATCAACAAACTCGTTGAAGACCTCGGTGCCCATAGACACACGGGCAAACTCACGCATCAGGTCTGCTTCTTGAGCAAACGTCTGTCGTGCCACGTCAATGGACGAGATGAGATTGTCGAAGTTTGCATTCGCTCCACCCTTGTGGTGAACGGAGACTTTGTTGTCGCTATTAAGCGCAGCAGCCAACGTGTTGCAGCAGACCACACGGATGTTCGTGAAGATTGCGCCACAGCCAGTCTTGCCGTCATGTCCTAGGTATCCAACGATACGTCGTTTGATTGTGTCCCCAGGGACGATGTCCGTCTCCGCACCACGGAGTGTGGCGGTAAAGGCGACTTTGCCTCCGTCCGCAAGTACGACGACGCTGTCCATGTCGACCTCCTCCCGGATAAACTCCGCCATCCGAAGGAGCGAATCGTTCTGCACGATTTCGTATTGCTTGGAGACAACTCCAAGGAGAGCTTGGGTGTCTGTTCGGACAACTCCGAAGACACCTGCTGGTGTGTTTGACCAGCAATTGGCGTCATTCTCTCCAACAGTTGAGAATGTCTGGTATTGAAGCTCTCGCTTTTCGACAGTGAATAAAGCGTCGGCAGTTTCAAACGCCTCTCGCGCCGGGAGTGTGCCGTCAGTGACGACCCCCATACCGTGCCATGCACGTTCTCCGTTACCGAGCCAGCCAGATGTGAAATTTGCGGGCATTTATCGAACATATAAAGAACACGCTCTTTTGAGCGCACGAGAAAGTAGAGCGCCCGATAGGGCGCAATGTCGGATACAAGGATTAAATGTCGCTAGTAACCGATGGATTTATTTTGCTGAAAAATCTTCTCGTGGCTTTTTATTAGGAATCAACGATATATACATAGTTTCATTAAGGTTATTCTGTAGATATAAAATCTTGGTGTACATAGTCCGGAACTCCATAAGAAGTATCACCTGCTACAGGTAGGCATCTGGAGTTATCTTTAGAAATGTACGAGCCTTTGTAAATGTTGTCTTTGCAGTTTTTATGATGTTTGCAATCAATGCACTGGAAACCCCAACACCATTTATTGACCCGAGAATCTAATCGAACATTATATTGGGAAAATATTTCTGCAGCCAATGGGCAGCGAAGACCAAATCTATGAATACCTGGGCTGACTAACTCAGTAATTAATTCACTTATTGATAAATCATAGACACTGGCCAGTGACTTAATCAATTTGTGAAGTTTGTCGTCCATCACAATCATCACTTTCTTTTGAGTCATAGTCCGAAGGTAACAAAAGTATCCAAACTCACAATTGCCCAAATGTCAGTATCCAGAAGAGCCCTTTTATATACAGGTTGAAAATAACAATTACACACAAACACAAAAGTGTCTCTGTGCTCTAGTCACTGTTGTTACAGAGAAGTGGCTAGGATTCTCAAATCACGGCTCTAGCCAATGAAACGTTTGCATATTGGAGTATCGGACGATATGCATAGGTGCGTAAAATTGTTTGCCACATATAACGATATAACTGTCAATGATTTAATAAGTAAATCTATTGAAATGTATTTACGAAATCAGACTGATTACCCAAAAACACCATTATTAGAAGATGAAATCAACAAAATAAAATCTGAATAGCTATGTGGTTTTTGTAGTAATTTTAAGAGTGGTTTTTTTGCTTGTACTCTCTTGCGTTGCAGGGAGAGTACCGTTTAAATACCCCAATAAAAACTACGTTTAACTACGCTAACTACGGTTTCTCCTTATATATTCCTTTTTTAATGCACCTCCTAGGGTATTTTTTAATTACATATATAGGGTTCTTAGCGTAGCTAGCGTAGCTTTTTCGTAGCAGACATTAAAAAACCCAGTCACTGACTGGGCTCTAGGTGCTACGCTCACTTCAAAGAAGGTTGGAAGTTATATTTATTTTTTACGTCATTCAGCTTACCTTGCACAAATGTCTGTGCTTGTTGATTACCGTCTGTTGAAACAGAGGTTTGTTGATTAGCTTGAAAACCTTCGTTAGAGTTATAAACTTCACTTGAGCGTTCAGCAAAAGCACTCTTTTTTGGACCATAAGCACCATAGCCGTCGCCATTCAGCATCTCGTCTAGGTAAGCAGAACTACGCTGCTTAGCGTCTGTTACTTCCTGAGACGGAGCAACAGGAGCTTCGGTCTTTGGTTTATTTTTATCTTTATCTTTTTTGCTTTTCTTTTTCTCAACAGGCTCATTATTAGTTTCAGGTGTTGTGGCTTCAGGCAGTCTTTTAAAAATTTGGTGGTCTTGATAGCCACTGCCTTTACTCGCATGTTTTCTAGTACCTGCGTTGTACCAACCTTCAGGCGCTTCACCTCGGATGCTGTAGAGAGTATCAACATCATCCATCTTTTTCAAATCACTTTCTTCAACACGTTTATCAGCACCATGTCGAGTTAGCGGATTAAGGTACAGTCCTTCAGTAATAGAGCGACCCATGTCTACATATAGTCAATATGTTTCTATTTTAGCGACTGAAACCTTGAAGCCTTTCCATCAAACCACGTTGAGCATAAGGCTGTGAAGAGCCATTAGTCTGCGAAGCTTCGTAAGCTTTTACTCGTTCTTTAGCTTCTGTAATTTCGCGAGATGGTGCAACATTAGCAGGCCCAGCAGATTGTTTAGGCTTGGGCTTTGCTTTGGGAGCTGCGGGTGCAGAGGATTCAGGTGTTTTTTGCTTTTCAAGCTTTTTAAACACCTGGAAGTACTCAGGCTCGTTACCATCGTCAATTAGCTCTTTACCAGCTGCGTAATAACCTTCGGGAGCTTCTGCATTTTGACCATATACCTTCCTACCTTCTTTAAAGTCTTCTTCCTGTGCGATAAACTCATGTTCAGGATTAATAAATATTTTGGACATGAGTTGATAACAACGATGTATCTATTTTAACTATTAGCATCAGTATCAAATATCACAAGCCCCTGGTCAGTGAGAACGTGGTCGTACATCTTCCAGAAGATAGACGGAGGCATTGTCACAATGTCAGCTCCTGAGTAAAAGCAACGGACGACACGCTGCGTGCTTCGAATAGAGGCAGCAAGTACTTGCGTGTCCATACGAGCCAGTAGTCCCACACAGCTGCGTACCACTTCAGTTCCAGCGTATCCTTGGTCATCAATACGTCCAACGAATGGTGATACATATGTTGCTCCAGCTTTGGCGGCGAGCAGCGCTTGCGCTGCATTGAAGACAAGGGTGACATTGGTACGGATGTTGTATCCCTTGAGGTAACGACAGACTTTTAGTCCGTCTTGTGTCATAGGTAGCTTGATAGTCGCAATGTCAGCAAAGTCTTCAGAAAGCTTGAGAGCTTCTTCGATCATTTCCAACTCAGTGCCCATCACCTCCATAGAGATGTCTTTAACGCCTAGAACCTCAAGTTCTCGGTAGACAGATACAGGATCACGCTCGCTTTTCTTCATGAGTGTGGGGTTGGTAGTAACACCATCAATCAAGCCAGTTTGAAACGCATCAGAAAGCTCGTCAACGTTGGCAGAGTCAAGAAAAATACGCATATCACTTACTAACAGTTTTCAGCACTAAAAAATAATCTGATTGATTGCTTGGAGTGTTCTCATATATAGATGAGTCTCCGTATTGCTTGTGGTCTTTATACCCAACCATGCGACCCTTAGTGTTCTGAAGGGCTGGCATGAATGCTACCACGAAGAATACTGCTGGTGCTCCAATAATGAGAGCTCCTGCGATTACGTAATAAGTCAGTAGTTCAATTAAATCAGGCATCATTAGGGTCTTTGCAGAGGAGAAAACGACCGTGAAGGTCTCGGTAAGATCGAATAGCTTCCTCGTGATACTTCATCCAATCAATGATGGCTAACTCAAAGCCCTCCATAATTGCAACGGCAGTATCAGAGTCACGCTTAGGTTCGCCAGTTGCTACATCAGCGAGGATGTCAGCAAACAGTTGGCGATATGTATCAGCTGTTCCGTATTGAATATCCATTTCAATTCTTTTGGTAGAAAAAGGGGAGCCCCCACCGATAGGCAGGGGCTGTCAATTACTCAAGGGGAAACTACAAAAATCCTTGAAACCTAGCTAGGTCAGCCCTGACGTAGTTCTTCTTCGGGCTTATTAAATACTAGCTAGTCACAAAGGTAAATGAGATTCCAATACTTGAATAACCTCACGCAAAGTTGCACCGGCATAGCCAGATGCTCCTGGGTAGAACTCAGTAGGTTCTGCGTGAATATCAGTATCCGCTCGAAAGGGATACGAAGAGCGTGCTTTACGGCAATAGCCTTCAGCACGAATGGCCAACCGCAGGATATGGTCGACTTGGGTGCGTGAGATAGGCACCATTTGTTGTTCCATTGTGTATATAAGGAAGAACACCAAACAACAAAGCGCCCGCTAGGGCGCAATGGTTGAACTGGCCCGGCAGGATTCGAACCTGCGACCCAACGATTAACAGTCGTTTGCACTACCGCTGTGCTACAGGCCATAGTGAATGATCTTGTGGCAGTTACTGCACAACAGATCACACTTGTGAGCTTCTGCACGCTGTCGATCTAACGAGGCAGTGCTACCAATAATCTTACTTTCTTTTTGAGAGGGGTCACGATGATGAAATTCCAATGCACATACGTGTTCGTTAAAGCCACAGCGAATACATTTACCGCCGTGTTCATTAACTAAAAGTCTTTTCATCTTGCGCCTTCTCTTGACTACCGCTGCTTTGTTATATTCACGTCGGTCTGAGTAAGTGCGCGTATCTTTACGCGACATCTATGGTAGATCATATTAAGCTTCACCACATAATTGTAGCCACTAAATATTAATTAAGTGACAAGCCTTGTATCCGACTTGAACGGATGACCTGCTGTTTACAAAACAGCTGCTCTATCCAGCTGAGCTAACAAGGCATAGTTGCTTTTAAGGGCATCCTAAGCCCATAAAATTATCAGCGACCTTGTCCCCGATACTTCTTTCTATCGCCTTTGGGCTTGCTGTGCTTGCCTTTACCTTGGCGAGTTTTCTTAGCAGCTCCTTTTTCAAAATTATTGCCTGTGAGTGATTTAGCCATTATTTAATCCCTTGTATAACAGTGTTTAGTGAACGTATTAATTACAAATTCAGGATGACGTAATTCCATCCAGAATGCTTCTAGTTCAGTACGCTTATCAGCGCTACCGTAGGCATTTAATACACGATAGTAATGAGGCGTGAACTCTTGAAGTTCACGTAGCATCCGTGGAACAAATACATCTTCAATGATAGAACCGCCGGCACACGCTTGCATTGCGTGAGTTGCTTCGTGAGCGAGTGTTTCCCATACAGCATCAGGATCCTTACGATCAACTGTATTGCTGCAGATAACTATTGTATCTACATCGGTAGTTGGGTTGTACTCATAGTAGCCATAAATGCCACCTTCAGAGCAGGTCTGCAGAAGAACTTTAGTTCCTGTACCAGCTACAAGTTCTTTCAGCAGATTTACATCTTGCCAGCCAGTAGCAAGAGCAGGTACGGGATAAGCAAAAGCTAATCCTGCAATAACAGCAAATACCTGCTTAATCATCTCAATGCAACGTCGTTATGATTACACCAAAGATGAGACCGATGGCATACATCACAAGCCCATAAATTACTTGTGATTCAGTCATTATCAAGTACGTGCTTTACATATACTTTAGCTCTTGCTTTATTGTGTTTGCGGAGTATTTCCTGAGCTTCTTTTCGGGAAGTACAGTTCTGTGCTTTGTTTTGATATTTAATAAGTTTTTGTTCGTGTTTGTTCATCGTCCATAAGGCCATACAGTTTCGGGGTGAGCCTTCCAGTAGTCGTCATTCTTACGTAGGTGTACGGCATCAATGCCCTGCATCTGTGCCCCTTCAATGTTGTAAGGACTGTCGTCAAACAATGTTCCAACTTTGCGATAGTCATCCTGCAGTTTTTGGAGCATCGCTTGCTTGGCTACGCCAGAAGGTTCAACTCCAGTACTCAACATAATTTGGTCAAACGGTACATCGTTCTTTTGAAGCCATTCAATAGTTTCTGCCAGACGTTCTGACGGACGAGCAGTAGCAATAGCAATGCGGTCTCCTTTGTCAGCAAGCATCTGAGCAAGTTCAACTACTGCTTTATCAGCAGGAAACTCACGAGCGGCATCAAAGAACTGATCTTTAGTCAAACCTGTGTTGTCAAAACCCTCAGGTTTACGAGTGAGGGTGTCATCCACATCAAATGCGTGAACGATGGCTTGTTTATCAGCAGGGGTTAGTTCCTGTCCAACAAACAGGTCACCAGCGAATCTACGCATTTCCTTGATATCTAAGGTCTCTTATCTATTTTAGTAAGTATTACTAATTAGATAAAATTGTAGGGAAGTAGTTGATACCTAGATGAATAAATAGTCATAGGTATAGATATGAGTGGGTCTTCGTGCTAGGTCAGTTAATAATCAATCTCCTGGCAGAGCTGAACAGGCTTCGGCCACTTATCAAACGCAATTAAATCAACTAACTGGCGGATCAAAAGCTCGTAGAGCTTTAAATTCAGATGATACAGTAATCTATGAATTACTGCGCCGACGTGGAAACGAAGAAGCACATCACAAAGGTATTCTTGAGACGCTAGATCTCTTATACAGAGGGCTAAGTACAAAAGAAGCGGATGAGCTTACAGGTCACTTGAATCAATATCACGGTATGGGTAATGACATACTGAACTTAGTCAATGTGCCTAAAGATATTCATACTGGTCCAGACGGAATTCATCCATGGGCAATTGAAAAAGGTTATCAATACCATTCAAATCACAAGCCAAGAGGATTTGTTCAAGACTTAATCGAGGCTAGTGAGATGCCGTTGGAATATCGCAAACACGTTGGTGAACGTTATTTGACCGAAGCTGTGCCAGCGATGGAACAGAAGATTAATGACTTATTACAGGACCATCCTTCAATGAATGAGAAACTTGATATGAAATCAGTTAATGATGCAATAGCTGCAGAAAACAAGGATAAACGTATGGCAGGTGACGTTCTTAGTCAGTATATGAATGATCCTGAATTAGCTACGGGTAATGTCTCAGGAGACAAACCAATAATTATTAATGCAGACGAAAATGCCAGTGTTTATCTTCATACAAATGGAAAAAACGGAAACGGGAACGCTGAAATGCAGGAAAAGTTTAATCAGAATTCAAATCAAAAGTATATCAGTATGAAACGATAAACTATAAATATATCAATAGTAAATAAGATGGGTAGGTTAGAAAGATATTTAGGTGGAGATCGTCTTGAAGGTGCAGCGGATGCTCTTCTCAACGATTTTCTTGAGACTAAAAAGTATGGTAAGTCCAGAGAGATGGACTATGTCTTCCCAGATGACAAACTTACTGTCGATAATGTTGATGGAGCAATCACCCGTCTTGGTGCCCGTACACCTACAACTTTGCAGTATGACGATGCAGGAAAGATCGTTGGTATTACAGGTGGTGAGGTAATACGGAACAAAAAAGGTGGCATCAATATCGATCAAGTACCAACACCTAGGGGTGCTGACTATGTCAAGTACAGCCCATCTGTCGTGGACAGTAGCAAGAACGTGCTAGTTGAAGCACAGCTGTATCCAGAGCGGTTCCCTGATGCAACAGGACCAATCGCTGCAGCAAGGGATATGGGTCTAGCCCATCGCTACAACGATTACGACGCATACCGTGCGATCAACAATCGCATGGAAGTCACACCAGAAGCACTGAATATGTTCAACAGTGTGGTTACTAAGGGCAAGGCTGAGAAGCCAATTGCTACTGGTATGTCAGGAGGCGGTGCCATCCTTGGTAGTAGAGGGGATGTCGTCCTGGTACCAGAAACAGACAAGATCTTTAGTCAGCTGTCTAAAGAAGAGAAGGCAGCGTATCTCAAGGAAAGAGGTGATGCTTTTCTCGGTCAGTGGTTAAACCAGAAAGGCGGTTCGATGGGAACAGCTCAAAGCGTAATCTTCCCGCCTGGCAGACCAAGTCATATGGATCACATCCAGTCTCTGTCATCAAGTAAGGATGTCAAAGGATCTGAGGGATGGGGGTACAGCGATGACCCAACTAACTTCAGCTACTTAGACCAGGACTACAACGTCAATACAAAGCTGAACTACGACCTCCAAACCGTGCACCAGTTGGGACGTCTGGCAGACACTTTGCGTCAGCGTGGGTATGGCAAGAACATTCCACCAAACCTTACTGACAAGGAATTGAGTGATCCTAACCGCAAACGTCTAGATCAAAACGAAGCGATCGGTGAGCTCATTATGAAAACGATCCCTCCAACATCAGGTCCAGAGGATTTGGCTCTCGCACTTCAACTGCTGCGTCAAGCTGACCGTGAGCAAATGCAGTGGTCAGGGCGTCT
>Ga0181414_1000257_pt1 | contig 16304 bp, 29 predicted proteins | sample 37SPOviralmetaG_FD_130139 | JGI IMG/M metagenome (GOLD analysis project Ga0181414, IMG submission 130139) | Marine viral communities from the oligotrophic San Pedro Time Series (SPOT) site, San Pedro Channel, CA, USA - 37 SPOT_SRF_2012-11-28 | ecosystem: Environmental > Aquatic > Marine > Strait... | reverse complement strand
GTGAATCATATATAACTGTAGCACAGGGAGATAGTATTATTGGTACTTACACAATGGGTCCAGGATCATATCAAGAAGAATTTCAAATTAAATTACAAACAAACAAATCAGTTGATGTTTATTATTTTGAATTAGGTAAAGCTCAACAACCACAACAAGAAATTGAATTTCAAACAATGCATAATTCTTTTGAATTATATAATGCAAATGATGTATTCTTAGTTGAAGGAGGTACTAATCCATTTAGTAATAATGGTCAAGGAGCTTTACAACCATTCCAACCACCTTTCTGGCATGTATATAATGCAATGCCTTATTGTGGTGATTATTGTATTGACACTGTGGAAGGTTGTATGGACGAGGATGCATTTAATTATAATGTAGAAGCTAACACAGATGATGGTTCGTGTATCGAAAAGGTATCCGGATGTACAAACGATTTAGCCTTTAATTATAATGAAAATGCAAATGTAGATGATGAATCATGTCAAGGATATGTTTATGGGTGTATGGATCCAATTGCATGGAATTACAATGAAGAAGCTAATGTTGATAATGAATCATGTATTTATTTTGGTTGTACCGATTCAGAAGCTCTAAACTTCGATCCAGGAGCTAATGTAGATAATGATGTATGTGTTTATCCTATATTTGGTTGTATGAATAAAAAAGCTTTCAACTACAATGAGTTAGCTAATGTTGAAGACGGCTCTTGTGAACCAGTAGTAATCGGATGTACTGATTCTACAATGCTTAACTTTAAACCATCAGCTAATACAGATGCTGGAAACTGTATACCATTTATATATGGGTGTACAGATAAAGAAGCATTTAACTTTGATTCAGAAGCAAATACCGATGATGGGTCTTGTGAAGCTGAAGTAATTGGTTGTATGGATGAAACCTCATTTAATTACAATACATTAGCAAATATAGATGCAGGTAATTGTGAACCATTTGTGTATGGATGTATGAATAAAGAGGCATTTAATTTTAATCCATTAGCAAATACTGATGATGGCTCATGTATAGATAAAAGGTCTGGGTGTACTGACCCATCTGCATTTAATTATGATCCGGTGGCTAACATAGAAGATTATAGTTGTATAGAAGTTGTATTAGGATGCACTAATGATCAAGCTTTAAATTTTGATTCATTAGCTAATACAAATGATGGTTCATGTATTACAATTGTAGAAGGATGTATGGATTATACGGCATTTAACTTTGATCCATTTGCAAATGTAGAGAATAATTCATGCATTTATGATGGAGGTTGTGTAGGGGAACCTGGTGAGCCATATTGGCTAAATGATGAATGTTATGCATGGGTAATAGTTGTTGATCCATATTGTTGTACTAATGATTGGGATAAAGTATGTCAAGAGCAATATAACTACTGCGATGCAGAGAGGTCATTAGATATAGAAGATTTAACTGATAATGGTTCAATTGTAATATATCCTAATCCAGGTACAGATATTATTAATATTGTTAGTATTTATGATTTGACTATTAGCATATATAACATGTTAGGGGAGAAGCTTATCGTGACAGAATCTAATAGAATAGATATATCATCATTACCAGATGGTGTATACAATATTAAAATGGAATATGATAATTTAGTTATAAACAGAAAGGTGATAAAACAAAAATGAAAAAGTTATTAATAGTAATACTAGTATGTTTACCATTAACTGGTAAAACTCAAGATTTAAGCAAAGTTTTTAAGTTTGCAACATTTTACGCAGCTGCGAACGGCGGTACATCATTATCAGATAACCAAACATGGTCGGTTACATCAGGTACACTACAAGAAGAAGTAGTTGAAACGCCATTCGATTATTCTATATCACTTGGTATTAGAAAGATAAAGAGGTTTGGGTATGAGAATAGAGCTAATACTTTTTATAACGGTACAGAAAACTCTTATTCTGATGCTGCAACATTAGGTAGATTAGATGGATTCGAGTACTTGTTTGAAACTAATCTTGAGAGACGTTTAGGAAACAAGTATAATAATCAAAATCATTTTATAAGATATGTAGCAGATAAGTGGATCGCTAAATTAGCTTACGTAGAGGATGGATTTGCAGACATTAAATACTTTGAAGCATCTCAGAGATATAGATATCAAATTAACAATAAACTATCTTTGAATATTGGAGCAGTTCAAAGACTAGCACAGCCATATGGATTTGATCCTCTAGAAGACTGGATACTAGATAATGGAACGATGCACTACACATATCTAGCTTTACAAGAAGGTTACTCAATCACTTTAGATAAAGAATATTTTAATCCTTCAGGTGATTTAGTAGCCAGTAGTCAGCCTGTATGGGAAGAAGTTGTTATACCTCAAGTGATTGCCGAATATGTAGAAAAAGAAAGAGACGCTTTAAGTAGTATAGTTGAGTATTCAATTGTATTGGGTGCTGATTATTATCACTATACAAGACAGTTCTGGTTCCATTCATGGGCTAACATAATGCCTTATCACATCGATACAGATAATGAGTATTCGTACCATAAATATAACGATGATAAACAATGGATTGATTTTTCTGTTGGTATGATATGTGGATATAAATTTAACAAAAGCTTAGGTACATTTGTAGAAGGTAAGTATAATAAATATTGGAATCGTGAATGGCATGATTTTAGTGTTGGAATTAACTACGTAATATTTTAGGAGGCTGAAATGGCAAAAGAATTGAATGAAGATACATCATTCCAGATTAGTATAAAAACGTTAGCTGGTATAGCAGCTGGTATTGCAACAGTAGTGGGTATGTGGTTTGCTCTTCAAGCTGATATAGCTGAAGCTAAACTATTACCTGAGCCACCCGATCCTGTAATTTCTCGTATGGAATATGATATGAAAGACCAACTAATACGACAAACCATCATGACGACTCAAGAGGATGTAAAAGAAATTAAAGAACAGATGATCCGGATGGAAGATAAAATTGATAATCTAAGATAGGAAATGTTATGCGTAAATTCGTTATTACAATGTTACTATGTATATCTAATATTTGTTTTGCTCAAGATATATGTAACGAAGGAATATGTATTGCGGAATTCAATGCCAGTTTTAATGAGGCTAATAAGATAGTTTGGTTAAATAAATTATCTGATTGTGAATCAGATAGAGTGGATATAACGGCAGATGCAAGATGGGCAAGTGAATATAAAATAGTTGTTGTACCTACATTAGTAATTTTTAAAGATGGTGAAGAAGTTAAACGCTTCCAAGCTAATATTATGATGCAAATGGAAGCAACTCGCCAGGAAGTTCAAGATGCTATCGATGAGATAGTTATGGAAGCATTCTAATATTTATATAAAAGGAAATGGAAATGTCAAAATTTAATTCACATGAATGGTCTCGTAAATATAAAGAGGCTTTAACTGATCGTTTAAATGAGAAGGATGAAAAGGTAACTCTTAAAGACCTTTTACATACGATAAAAGTGGATGGTAAGAAAGCAGATAAGACAGATATTAAACTAGGCGCAGAAAATGATCTTGCTATTGAAAAGGATAAAGATGGTAATGATGTATATGCGTCCGGACTTAAGGAAGCTGCATTGAATGAATTTAATTTACCAATTGCATCTAACATTGATGAGAAATGGACAGAATCTGGTGATATGCAAGATGATCTAAGAGCATGGGTTGAAGGAATATACGAATCCGGAGAATATGATTTCTTGGACGATATAATTAATGCATTAGAAGTTGAAGTTAGATTATATAAAATATATCGAAATAAAATGCGATCAAATAGATAAAGGAGTAAGCTATGGATAGCGATGGCCTAGATTTGAAAGAAGGAGCTAAAGTAGCTCTAGACATTAAAAGTTTAGTAGGTATTATTGTAGGAATAGTATCACTCGCTGGTATATGGTTTACTCTTACAGCAGAGATAGCTCAGCTGCAACTAGATGTGGTTCGTATGCAAGACGCTGTATCTCTCAACGAAGAGTTTAGAATTAAATGGCCGAGAGGTGAAATGGGCGCACTTCCAGATGATGCTAAGCAAGATCTGCGTATACATTATTTACAAGAAGAAGTGAATTATTTAAAAACTGTAGTTAAAGAGCTTGAAATAACTCAAGCTAAAACAGTTAAATAGTAAAGGAAATTTATGTGGGGAATCTTTAAAGATAATAATGATTGGAATGAAAAGAATGTGGTAGGTTTTATCGCATTCTTAGTAATGGTACTATTCGCCGGCGCAGACTTAATTACCGGCTACATAGGTAAAGATTTAGTTATCAATGAATTCATATATGATTCATTCACACTTGTAGTATTAGGCTGTTTTGGTATTGCGGGCCTAGAAAAATTTGCAGGAGCTAAAAAATGAAACTAAAAGATATATTAGGTGAAAAAGTAAAAGGCATTGATGGCAAGGCATGTTGGAAAGGATACCGACATGCAGGTACTGAAGATGGAAAAGATAAATGTGTTAAAGTATCAGAGACTGTAATATTCAGAAATGAAGAATTAGAAGTAGTAGAACATTCAGAGCCTGTAATATTCCAAGAAGCAGAGTACCAAGGACGTAAAGTTAAGTTAGGTAAACCCATGCAAGGTGATGTTAAAAAGTTTAAGGTATATGTTAAAGACCCTAAGACGGGTAACGTTAAAAAAGTTAACTTCGGCCAAAAAGGTATGGTTATTAAAAAAGATAATCCAGGTGCTAGAAAGTCATTTAGAGCTAGACATAAATGCGATCAAAAGAAAGATAGAACATCTGCAGGATATTGGAGTTGCCGTAAGTGGTAAAGCTTATAGACTTATTATCAGAACTACGAACTGATACTAATATCATTTGCAATAAATGCAAGTGGACATGGACCATATCATCAGGTGGCAATGATCTGTACAAATGCCATAAATGTGGTCATGATAATTCTCCTAAAAAATAACATAAAGATTTGGTACATTGTAATATATTTGTTATATTTAGATAAATAAATGAATTAGATATGGAGACAATGATAGAAAATTATTTAGATCTTACAATTGATGAAGTATATGATGTTATAACTAGCATTAATATATGGCCGCAGTCATTTGATACGTCTAAAAAAATTGCATTTATAAATCATATGATATCCTATTTTGAAAACAAAGAAGAATATGAAAAATGTGCCAAATTACAAAGACTCATCCATGTCATGGAAGATAGTGAGTAGAATTACTGATACATATGACTTCGCCGAAGGTACGCAGCATGAATATATAGTATATGTTCGCGATGATGCAAATAAAAATATTGAAGCGAGACAAGCATATGGTATCAATGATAGATCAAAAGTTACAAAAGAATTACTAGACAAGTATCATGAATATGGTATAGTCAAAGTAGAACATCAGGACCATTAATATGAATTGGGTTACATCAACAACATATGGAAACATCAGGATCAAATGGAGTTACGCGCCGAAAGCGTAGAACTCGGTTGCATTTATATTTACTCAATGATGATTATAATACATTTGAAAATGTAATATATTCATTACAACATGTATTACCAGATTGTAATTCATTATTAGCTGAACAATTTGCCCGGATTGTACATAACACCGGTGAGGCGCATCTATATTCTGGATTTGGTAATGAAGTTTATATCAAATATGCTCAGTTACAAAAATTAGGATTAACCGTAGATATCAAAACAAAATGAAACAGTTATATTACGCAATACAAATATGCATAGTTAGTATTTTACTTAATATTGTGACAATAAGTTTACTTATACGATCTGGAAATAAATCTACAGAGTTACGTAATAATATTGATTTAGATAATACATCTTACCAATATCAAATAGATAGTTTAAAATCTATTAATGATAGTTCACAGTATCAATCTAACCAAAAATCATATGATAAAATTATAGATATACTAATACAAATCGAAAGTGGTGGTGATAATAATGCTCATCGAGTAGATGAAGATGCGGTTGGTGCATTGCAGATACGTAAAACCATGGTCCGAGATGTTAATAGGATTCTTAGACGTCGTGGTAATGATACCCGATATGAGTTTAAAGATCGGTGGTGTCGATATAAGTCTATAGAAATGTTTAACATATATCGCAGTCATTATGATTTACAAACACCAGAAGAGATAGCACGCTGTTGGAACGGTGGCCCTAAAGGTTTATATAAACCAGCAACAATTGCATATTGGAATAAAGTTAAAACCCAATTATTAGAAGAGGACATATGAAAGTACAATTACAAGCAGTAACACCTAACGCAGAAACTACTATTGTAGAGGTTGCAAGAGTAAGTAGTAGTCGTAAAGATAAATCAGCTAAACCAGAAGGCTTGCTAAACTACTTAATTAAGCATAAACACTATTCTCCCTTTGAGCACGCTTATCTAACGCTTGAGATAGAGACAAGTAAAGCAATCGGAATACAATTGATTAGACATAGGTCATTTACGTTTCAGGAATTCAGTCAAAGATATCAGGATGTGAATCAGTTAGATAATATGTTCGAGCCAATAGAGTTACGTGAACAGTGTGAGGATAATAGACAATCATCGACACAAGTGTTTAATCCAGATATACAGACTTCAATAACAATGTCTAAACTTAAAACCCCAGCTGATCAAGTTATCATGAGTTTATTAAATAAAATAAAAGATACATATAATAAACTATTAGATGCTGGTGTAGCTAGAGAGCAAGCTAGAATGATTCTACCTATGACTACTAAGACTAAAATATATATGACTGGTAGTGTTAGAAGCTGGATTCACTTTTTTGATTTAAGAGATGATAGTCACGCGCAGAAAGAGATACAAGATGTTGCGAAAGCAGGTAAGGTTATATTCAAAGAGCAATTTCCTATCATAAGTAAGGCATTAAACTTTTAAAAAACTTTGGATCTTTCAAATAAATTTTATATATTAAAGATATGAAAACAAACGTAATAGCAAAATTAGAATTGGAAGGCCTGCATAATTGGCCGGATGCTCAAGCAATATTTCCAGAAGTAGGATTCTTATCATCAATGCATAGGCATAAATGGTATATTACCGCAAAGAAAAAGGTACATCATGATGACCGTGATGTAGAATTTATAATGTTTAAACGAGATATTGAAGATTATTTAAAACATCAATATTTTAATCCAGAATCAAGGACTCATGAATTTGGTGCCAAATCATGTGAAATGTTAGCACAGGAAATCTTACATGAATTCGGATGTGTATATGTATCAGTGTTTGAAGATAATGAGAACGGCGCAGAAGTATATAAATAAGGAATAAGTTATGGATAAAAAAGATTACATGGCACAAATTATGGATGAATGGTATTCATTAATGGAAACTAATAACGTTTCAGTGCAGCCAAAGGCATCTACATTATTAGGAATGGTGTTATCTAAATATGATATTCAGAAAGGCCAGAAACGTGACATATGGGCTGAGTATCTAACAACAACCGGCGGGCAGTTCAAGTCATGGTATGATTCATTGACTAATGACCAACAAGAAGAATGGCACGCATGTGCTAAACAAGCACGTGTGATGCATGGTAAGAGTTTATTAAAAGGATAATATGCCATATAAAGCAGGAGAAGGCCGGCCACCAATGAACATATCAGAATCAGAGATTCGGTATGCAATGGAGAACACCCAATCATGTGCTGGTGCAGCTAGATTCCTTAAGGTATCATATGAGGCGTTTCGTAAATATGCAAAAATGTATACCGATGTAGAATCTGGCAAGACTTTATTTGAGCTGCATAAGAATAAAGCAGGTAAAGGTATATCTCGTGCAGCTAAACCTAGACTACGTGGTCATTATGGTATATTAGATATATTGGATGGTAAGTATCCAGAATATTCGCATGCCAAATTGAAACCACGTCTTCTTAAGAATGCGATCATGGAAGAGAAATGTGATTCATGTGGGTTCTGTGAAAGACGTATTAGTGACTATACAGTACCATTACTATTAGATTGGATAGATGGTGATCGTACGAATCATAAACGAGAAAACTTAAGACTACTATGTTACAATTGTTATTATCTTGAAGTAGGTAATCCATTAGGTGGTCGAATGAAAAATAATTACTAATGATACCAAATCTACATTTTTCAACAGAAGAAGAATTTTTAGAACAAATGCAGGAACATGAGCATGCAATACATGCACGTATACTAGATGCCGTAGAGGTTGCATTATTAACAAGAGAAACAGATCTACTCATAGCATTTCTTAATGATGATTATGAAATGCGGTTACCGATAACCGATTGGCTTACCAATCTCGAGCAGACATTGGCATACTTTGAGGCATTAGAAGATTATACCAAATGTAAAGAAATAGTAAATTTAACAAACAATGTTAAAACTTTTCTAGGAAAAGATTTGGATAATTGAATTCTTTTCCTTATCTTTAATTATATTAATTAATTAGAGATAGAGATATGCAAAAAGCTAAGAGAACTAAAAAGGCCAAAACATTTAAGTACGGAATTGAGATTACTAAGCCATGGTCAAAGGAAATGTATGCTCATAATAGACGTACCGAAAAGCATCTTAAAGATCAAATCAAAAACGCTTTTACAAAAACATATGCATGTAAGCCAATTCAGGAGGATAACCTCCGAGATATAGCTAATGAGATGGCTGGCTGCAGATATGGTCAAGGATTTGGTATACAAGATATTATTGAAGATGCCTTAAAGAATTTGGAATATATGGCTGGATTCCAATTACATGAAACTATGTATTATTTACACCATAAAGGTTATGTTAAAACTCAAGCATTAGGATTAATTGGATATCAGCCAGATCCTCATCTAACACCGTATTGGGATGTAGAAGATGCAGATTTCAATGCAGAGGTAGAAGATGAATTGGAATGGATTCCAAATAGTTAAAAAAAGCTGTAAAAAGATTTGGTAGCGTGCCAAATTTTACTTATTTTTATAGTAGATAAAAAGTTATTAATTTAAATACCAAAGATGGAGAATAGATTTGTTTACCTTAAACCAGTTAAAAATTCTAACGGATTTACAGAATTACGTGATCAATTAAATGCTGTAAGAACAGATATTTATGTTAGAGAGGACATGATAGATTTAGCGTTGGCTAATGATCAATGTCTTAAGTATGATAATGAATCCGGCCGATGTATGAGAAAACCGTTAAGTGAATTTTCAGATGCAAATTTTACCGCATCCGAACCAGAAGTAAAGGCCTCTGAGATGATAGATGCCGATCCAGTATTAAATTTCATCCATAATGAATCTATCAACCTTCGTCCTAAGACATTGGTGATGCCGGACCTTAAATGGAAGTATTTGGTACGATCAGCCATGCGTGGCAAGAACATTATGATGACTGGAGCCGCCGGTTGTGGTAAGACAATGGCCGCCAAGAAATTGGTAGAGGCTTTGGATCGTCCGCATTTCTATTTCAATTTAGGTGCTACTCAAGATCCGAGAGGTACATTGATTGGTAATACGCATTTTAAGAAAGATGAAGGTACAACCTTTAGCGAATCGTTATTCGTTAAAGCGATCCAGACTAAGGATGCCATTATATTATTAGATGAGATATCGAGAGCACATCCAGAGGCTTGGAATATATTGATGACTGTATTAGATCAAGGTCAAAGATATTTGAGATTGGATGAGCATGAAAATGCACCGACAATTGATGTAGCCGAAGGTGTAACGTTTGTTGCCACAGCCAATATTGGTAATGAATATACAGCAACTAGAGCAATGGATAGAGCATTAGTTGATCGTTTTATTATTGTTGAAATGGATACATTGGATAAAGACCAAGAGGCAGCATTACTTAAAGATCTACATCCAGGTGTAACGCAGGAGCAAGTAGAAGCTATTGCTGAAATTGCTTCAATGACTCGTAAGGAAGTTAAAAATGATGCTCCTAGATTATCTAATGCAATTAGTACGCGTATTAGTGTAGAATTGGCCGGCCTCTTAGAAGATGGATTTACATTATCTGAATCGGCCGAAGTTTGCATCTATCCATTCTTTGATGAGGATGGTGGTGTCGATTCTGAGAGAACCTTTATGAAGCAAGTAGTACAAAAGTTTGTTGGTAGTACTGCATCAGAAGACCAATTCAATACAGAAGGCGTTGAGATAGAAGATAATACAGATATATTATAATATTCTTTGGTAGGAATGTAAGAGGCGGCATAGCATAAGTCCTCTTACTAATTTAATTTATATGGACAGTAAAAATTATTTTGTCACTAAAGGTTTCAAGTTATATGCAGTAATGACTGCATCAGATAAATATACTCAAGGCATTGATATATTATATCCTAGTACTCCTATCAAATCCGATAACCAACCAGCTGTTTACATCTTAACGGATAGGGCTGGAAAGTTATTAAAGATAGGCGAAACTCAAAATTTAACATCTAGATTTTATAAAGCGTATAGATGTATATCAAATACAACTAATGATCGTATTAGAAAATTTATAAAGGAGTAGGAAGATATTTGGGTATATGTATTACCAATGCCTGTTGTTACTCAGAAGATATTAGGATATGAATGTGGTACATCATATGCCAAGGGATTAGAATACCATTTATTGAAAGAGTATAAAGACCAATATAAAAAAGTACCACCTTTAAATAGTATATTATCTTAAAACTTTTCTAAAAAAAGTTACCAAAAGATTTGGTAGCGTGATATATTTTACTTATTTTTAAGTATAATTAAAAAGTTAGATATGGAGCATAAAAATTCGAGTTTTTGGTTAGGAGATGATTTTTACGAAGATCAGATAGACATCCTGACGGGTGAGTCTTCTGAAAAGCGAAAAGGTAAAGATCCTGTAAAGTTAGCCGGTTACCGTAGAGCAATTGGTAACTTTGTAAGAATTGTTACAGGTGAGGACATACCAGTCCGTTATACCAAATCAGGTGATAGTTATACAGATGGCGAAGTAGTTACTATTTCAGCTTCATTAAAAGATAAAGATTTCGATCCAGCCGTAGGGTTAGCATTACATGAAGGATCGCATGTTAAGTTAACTGATTTTAGCGTGTTAGCCGATTTAGATAATTGGATTCAACGACATGACCAGGTAATGGAGGCATTAGCTGAGAAGCATGAGACAATTGAAAGCCGCTGGGAAGCAAGTGATTATGTTAAACCAATATTAAAAGATCTTTTGAATGTGATCGAGGATCGTAGAATCGATGCTTGGGTATATAAAAATGCTCCAGGCTATCAAGGTTATTATGCATCATTGTATGATAAGTATTTCAATGCTAAAGTTATTGATAAAGGTTTGAAGTCTGATGAATATACTTCATATGAGTGGGATTCATATATGTTCCGTATCGTTAATCTAACTAATCCTAATCGTAGATTAGATGTAATGAATATGGCAACCATATGGAAGATGATTGACCTTGCAAATATTGGTCGTCTTAAAAGTACTCTTGATGCCTTAGAATTAGCTTGGGATGTATTTAATTGTTGTGAGCAGTATATTCCGGCCATGAAAAATCCAGTTGTTAATAAACCTAAAGGCGGCGAACAACCTGCGGAAGAAGAAACATCTAACGTTTCTGGCCAAGCCGGTGAAGGTGATAAATTTGACGACTCTGGTAATATGCCATCCGATGATGGATCTAAAGCAGAAGGTGATGAGGCGATGAAAGGTACCGGTGACCAAGAAGGTAACAATGAAATGCCTCAAGACTTGGATCTGTTAAGTGACCGACTTAAGGACCAGTTAGAAAAGGCAATTGAAAAACAGAAGAAGTTTCAGAAAGGCGAAATTAAGAAAACTGGTGTAAGTAGAAAGATGTTAGACCAAATCCAATCCATGGAAGAAAGTGGTGTTGAGATAAAGTCGGTTGAATATGAGCAAGAAAGATATGCAGGCACATATTATCGTAAAACAGCTAATGTAACTGTTATCAAAAATCTTACTAAAAGATTAATAGAAACAGTTGAAAGTGGTATGTGGAACTCCTGGTATAACAATGATATGCCTGTAAAGGATGGTATACGTAAAGGTATCATGTTAGGTAAAAAGCTTAAAGTTAGATCAGAAGAGCGCAATACAAAGTTTAACCGTCTTCGATCTGGTAAGATTGATAAACGCATGATTGCTAATGCAGGTTATGGTGCAGAAGCTATATTTGAAAAGATAGAATCATTTGCTTATAATCCAGGTATCATTCATATATCAATTGACAACAGCGGATCTATGTCCGGAAGAAATTTCCGAAATGCCATGACAACCGCTGTTGCAATTGCGAAAGCATGTGATATGATTGAGAATATGGATTGCGTGATTAGCTTAAGAGCCGGCTCATCATTTGGTAATACAAGTGGGTATGGTACGGCAGTCATGCTAATTGCATATGATAGTAGAAAGCATGGAATGGCTCATATTAAAACATGTTTTCCAATGCTATGTGTATCAGGAAGTACTCCGGAAGGATTATGTTTCGATGCTGTTATGAAAGAAATTGTAGATAGTAGCCGCGGCAAAGATGCATATTTTGTTAACATGAGTGATGGTTGTCCATACTTTGATGGTTACTATGGAGAAGGAGCTTATACGCATACAAGAGCGCAAGTGAAGAAAATGGTTAGAGAAGGCATTAAAGTAATATCATATTTTATTGCCGATGGCCGATCATGGGGTAGAGATAAAGAAAACTTCCAGAAGATGTATGGCAAGGAAGCTCAATTCATTGATACTTCAAAGATTACAGAAGTGGCTAAGACAATGAATAGTAAATTTTTAGAAGTATAATAAAGAGTAATAATTAAAATAAAGATAAAGAGTATGTATAGACTTACAGTACATGTAACAGATGTACCTCGGGCAGAGGTAAGAACCGGTAAAAAAATTAAGAATGCTTCTGGGAAATGGGTAGATGAAGTGAAACAAAAAATTCACAATGTGATATCATATACATGTAAAGATCAGACCGAAGTACTTAAGCGTATAGGAGAGATACGTACCAAGTATACGATCATGAAAGGCATCGCCGGCCAACATAAGCGTCATAAAGTTGATAAAGAATTCATCCAAATTAGTAATATAAAATAAAAAAGTTATGGACACAACACTTTTATTTGCAATGTTAGTACCATTGTCGTTAGCCATATGGGTATTGTTAGAATACATTAGCTATAAAAACAACAAAGATAACCAATAAATTATTTGGTAATATGAAATATTTTTCTTAAATTTAAGTATATTAATTAAAGCTTGAAGATATGAAAAAGTTGTTGTTAGTAAGTTGTATCATATTAGCCTCATGCTCTAAAGAGCAAATTGAAGCCCCGATCGGTCATGAGTTTGAATTAGATGCTCGGTTACCTGTAGATGATAATGGTTATTATCATTTACCATTAGGATATGATTGGCAGACATTACACCGGATATCTGGAGAAGTATCTGCAGTGACAAATGAATATGAATTGGCTAAGATTGAATGGTCAAGTTCTCATTACTGGATGTTAGGAGATACGTTAGGATATATAGTACACCGAGGTGATATATTAAATGACCCCGGATATTTATATATGAATAACGATACTAGTTACGTTACCTGGTTCAGAGGAGCCGAAGTACCGACAGTGAATGGTGCAAGTTATAGTACAATGACCGGAGAAATTAATACAATGTTTGCACCAGTACAGAATATGAAAGGCGATACTGTCACCGTATCAGCTAAAGCTTATTTTGCGGATGGTTATGTTAGTGAGAAGAAACAATTACAATTCATAATAAAATAGGTTATGATAATACAAGAACATAAAACAATTAAATCAATTGCTGGTGAAGAACATCATTATATAACGGTTAGTTATTATGGTAAGTCTTGGAAAATACTTATTTCAGAAAATATAATACAGAAAATGGTTAGTATATATTTATGGGAACAATCCGGATGGCGAAAGTTCCTGAATAACACTAAACATGAAGCCATGTTATATCAGCATATCACCTCTGGAGAAATCGTTAAACTAAAATATAAGGTACAGTAATGAAAGTAATGTTATGGGTAACAGAATCAAATTTAGAACTCTTAAACAAAGGAGAAGTTATTCAATACTGGTTGAGAGAGCCAGGCGATGATCTGCGTGTAGTGCAAGTGCAATTATCATATGATCAATACATAAGATTAAAGGACCATCAACCAGACCATTACAGCACAAAGAACCATATGCGGTTTATAAACTACGCCGGAACACATGAAGATTATATGCAAGATCAATTTGATAATTATGATATGGATCATGAAGAACTAGGTGTAGAAGATTGAGCATGAAAAAAATTACAACGGCTAGTAAAAGCCAATTAAGGCTTCGGTTCATAGCATGTATATATGCTATAGTATATGTTATAACATTGCCATCCATATATGGAGTGTTACCTAGTTACAGTAGCTACTATTCATTAGGCCAAGAATGGTACGCGTTAGCCACATCAGCAGTCGCATTAGGAATGTGGTTACACCGAGATATCAAATGGAGCATACCGGCCTATGCATTGGTAGGTGTTGCTTTATTTAATTACATAGACTATTATATGATACATCATATACTGGCAATCATATTCTTTACCTCATCCACATACATCATGTATAAGGATAAGCGATATGGCCGGTTCGGGGATGTGTCAATAACATGGTACATATTATTGGCATTACCAGGAGGTATATTTTGGTTTGAAGCTATCCAGGCCTTATTGATTACAGGGTTTCATATAAGTTACGTGAGACGGTTATGGAGAGTGAGGTCCGAGAAAGAGTGAGGCGGTTATAGTGTGGCCACCGGTTTGAGCTCGCTACGCTCGCATGAAGAGACTATTAATTAAAACAGTTATATGAAGATGAGTAAAGAAAGAGAAAGTGCATTAAGAACAGGTAACACCGCACCGGTGCAACCAACCCCGGCAGATATGCAGACAATGCGGGAGATGCATGCACAACGCATGGCACCAGCCGTTACCGCAGCACCCACGGATGCCATGTATCAGATATGGGCTTCGCAGACCAAGCGTGTGATCGCAGGTCGATGGTATATACCCGTAGGTGAAGTGACTCGCATATTAACGGCGGAGCCTACTCCGAAGGAGGACTCGAAGAGATGGATACGGGTTAAGGTGGACGGAAAGAATAAGAATATGAAGAACGATAATATAAAAGAGTAGCAACATGAAGAAGAAGCAACAATTGGATGCATCAGCACGAATAGCAATGATAGCATTGATAGCTATAGTGGTAAGCCTTATAGCGTTAATAGGCATAGGAAAGAGCAGTGAAGCAGCAGAGGCTATACCACCTACCCCAGTGCAATGGACACCTACTGCGGAGGATCGCGCATATATGGATTCAATGCGTAGTATGGATGCAGCAACCAAAGCAGATATAGATACTATCAGAGGTATGGTTACCAATATCCTGCTTAAGCTGGAATAGCTATACTAGTATCGCTTCGCTCAAACACCCTAGCAAACCGATGAAAGAGAACGTGTACTCCTAGATCCAAGTAACCGAGTATACAAGCATTCATCCTATACCGCCCTTGTATACGAACCGCTTATGAGGTGGATCCTATAATATAGTTCCAGAGTAACGCATATGGTTTGTTGCGTCCTAGGGTCGGGTCTAGCGTATAGGAGGATAGCGTGAGAGTGTATATAAATATATCCCGAAAGGCAAAGTATTTTCCGTATAACCTCGCTCTGAAAAAAAGTTGTAAAAAAGCTTGTGAATCCTTTGGTAGCGTGAAATATTCTTCTTATATTTAAGTATTATTAATTATTAGAAGTTAGAGATATGAAAAACCAAGACCAAGTAATGCAAGAAGTGAAGAAAGTGCAAACCTTATTAGATGCCGTAGTACCAGGTAAGGTTAAGGTAGAAGCAGAATGGTGTGATGAGAGCCGTGCATATTATATGGTAGGCCATTTCAATCAATGGTATACGGCGATTGCGAACCGGTTAACTGCAATTGATTCTAGTAAGACCGAGAAGATGGATCGTTATTATAGCACGGAAGTGTTCACCGCATTCTTTAAGCAGAGAGCCGCATATATGATGGCATCACCAGAAGAGCAAGCAGCATATGAAGGACATCCAGCATTGTATGGAAAACCGCAAATGGAAGGCTTTCTTGCAAAGGATAATCAATAATCAGCATAATATGAATATGAATACTCAATTATTAAAAATATCGTATCGTTTATTTGATAAAGGTTGGAATGCGCTTACTAAGGCGCAGCGCGAT
>Ga0181414_1000256_pt1 | contig 16338 bp, 17 predicted proteins | sample 37SPOviralmetaG_FD_130139 | JGI IMG/M metagenome (GOLD analysis project Ga0181414, IMG submission 130139) | Marine viral communities from the oligotrophic San Pedro Time Series (SPOT) site, San Pedro Channel, CA, USA - 37 SPOT_SRF_2012-11-28 | ecosystem: Environmental > Aquatic > Marine > Strait... | reverse complement strand
TTTAAAAACTCTCTAAACTTATCTGCATCAAGAACATCTAGAATAAGGTCTGTGCCCTGACAAAATGTTTTGATTTCATCATATCTTCCTTCAAATAATTCCCATTCTGATTCTGTTAATTTTAATTTCATTTTAATCTCCATTTTATTTTTATTTCCTTAACCTAAATTGTTGGTGCATTTTGTATTGGAGTGGTATCACCTAAAGCTGCCCTTCTACCTTGTATGCACCAAACAAGTTTATTTTATAAATTCCTTAATTGCATCTATTTCATCTTCAAGAAGCTGTATGCGATCTTCCATTAAACCTTTAAACCACACTTGTACTTCCTCAAATGTTTCAAAGTCTAAATCAAACCCATTACTTCTTATTATAAACTTAATCCCTGCTAAAGAATCTCTTGTATGAAAATCATCAATATCTGAAACCCTAATAACTATTGATGGAACATTTAATCCTCTAATTGCCATAGTATCTAATTTTAAATTAATTTTTGTAAGTGTCATTTTAATCTCCTTTGTTTTTGTTAACCTCCTATATATTAGCACTTTTACAATATTAATGTCAAGGAAAATCGCTAACTTTTTTATATTTTTTTTAGTTTATAGAGGACAAATAGATATAATAAATATATATGTAGTAACAAAAAAGGCTCTAAAAAGAGCCTTAATTGTTTGCGTATTGTATGTTAGATTACCATGTTTCTGTCAGAACAAGGGAGGTTGAAAACAGGTTGTTTGCTACCTGTTTGAAGGAAGGTTTGTTAGTAATTCTGCATAATGCAAATTCAGGGTTTGTTAGGCTTGAATCAGGGCTAAACATAAAAGGTAGCTTTCCATTTAAAGTAAGTTTAAAAAACCCTGCCATAGAATCTGTATCTATTGTATAGCTATCAATATCTTCATCATAGTTGTAGAACTCATTGTGGTTGGTGTGCTTATGAAACAGCTTATCATCACTTAAATAACTAAGACCTACCTGCCATTGCCTTCTGCCTCTTTTTGCTCCTACACTATAATCATAGCTATCAATAGTTTCATCTTTAGCTAGTGTCCAAGCAGGTAATCCACTACCCCATTCAGGCTGTCCTAGATTTGTTATATTAGATATTGTTGATCCACCTAATGTGTTGCTTAATTTTACACCATCATAATCATCTATAATAGATGCCTGTAAATCAAAAGAATGCTCAGGTTCATAATATCTACCAAAAGTAAAAGCTCCAAGTTTTACATCTTTATCTTCAGGTTCATCATTTTTGACTTGTAGTCTTATTCTTTGTCCATTTGCATCAGCAGAAGAAGATGAAGGAATAACTATTGAATATCCATTGTAAGTTGGTTTGGTATAAATATTTGAAGAACCTGATGAGCCATTATAGAATGTGCTTGATGAATCAATTAAGGGAGAGGTATTTCCAGTATCTGTTTTATATTTAACACCAAAGCTAATATTAGAATCATAAAAATTATGCCCTAGTATTCCATAATACATATTGCCATCAATACTTAATAGTTGTGCCATAGAGCCACCAGTTCCATCTTCTGAGTTTGTATTGAAATTGTAAAGCTCTGTAGAGTTTGCAGGTATTGTATAATCTTTATTGTTTGATGGATTTAAATTAAATAATTCAGGGTCACTACTTGATTCATATTTGCCTATTGTTTTAATATATTGCAAAACGTCTGCATAAAATCTTGGTTTTCCTACACTTCTTCTAGCCATTTATTCTCCTAAATTCTTGATTTTTTTACTCTTTTTTTAATAACTTTATTGCCTAATATTTCTTCAGGTTTTCTGCCTTCATAATTCCATTGCCCATCATTAATTTGCCACCCATCTCTGTTTAAATTTTCTATGTTAGCTCTATATTTTTTATAATCCCAAGTTGCAAATGAACAGCTTTTAATATCAAGAGTTCCCATATATGTAAATAGCTCAGGTGTAAATTCTGATTGTGACATGCTATATATAACCATTTTATTCTTACCTATAGATATGCTCCAACCTTCACCTAGTTTTTTAATAGCATTTATTCTACCTACAAAATCAATTTCTAGTGCTGCTATTTCACCATTAGTTTCACAAGTTGCTAGCCCTCTACCATATTTTATAGTAGCCATTGTTGCTTGTGGTTTTTGCAATCTGTTTATTTTATCAATCATTAAATACCTGTTATTTTGCTTACTAATTTAACTACATCAAGAATATTAAGCTGACCATCATTGTTTAAATCTCCTGCTGCTATTTGTTCTTGTGACCAACCTTCAACCTGTTCATTTATTATGCCATTTATTAAGCTAACAACATCAAGAACATCAACAAAAGTATCTCCTGTTACATCACCACTACCTGCTCCATAAGGAATAAAATTAGGAATAACAAGTCGTTTTCCTTTCCAGTTTAATGGTTCATCAGATAAATGATGTAGTTGTATTATTTTAATTTTACATTCTTTAATGGTTTTAGTTACATCTGTAATCATAAATAATGGCAATATAAACTGCCCACATCTTACAGGCATATCTGAATAATTAATTTCATCTAAAACATATTTTTCACCATATAGTTTTTTGCCTAGTATCATTTTTTCAAACTCTACTAAATCACCTACTTCTAAATAAAAATATTTTAAAGGTAAAGTAAGTTCTACTATATTGTGTTGATTCTTATGAAAAGCTAAAAGATGTTTTGCTAAACTCATTGCAGTTTTGCCATCATCATTATCTCTTATATATTGATTTTCTACTTCTTTAAAACTTTCTGTATGGTCAATATCTAATCCATCTACTTTTAATCCATAATAATTAACATAGCTCTGATCAAATCCTGTTCCTGAATATAGATAACTATCACCTACAGTTAATTGACCAGTTGTTTTTAAATATTTATCCATGCCATAATCATAATTATATTTTAGCTCAATCTGTGTAATTACATCATCTATACTAGTTCTGCTAAATTTGAATTTAAAAATATCCTCATCTTTTATAAGTGCAACTTTTTCTTTTGCAGGATTACCTTCATCAACATATTCCTCACCACCTTTGTAAGTATCTTTTAAATATATAAAATTTAATCTATCATTAGCTAGTGTTGGTATAAGTTTAGATGATTCGCTTATTTCATTTAACAAGTTTTTTGCACTAATTTTTTCATTAACAGAAAAAGCTAATCTATAATCATGAAAAAGACTACCTTCAACTGAACTATCTAAAGCTCTTGCAATATTTAAATTCTCTTGATTAACATCTTTATCATAACCCATTTCTTGCTCTAATAAATGGTAAATAACATCACAAGGTTTTTCAATTAAATTGTTGCTAGGTTCATAAGTATCAGGGTCAAATACAGAAACAGGTATATTATCTAAATATGATATTTTAGCTTCATTGCTTAATGCACTAAATTGCTCTTGTGCTTCATCTAAATAATAATAATAACTTGTATCTATTGTACCAAGCTGTGCTATAACACTAAAGCTATCTGTTTGGTGTCCTATTATTTCTGATGCTGTATATTCTAAATCAACAACTACTTCTTCACCTTCTGTTATATCTATGCTTTGTATAATGTTTGCTGTTCCATATTGTGCTTGGTCAAATTCATCTAAAATTATTCCTGTTGCACTACTAACAGCAGCAATATCATCACCTGAATCCAGAGCATATAAATTAACTGTTCCTGTAAAGTCTTTAGTAGATGTTATTTTTAATTGTGTTGTATCTGTTTGGTTTTCTGTAATATTATTAAATGAATCTGTTAATTCTAATCCAATTTCAAATTCATAAGCAGGTGGGCTATCTATAATGTTATATGGCTGATAGATAGTACATTCGTCACTATTCCAACCACCACTACCAAATAAGCTAGTATATTCAGTATCTGCATGAATGTCAAACAATCTATTGCCACTAGCATCAACCACAGCTAATCTCATACCAAACAATATTTCTGTGCTAGGCAAGTTTTCATAAGACACATTTCTAAAATCATTTTCATCACTAGTTTGGTAAAACCATTGCAGATCTTCACCATAAGTTGCTAACCCATACTCACCTAAAACACCAAGAACAATATTGCTTGGGCCATAGCCTTCATTAATATATCTGTAATTTAATATTGTTACACCATTTTGATTATTCCAATATGGTGGTGGCAATGGAACATCTACTACAGCTTGAAAATCTTGTGTTATCCACTCAGGTTCTAATATTAGCCTGTTGTTAATCATGCTATCACTATTATAGCCTAATTCACTTGCATTGCCACTATAGCTATGCCCTATGTAATTAATAGGCTTATTATGTGCTGCATCTCCTTCACCATAATCTTTTATTAACCCTACATCACCATCTCCATTACTTGTTGTATTGAAAAATCTATCAAACCCATTTAATCCATTAGTGCCTCTATGATTATCAAGAGCAAAAAACATCATGTGCCAGTTGTAATCTTGCTGACCAAAACCAAATGTCCAACCCATGTGACTTAAAACTAACTTTAAACCATCTTCTCCATTAATTGCTTTAGCTAGCAAACTGCTTTCACTTCCATCAGCACTATCAGATAAATTTAACATATTAGAATGCCTAATGTTTACCTTAACACTTCTATCACCTTTTGCAATATTATCTATTTTATCCCATATAAGCATTAATATTTTCCTGATTTAGTTATTTGTTGTATTTTTTTAGTTTTTGCTTTAGGTGCTAATTTTTTTCTTGATGTTATAGCTTTTACTGCTCTATCTTCATTTGGCTGTGTAAAATCTGCATCAGATTGTCCTGATAAAACTATAAATGTTTCTCCTGTATATGTTCCAAATGTATCATCTACTCTGCCTTCAACTTCTGCATATAAATCTCTTTTATTGAAATCTTGTACTATAGCTTGTTTATAAATTTTTAAATGTTTTATTTTAAGCCAAGACATTGGTTTGCCTGATCTGCTTAATATAGTATAGCCTGTTCCATTAGAATCAAAAAATCTGTTTGACATTTCTAAAGATTTTTCAGAAGGATTATCTACATAATGCCAATCATAATTTCCTACTGATCCACTCAAATCACCTTTGTGATGATCTACAATATCTTCAAAACCATCACCATCAGTATCTGTAGTGTTATAAGTATCACCTGAATTTATAACTCCAAACTGTATTTCTTTAAGATTGGTTTTTCCATAAAATAAATTAAGCTGTGGTCTAAATCTATAATTAGAGCTAAAAAGGCTTGAATCTAATAAATTTTCTTCATTTGCACCTAAAGTTATTTCTGCTTGCACAGCATAATCTACTGCTACTCTTGATTGCACTTCTATATCATCACTATCAGCATCTGCATGTTCTAAACTTGTAACAATATCACTTTGAGATGGAAAGTTCTCTAATATATTAAATAAAATTAAACTAAATCCTCTCAGTTTATCAAATACAAGTCCTGTATCAAACTCAAAATATTCAGCATTATAACCCCAAGACCATATATTGTTTGATGAGTTTTGTATAATTTCAGGATAAAGAGCATAATTTGATGGCTGCAAATATGTGTCATAAGCCCTATTTGATTCTGTAGTGCCTTCAGGTTCTTCATAAGGCAGTATAGGTACAGATTTCTTAGAACCATCAACATCTCCATCAGGTTTATCATAGCTATCATTAAAATCCCATTCTAAAGTATATTTGCCTGATTCAAAAGCTAACCTAGATTCTGAATTTACTTCAACCATATTATAAGCTATAGGTGATCCATCATTAAAACCACTTGATTCATCATCTAACTGCTCTATATCCACCTGTGCTTCAAATACTATAGAATTATCATCTGTTTCATCATCATATTGATTTTGTGTCAAACCTTGATATATGGTATTTGCTTTAGATGCTTCAAATAAACTTAGTTCTTTTGAAATATTAGGATAGCTATCATTTACAAATATTTTAGGGCTTGTGCATTGCCTAATAAAAAAATCATCTGCTATTGTGCTATAGTGTTTATTTAAGCCAAAATTAGCATCTGAGCCTATTATAGTAGCATCTTTATATATTAATGGACATCTATCAACAACTCCATATACTATAGGTATAGGCACATCTCTTTTATCTTCAGGCAGATCTTCACTTAAACTTGTTTTTCTTATAGGAAGTTCATTTTTTAAAGATACTTCAGTTCTATCTTCAACAGTAATTGTTAAGAAATCAAGATTTTCTTGCACATCTTTTACATATCCTGAGTAAACCTTTAAGCAATCATCTAAAGATTCTGCTGATTGTGACTTATAATATATATCTAGCTTCTTATTAAGAACTGATGGATTGAATAACCTTACAGATAATACTTCATTATTGTATTCATAATTATAGAATTGCATGGTTACTGAAGATGTTTTAAATATTTTTTTGTTTATATCTATAGATTGCCTTATGTTTCCAACACTTTTCAACAAAGGCTCATAACTGTTTTCTAGATTTATTTTATTAGTAGATAAATACATTTGATTATCTATAACTATTAAAGGTATAAGAAATGTTTCTTTTCCTTCTGTGTCTGTTTTAAATTTTTGAGGTAACTCTATCATTAGCTAATTCCTAAAGATTCTCCTCTTTGTAGAGCTTTTCTAATCTTAGGTATTGCTTCTTCTATAATAAAATCATCTGACATAACATTGCCCTGAAAGATTACAGTTCCACCACCTCTGCCTGCACCTTCATTAGTAGTAGGCTCAATATCAACATACTCTGTACCTGCTTCACCTGCTAAAAATAAAGTAGGTTCTGTAACTACTCCATCAAAACCTTCTGCTGCTTTTACTAGCCCCATTTCTTTGACAGCACCCTGCATTAAACTTCCAACCACACCACCTGCTGCTGCACCACCTATTGCACCCAAAATACCAAACTTTTTAAAACTATCTGCAATAAAAGATGCAACTGCTTCTTGTGCTTTAGCTACAATAAACTGACCTGCTGCTGCACCTGCTGCATCTCCTGCTGATTTAAAAGCTGCTCCTGTGGACATAGCACTTGCAACTTGTGCTTGTGTTAAATCTCCAAAAGCAGCACTAACTTTATTGTATGTTCCACTTAACTTGCCTAGTGTTGTTATTTCTAACTCTGCATTTTCTACAGATTCAATCTTTAAATCATTGCTTTTTCTAAATTGCTGATTTTGAACCTTAACAACTTCAATATCTTCCTGTTCTTGTTGTACTATTCTTGCATTAATATCTTCTAAATTCTTTTTTTCTTCAGCTAATTGTGTGACTATAGTTAATTCATCTATCAATCCATCTACTCTTTTTTGTCTTTCATTGATAGCATCTTCTATGTTTTGAGCCTCATATTGTAATGCTTCTATATCTTCATCTGACATTGATTTTCTGTTTTTATGCAAATCTTCTTCAACTTCTATTAGCCTTGCCATTCTTATAGCTCTTTTATCTTCATAAACTTGAATAGTTGCTTGTAATTGTTCAGCACTTCTTGTGCCTTCCCTATCTCTCTCTAGCTGTCTTATATTTTGTTCTGCTAATATTTTTTCTAAGCCTAAAACTTCACCACCCATATTTTGTATTTGTCTAATTCTTGTTTCTAAATCAGTTTCTGTCATTCTCTTAAAGAAGTTGCCAACTGCACCTGCTGCACTTTTTACATAACCTGAAAATGTATTAATAGCAGGTGATAAAGCCTCACCAATAGATTGAAACATGCCATCTGAAGCTACAGACATTTGTGCTATAGCATCTGATGTTGTTAATTGCTCATCACCTAGTGCTGCAACTTTTTCTGTAGCTGAATCTAAAGCAGCATTATTAAAAGCAATTTTTCTTTCTTGATCTGTTAATTGTGATACTGTTTTACCTATTGATGCAGCATAATCTTCATTAGCTTTTTCAGTTGAAACTATAATACCTAAATTGTCAAGCATCATTATAGACTGCCTACCCATACCAGTAACAAGAGAATCAACAGCATCTTTAGTATCTACACCTAGAGATTTACCTAGTCTTTGTGCAGTATCAAAGAGCTGAGCCATTTCTTCTTCTGAGCTAGCAACTCCAAGTGTCATAGCTTGGTTTGCCATTCTCATCAAATCCACATCATTAACTGTTCCATCTAATGCTTTTCTATATTTACTTAATGCACCACTTGATCCACCCATAGCTTTATTTAAATTATCAAATGGAGTAGATAATGCTTCTGCTTTTGCTGATAGCTCTATAGATTGTTTAAGTCCATCTATAATCATTCTTGCACCAAAAAATGCTGCTGCTGCACCTGCTGCTGACTTAGCAAGTCTACCCATGCTAGAACTTACTTTATTAGCACCCTTAGAAGCCTTATTAGCTCCATCTAGATGTATTCTTATTTTCTGTGTAAATGTTTGTCCTGCCATATTATTTATCTTCCTTGCTAGCTTTTTGTATTTCTCTTTTAATTAATAAAAAATCATCTATAAGTTGTGCAGGTGTTTCTTGCAAACTTGGATAAGGTGGGCATTTGAAGTTTTCACAAAATATGTATTTTTTAATTAGATTTTGAGCATCAATATCATATATTTTGCTAGTATCTGCAAAGAAAAAATGTTGCTCATATAGAGCCTCTCCTACATCAAAACCTTTTTCTGTTGCTTCATTATAACATTGCATCAATATATCATATACCTGCTCTTTATTTTCAATTACTAATTGTTCTTGATTTACAGGATTTAAACCTTGATAAGGGTATTCTTTTATATGTTGTGAAGATGGTTTTTTTACTGCAAACCAAACATTAAGAATCAATGTTATTTCGTCAATTTTTTTTTATTCACAACCTCATAACACTTACTAGCAATAGCTATTATTTCTGTATCAGTAAAAGCATTAATGTCATCATCAGTTAATGTAGTTGATATTCTAACCATATTAACCCAATCTCCAAAACCTATACTGCTTAAACCACCACTTTTTGTTATGATATTATTAAATTCAATCCTATCATCAAGGTTTAAATCTTTAACTTCAAATGTTAATTCCTTAACATTTTCACCTTTTACTTTTGCATTATTTGACATAATTAATCTCCATTTAGTATGGTTAATATACTAAAGTAGATTATGTTTACCAAGCTGATTGAGATTCACCTACAAACTGTTGTAGTAAGAATGCTTCAGTTGAGCCATTCTGCACACACTCAAAAGATAAGTTGTGGAATATTCCATTTTCACTTATGTCTTGAGCAGGATCACCTGTGTATTGTATTTCAGCTAATATGTTCATTTCACCTGCTGCACTTACAGTTCCATCACCCCACTTTAAAGCAAGTGATAAAGTATCTCCATCTAGGAAATCTTGAATCACATTGTTACCAGCACCATAATCAAACTCATCATCATATTTAAGTGATATGCTTCCAGTAATTGCATACTCAGGCAAAGCATAGGCTTCTGCATTACCATTACCATTAAAACCTAATCTATTTACACCATTTGCTATATTAAAGTTAAATGATTTAAGAACTAGATTTTGTGTAGCATTACCTTCAACATCAAGTGTTTTAGTAGTAAGCCCACCAATATGGTAATATGAAGTGCTTGGTGCTGTCCAGTTAGCTATAGTAAAATCAGTTTCTAAAGCTGTGCTTGTTGTTTCAGGTTTTGAGAATCCTGAGAAGTAATTACCACTCATGCTCAAAAATCCACCATTTGTACCATAATCAGCAGATATACTTAGATCTGAACATACTGCACCACAAACCTTAATTCCTTCACTAGCAGCAGGATAGTAAGCTAAATTCACACTATGTGGCACATTCCCACTTGTTGCACCACCAACTGATGTAGCATTACTACTACCATCAAATTCAGTTGTATGAACTTCACTACCACCACTACCTGATTCACTATGCTCTTGCCCTACTAAAGCTAGATGCTGTGATAATAATTCAGGTGTAGCTATCATCTCAAATGGCATTGTAACAGTACCACCTTTCTGACTTATAATTGTATCAGTAGCATTTTTAATACTGCCTTTTCCTGATAATAATCTTGATTCCCTAGTAATGTTAAATGTAGGTTTTTGTACTTGTACTATTGGTAACTGTCTATAGGCAGTACCATCAGCACCTGAGCTATCTAAGCCTACACCAAAATTACCATCAGTTTCAGCTTTTATACCTGCTTTTACATTACTTATAGGAAGAACTCTAGCATCTGCCATTATTTATTCTCCTTACTTTTTTTAGATTTTTTATTACTTACTTTTTCTACAATTTTCATAGCTAATAGTTTACTAGCTACACTTTCATCAATATCTACAACCTGACCATTTTTTAATGCTTTTCTTTCTGAAACATCACAAGGAATAGCTTGAGGTTCTAGATTATTAAATTTTTCTTTTGCTTTTACTTTCATATTTCTCCTATGCTACATTACCAATATGCTGACAAGTAAAATCATACTCTGCTACAAAAAAACCTTCTTCATCAATCTCTGCATCTAATTCCATATCATTCATTCTTAAGTCAAATGCTGTAGTTGAATCTGCTAGTGTTAATGTTAAATTATCATGTATAAGTGCTTCTAATCTAGAGCAGTTATTCATTACATGATCCAGAAAGTTGTGATTTTCTCTCCTATCAGTAAATACATATTGTATTGTTATGCTGTATTCTCTTTGCTCCATATGTGAAGCATATTCTATTAAAGTTGAACCATTAGGTATTAGCCTAATAGACTCATTTGCTTTTAATAATGGCTGTGCTGTGGTTGTTTTTTGTACTGGTATAGGCATCTCTGTCTTTACAGTTTCCATCAGTTTATCCATAATATTATTAAAATTATTTGTGTAAGTAACTGCCATCTATAATATTTTTCCTTTTCTACTTAAACTTATTGTTCCTGTAGAGGCATTTGATATTTTTCTTGTTTCAGATACTACTGGTATTTCCCATTGGTCATCTTCTGCCATAGCTGCACCTTGAAATCTTACTCTTAAACCACCTAAACCTGACCAGTCATCTAAACCACCAGTCACAATATTATTTGTAGATTCTTGTCCAAACAGCTTATCATTTCCAAAGTATTCTACTTTACATTTAGCTACACCATAAGCACCTAATGTTGTGCAAGTAATTCTAATCACATCATAAGGTTCACCATAATACTCACCTGCTGTTTCTACTAGTTGCATAGTGCCTGTTTGTGTAATCTTTCTAATAGAGCCCTGAGAATCTTTATCATCTACTTCAAATGATAACTTAAACTCACCTTTGTTTAATCTATCTGTAATACCTGTGCCTTCTGCATTAGTGACTAAATTATAAAAATAATCAGCTTCTTCACTCATTGGGTCTTTAGATCTGATTAAATTGCTAGCACATATATAACAAGTAGCTTTAATAACTAGAGCATCATATTCTGATGTTAATCCACTTGCTGCACTTTCTGAGATTTGTGTGTTCTTAGGTAATGGTGTTGGATACCTAGCATCAAGTAAGTTGTTAAGCTCCATACTAGCATTCACTAATTGCTGATTTAAAAAATTTGTAAAATCAACACCACCTTCAAATATAAAATTATTTATAGTAGTGGCTGTAAGTGTGCTGTCGTAATAAAGTAAACAATTATCACTTTCAACATAAAGCCATTCATTATTAGAATTAACTGCTGCTGCATCAGCTTGAGAGCCACCTAAATCCATGCTATCTCTCCATAAATTTGCCACATAGCCAGTATCACATGCTTGCCACGTATTTGCTATACTTGCATGAGCCTTCCAATTAAATATCTGAAATTTGCTATCAAAATCATTTACTTGATTAAAGTAATTAGTTAAATCTGATATACTTGCATATTTAAAGCTAGTAACTGCCATCTATTCACCTCTTTTTTAAATTTATATAGTAAGTGTAGAGTGGAGCAAAAACTTGAACAACAACCCCAATTATTATATCAAAAATCTGCTCCACTCTACTATTATCCTAAACTTATAACTCTTATTTCTGTATCTGCTTTAGAGTTGCATGATCTTGCCTCTAAAGTAACTGCACCATTAATTGTAGTAGCTGCATCTTCCATACCACCTGAGTGTGCTGCTTTAGTATTAGCACTTACTACAAACTCTGCATTAGGATAAGCATTCATATTTATCTCACCTGTTTCATAATTAATAGTACCACTACCACCTGCACCTCTTAAATTTCCTTTACCATCATCAAGTAAAAAGGCAGATGTGTTCTTTATCTCTGCATAAGTAACTGAATCTCTTACAGTATCATCAGGAAGTTTTGCTGCAACAGGAGCTTCAAGTACACCTACAGCAGGAACAATTCCTACTGCAAATGGTGTTGTGCCTGAACTTGGTGCTGCCATTAATACTGCACCTGTAGAAAGCCTAGAGCTATCAGTAATTCTTATATCACCATTAACAATACCTATGGTTGCTTTTTTATTCTTTAAGTTAGTACCTGCTGTAAACTTATCATTAATTGCAGATTGAATCTTTCCAATCACATTACCAAAAGTAACATCACTTGAATCAGTTGTAAAAGCTACATCATCTGATGAGCCACCTGATATTGTAAGAGCAAAAGTGTATGTAGTAGATGTAGCAAGACCTGACTTTGTGCTAGGAGTAATCCCTGATAGTCCAAACTCTTGATACCCATGCTCGTAAAACTTAATAGCTATAGAGCCTGCAACCAATCCATCACATACAGTATCTGCTGTTCTAGCGTACCCCATGAAGTTCATTGCTCTAAATAATCCTGAGCCATTAGTTTTAACTACAGTAGCACTACCATTACCACCACCATTGTAAGATGTGTCATCAAAGTCATGGTGCATATTAAAGAAAGGAAGCCTAATTGCAACATCATCTGCATGAGTTGCTGCTGTTGATCCATATAGTCCTCTAATTATTGTGCAAGTGCTATTAGCTAAATCTGCACCTGTTCCTACAGCAGTTACCTCACATATCTCATTTTCTATTCTAATTAAATCACCTACTTTAAAATATTTGCTATGCCCATCTTCTAGGTTGAGAGTAGTGTGTGCAGCATCTGACCCCATTGTGTTAGCTGTTGCATGGTCTAAATCTGCACCACTATCAACATACTCATTAGAATCAGGAACAGCATTGCTCACCTCAACGCCCATACCACCACCAAAAGCAGCAGAAGTTCCAATTAATCTGTTGTTAGGAAGATAAACACACTCGCTAGCAGGAAGAAGCATTGAAAGATAGTGTGTAGCATCACTTACAGTATCTGCTGAATCAGTAGCATCGTCAGTAGTCCATTCTGCTGTAGATATTAATAATTCACACCCTACATTGCCAGTATTCTCTACTAGTATTGCTTTAGGAGCTGTCATTGTATCATTAGCTACACTTGTTCCATAATTAACTAAATCTATTCCTGCATTAGAATTATCTACTTTAATTACTTTATCAAATACTACATTGTAATTACCTGTTATGGTTTTAGTGTAATCTAATCCCTTTCCTGTACTTAATTTTATCTCTTTTGTATATTGAGCCATTTTATCTCCTTACTGATAATGATATTTTACTATTAATTGAGCTGTTAAATCTGTTGTTGCACCTACATTTTCTATAAAGGCTAGAACCACTTTATCTGCTGCTACATTTGCAGAATCTACTGTTAATGTTGTTGATGTTACTCTATCGTTTCCTGTTGTTAGTGTAGAACCATTGTGTGCTAACAATGTGCCACTAGACAAATCTCCTGCACCACTTCCTGTGCCTGTAGCTATTGTATATGAGAACAGATGGAAATTAACTGTATCTGCTGCTTCTCCACCACCTAAAACTCTAACCTCATCTATAGTTATTGCAGATGGAATGTACCAGATAGAGCCAACTAAAGCATTTGCATTAGCCTCTGAAGATGATAGTGTAAATGTAGTTGCAGGGTCTGTGCCTGTTCCAAAATTTAATGGTGTCAAGCCTGCCCAACCACTATCAACAAACATAGACATATGTTGTCCATCTGTAGTCCCTATATCTGTTACCATAAATCTTTGTATTTGTGTATTGGCATAGTTTTGAGTAGTTCCTACCTTTACTGCACTATTTGTTGTATCTACTACCAATAAATCTGTACCACCTGATGTTTCAACTACCATAGCATCTGTTTGGTCAGAAGAAGGCTTAATATGAAGTTTGTTTTGTCCTAGTGTTAAAGCTGTAGATTGTCCTAATCCATCTTTAATAGTTGTGCCATTAGCAGTTCTACCACTACCACTATTATCTGCTTGTAGTATATCTCCATATGTACTTGCTATTGTTTTGTTTGTTAATGCCATAATACTCCTTAAAAATTTGTCCCAAAAAATACTGCATTATCTGTTGCTGTAACTGCTGCTAAAGTATAATCAACATAAGGGTCTTTATCTGTGCCTGATTGATTCAAGTAATAAAGCCCATTTTGGTTAAGTCCTGTTGGTTCTACATCTTTCAAGTCATGGTCAAAATTTACCAATGCTACATACAAATAACTATCATCTCTCATATCAGCTAAAGCCTGTGCATTCAAAGTAATGTCATTATATCCTGAAGTGCTCCAACTTGTTATTTCACTTGAGTATTTAGTTACACTACTTTCCATGTCTCCTCCACCACTACCATCTGTACCTGAACTATCCCAACCTGCAATTTCTTCAAAATCTGCTGTTCCTAGAGTTCCTATATTTGATGTTGACTTTAAAACTATAATATCACCAGTATTGCGAAAAAAACCATGAATTTTTAATGTTGCACTATCTACATTAGAAGATATGCCAGATGTATCAAAATATAAAAAAGTTCTAAAAATAGTATAAGCAGTACCACCACCTTTTACTGATACTAGAGATGATTGCATACCTGCACTATGACCAGATGTTGTGCTACTTGATATTGTTCCAGTAGAATTTGCTCTAGCATTAGACCAACTTGATTGATTATGCCTTCCTACGTATCCATCATTAGTATGTGCATAAATAGAAGGCATTAAAATTGAAAATCCAATGTTGCCACACCATAAGCTATTTCATTATCTGCGTCATAATAAAAACTTAATATATCAACATGATTAGCATCTGTTGTTAGTGTTGGAGCAGAGCCACCTGCCCAAACTACAGTAGCAGAGCCATCAGCAGAGCTTTCGTCAAACTCGTAGACATTCCAGTTTGTTACAGTTCTGCTTCCTGTTCCATCTTGCTTTAACACTAAAGTAAAATTGCCAGACATATTAGGAAAATATAGACTTGCAGTTGTTATGTTTCCTGCTCCAAATGTTAAATTCTGCTTGTTAGATTTTCTGAAATCTACAAGAGTAAGAAATGAACCATAAGTTGGCTCAAGTTGAGTAAATCCTGCACTTGCTTCACTAAAAAGCACTTGATTGCCATCATCACCCTGTTCAGCGATATTTAGAATTACATCACCACCAACAGAAAGCCTTACAGTATCATCTGAACTTTCAACTATGTAAGTATGTCCACCAATACCATCTAAACTTAATTTACCTGTAGCTGCTACTGCTATATCATCTCCTGCTACTACATCTCCTAATACTGTTAAATCACCATTAGTGTCTAAAGACATTGCTTCATTAGTTCCTAAAACAGCACCTGTAACAAAAGAAAGAGTGCTAGTACCTTCTCCACCATCATTACCAATGCTCCAACTTGTAGTTCCTGCTTCCATAAAAGATATCTGTGCATCAAACCCATCATCTGCTTGAAGAAATAAGCCTGCTCCTGAATCAGTATAATTAGTGTTTGCATTAAGCAGTATTCTTTTAGCATCTATTTGTAGAAAATCATCATTAGAAGTAGCCTCTATAGACACACCTCTGTACATATTAATCTTTGTTCCACTTTCACCTACCATTTGAATGTTTCCATCTACTGTTAAATCACCATCTACTTTTGCTGTTTCAGATGTTAGATTTTTAATCTCAAGCTCACCTGATGATATTCTAAAGCCTTCAGTAGATAACTCTAGACCTGTAGAAACACCATCTACTTGTAGTGGCTTTAAATGTTGATCTAGATTTTGTATCTCTATTGGTTTCATTTTTTAAATATGACTAGCCTTTTCTCTATCTTCTTTACTTTGCTCTGCAACTTCTCTAGCTTTAATATCTTGTTTTCTAGCTCTATTACTTTATGGTCTAATTCATTAGGTTTTTCAACATACTCTAATATTTTAAATAACTTAAAGTTTTTAGCTAAAAGGTTGATAATTTTATTGATAACTAATTTTTGTAACATTATTTGTTATCTGACCTTAAACCTTTAATCAAACCTCTTAATGCACCACCTACCACATTATCAATAAGGTCTATAA
>Ga0181414_1000255_pt1 | contig 16342 bp, 18 predicted proteins | sample 37SPOviralmetaG_FD_130139 | JGI IMG/M metagenome (GOLD analysis project Ga0181414, IMG submission 130139) | Marine viral communities from the oligotrophic San Pedro Time Series (SPOT) site, San Pedro Channel, CA, USA - 37 SPOT_SRF_2012-11-28 | ecosystem: Environmental > Aquatic > Marine > Strait... | reverse complement strand
TCTGTTTCGATTGCTGTGAGGGTCGTTTCGACGGCATCTAATTTACTATTTGTCGAGGTTTGGAGAACTTCTAATGCGGCAGCGTCGACTTTAATAGCAGAGGTATCAACGAGAATATTATCGAGGACACTGTCGAGAGTGTCGATTTTACTATTCGTCGCAGTGTGTAAAACTTCAAGAGCGGCTTGGTCTGTTTCGATCGCCGTCAGGGTAGTTTCAAGGGTGTCGAGGTTATCTGAAATATGGTCGAGTTTTGTGTTTGTGTCCCCTTGGAGAGCAGAAGTACTAAAACCGGATATATTTCCTTCTTGGATACTTACTTTTAAATTCCCACTTGATAAAGCTGCGGGTAATCCTCCACCCTGTAAAGCACTGGTGGCAGCACCAGAAGGAAGAGCAGAGGAAGAAATAGTCACCGCCCCTGTATTACATGCTGTGACCTTTCCATCTAACGAAGTGGTGTCTCCGGCTATTGTAGCGAGACTGGTGTTTCCGGTAGTTTGTAAAGAAGAAGTCGCAGCACCACTTGGAAGGGCAGAGGAAGAAACAACAACGGCTCCGGTGTTACATGCTGTGACCTTTCCGTCTAACGATGTGGTGTCTCCGGCTATGGTAGCGAGACTGGTGTTTCCGGTAGTTTGTAAAGCAGAGGTGGCGAGACCAGTAGAAGAAAACCCTCCACTCACGATATCGACCTGTTGGTGACCATCACTATCAACAAGAAAAGAGACCGCCTTTCCGTTAGATCTATCGTAACCCAGAGGGACGGTTCTTAATTGAGTTGAACCGTCACCAATTGCTGTGGTGTTATTAGTATGTCCGGAAAAAGTATCTAATTTATCATTGGTAGATTGGATTTTTGTTTCTAGAGTGTCGGTGTTCACTTCGAGAGTATCTACATTTAAATTAATATTTCCGGTGTTTGCTTCAATCTTTTTTAATTCGACGATGGTTTGATTTTGTAAGGTGTGGAGAGAATCACGATTATGAGACATAAAGTATATATATATTTAACATATTATTTTTATAAAAGTTAAAATAAGAAATATAAAAAAGCATGAGAGAGTGATATGTCTCAATAGATTTTATTATGACAGGATGAACCGCTCACCCCGTTAAAAAACACATGAAAAGAGTCCGTCAAAACTATAAATAATATAGGTTACATCTTGACAGTTTATTTTTATTCAAGATTTTTTTTTTGTTCCTTTTTCCCAGTTGACTCTGATATTTTCATCTTTCCTTTTTGCTTCTGCCAGTTTTAATATTTTGTCTTTTCCATGTTTCTCTATTGCTTCGTCGATAGTTATAGGTGTCTTATCGTTAACCCTTTTGCTTGGACGACAAGCATGGGGATCCCCAGAACCCTCTCCACATCCCACTTTCTTTCCTTCCGTTACATAAGGATAAACCTTAATCCACTTTTCACCTTTTAACCATCGCTGGATTCCTTTCGTCTCTTTTGGTTTTTTTCCTTTATAGGTTCCACCGAGTTCTTGATATTTTTTTTGTATAAAAGCTGATTTAAATAAACCGTGTTTTTTATAAGTAGCATCTGCGATTTTTCTTGCTTTTCTATAAATTGAAGGATTTTTAATATTATCGGGTACGTCCATTTATATATTATAAATATTTTTAAATATTATTCTTGTTTCTTGCCTCTTTGGGTTTTTGGTCCTACTGCCTTGAAAGATAATTTTTTTCTTTTATCCTCCTGTTTTTCTTTTGTTCTACTTTTTAAAAAATTAGAATATTTCTCCGATAATTCATATCTCGCTTCTCTTTCTTTTTGAATTTTAGGTTTGTCAATTTTCATATCTTTTATTACTCTCAGTCGAACTTTCATAATCATGGCGACCTGTGTTATTCTTTTATGGTTATATTTTCCTTTTTTATATAATGATTCTAATAATTTTATCGTGTTCTTAACTTCTTTTAAATTTCCATACTTGATAGGAATACTATCAGAGGGGTCTTTATCTTTGTACACGTCGAATGATTTTTTAGGGTTATCAGGATTAAAAAAAAATTCGTCACTCATCTAATATATTATATGCTTTTATATTTTTTTTATTCTTGTTTCTTGGCTCTTTGGGTTTTTGGTCCTACTGCCTTATAAGCATCTTTATTATGTTTTCTTAATTTAGATAAAAGGACGTCATCATACTTTTTGAAAAAAGAACGGAGACCACCTAACTCGGAGGCACTTATATCTCTATATCTATCCATGAGAAATTTAGAAGTCTCTAATATTCCCTTCTTGACTTCACTCTTTTTAATTTTTCCATAAACCAATTCATAAAATTTAGTTTCATCGTCCGGTTCATCTGATAGTTCTTGTAAAGAACTAAATGCCTGAAGCTTCTTTAAATTATCATCTCCTTCTTCACTTGTTATTTTTGTATCTTCATTTATTTCCTTGATGTTATTAAATGCTCTCTGTTGTGATTTTATATTTGATGATAAAATATCTTCATCGACAAATTGTTCTAATTTCTTTTTTTGTGTGGATGATAGATTATTAAATACTTTGGATAATTTCTTTTTCTCTTTTGGTGCTTCTTTCTTTGGTTCTTCTTTCTTTGTACCTTTAGGCACAGATTTAGGTGGAGAAGGTTTGGCACCTCCTTCTTTTGATTTTTCTTTTATTTTCATGAGTTCATTAAATAACTTCTGCTGTGCTTTTAATTCTTTTGGTGTAAATTGGATCGGCACCGCATCCTCGTCGAGTCCTCCTTCATCTAATAGTTCCTGAACCTTTGGTGGAGGTTTGGCACCAAACTCTTTTTTAACTTCTTTTTTTAGTTTCATTTTATCTTCATATATTTCGATAGCTTTGGTGTCCTTGACTTGTTTAAGAAATTGACGATTTAATTTTTGTTTTTTCTTGAGTTCCTTGCTGTCATCCTGCTTTCCTTTTCTTTTTGACTTTGGTTGGATAGATTTAAATCTTTCTTTGTGTTCTGCTCTCATCATGAGAGTTATTAATTCTTCTTTCTTTAATTTACTGTAACCTGTGATATTAGTGGCACGTATCATTCTTTTTAACTCCGGACCGGAGTATGTTCTTAATATTTCAGCAGTTGCCATATTATATATATCGATATATATTTTTTTTAATAATCATAATAATTATATTCAATATCCAGTCATTTCTCAATGATACTTTTTTTAAGAAGTAATTTTTTATTTTCTATCTCTTCATTTATTTCCTGCTTTAATTTATTATTTTGTTTTTCTTCTGTTCTAGATAAAATATTATCTAAAATAGCTATCACTCTGTCTTTGGAATAAATAGACATATAGTGTCTTATTTTTCTACAATCAGAGCAGACGGAATAGAGAGTGTATTCTTCACAAAGGGGGCAGACCAACATTATAATTTTATAATATATAGTTATATAATCTTATGAATTTAGATTTAATAGAACTCGAAAAAATCATGACTCACTTTGTACATTCAGGAGTTTTATTCGATAGATCTAATTATAGATATGGAATTTATAAAAAATTATTATCTGAATTATATCCAGCCCTGAATGATTATAAAAAAAAGACTATATTTGACGAATTAATAAAATTAGGTTACATTCATAAAATACCTTGTAATAGGTCATTTAAATATCAGTTTAATAGCTTCTCATATTTTCCGGCTATGTTTGATAAAAAAGATGTCGGCATTGTGATATTTGAATAATTAACCCTGCCATAAAATTCTGATAGCATGATAATTTGGTGATAAAGGATTATCTTTTGTCAATTTTCCGGATTTATCTTTTATTCCTCGTGCCCTTGTTAAATAGTTCTTCTGTCTTTTTTTATCTCCATGGTCTAAATTAGAATGAATCCCTGTCTTATCCTTAAAGTGTTGGTACCTAGTATCACCAAAGTGCACAGATTTACCGTCAATAACTACAGCCAATTTTTTATTTTTTCTCATGCTTTTAAAATATGTATATTTGCCGATTTTAATCATTTACTTTATATAACATAAAAAATTAAAGTCCATTTAATAATTCCCTGATTAGGTCGGGTGGCACTTTATATCTTTCTTTTTTGGGTAAAGCGGCTGTCCCCATTCTCGATCCTCTTGGTGCTTTAATGTGGTGACATTGTTTATTTCTGTGACAGTTCAAAGGTACGAATCCCTCTTTATTAGTCCATATCGTCGTTGGTTTCATTCTGTCAAATCCATATTGACAATATGACACATCATATCTCGGATATTCAGTAATAAACCATGAAAGACGAGCAGTAGGATTTTCAATATAATAAATAAGATTTGGATTTTTCAATAAAAAATAATTTATACATTCTTTTAGTTTTTTAATTATTTTTAAATGGAGTCTCGCCTTATCTGATACTGGTTCTTTATCACGATTAAAACTTGTGCCCCTCGAGGCGAGACTAAATACGGCACAGTCAGGACTAGCCCAGATAATATCAGGAACTCTAAAATTTTCATAATCCCACTCTAAAAAATCAGTTAGAATTTCAGGATTAAATTTCTTTTCAATATCTAGTCCTACATATTCAAATCCCTTTTCTAATATAATCGGTTTTAGAGATTTCGTGCCGCAAAATAGATCTAAAACTAACATATTTAAATAATAATATATATAAATATAATAAATGCTTTCAATTACCGATGAACAATTTAACTCTATTATAGAGACCTTATTTCTCAATGAAAGTTTTGGAATTTTAATTGAAGAAACTTTAAGGGGCTTCAATCTATCAGATGAAGAAATAATTTATATTACTGATTATTTTCAAGATTTACTGATTGAAGAATAAATCTTTTTTTTGTAAAACTGATTTTATTATCTATTTAAAAATATATACATTATTATGCCAACTCATTATAGCTTTTCAAAAACTAGCAACCCTCACATGGTACTTATGATGATGAAGGACGGAAAGGAGAAAAAAATGAAACTTCCGGAACCAATAATGAAACCAAAAAAAATGTTAAGCAAAAGACAAAAAGATTTAATGAAAACACATAAGGAACACCACTCCGCAGAGCACCTTAAACTTATGACCGACCTAATGAAAAGAGGATTCTGTTTTGAGCAGGCACATGAGATAGCTCAAAAAAGCGTCGGTAAATAACCAAAATAAAAAAATGTTTTTATATTATATAATGACTACTCAAAAAAATAAATATCACAATGGGAAAATTTATAAAATTATAAATGATGATATACCAGATTTAGTCTATTACGGGTCGACCTGTCAAAGATTATCGGCAAGAATGGCATGTCACCGCCAACACTGGAGAGAGGGAAGTAAAAACATCACGAGCAGAATTTTGAATGCGATAGGAAAGCCGACGATAGTTTTAGTCGAAAATGTAAAATGTGAAACCAAAGAGGAATTATACAGAAGAGAGAGATATTATATAGAGAATTATCCATGTGTAAATAAAAGAGTACCTCTCAGAACTAGAAATGAATTTTATCAAGATAATAAACATAAGTGGGCAGAAAGATATCAAGAACATAAAAAGGATCCGGAATGGATGGAACAAAAACGACTGAATAGTTTAGAGTATTATCATAATAATAAAGAAAAGGCACGAGCACGAAATTCAGAGAGGATAGTTTGTCCGTGTGGGATAGTTATAACCAGAGGGAACTTTTGGAACCATAGGAGAACACAAAACCATAAAGACCGCATGTCGGTTTTAAATTCTCTGCCAACTATTATCGAGGAAGTCGAACTCGTGTGCCCTGTGGTGATAGAAGAAACAGAGTCACGGTGGCCAATATAAGATAAGATATATTTTGTTTTTTTCTGTTATTTTTTTTCTCCATTATTAAGTATATAATAATATGGATAAATTATTTTCTTCTATTTTAGAAAAAAGACCCACATTAAAAGAAAACTCTGCGAAGATGTACGTGAGAAACCTTAAAAAATTAAATGAATTTTCTGGAAACCCCAATTTATATGATTTGAATATTCTTAAAAATAAAAAGAAAGTAGATGAATTTTTAAAAGAAAAGAAACAAAACACTCAAAAGAATTATCTCGCCTCTATTGTCGTCTTAATACAAAGTCATCCTGAAGTATTTGATACCGAAGGCACAGACTCACTTCTTATTAAATATAGGACTGACATGGAGTCAGTACATAATGAACTCCAAGATGAATTTAAGAAACAAAATAAGACTGAGAAACAATCTAAAAACTGGATGGAATTAAAGGATCTACAAAAGGTGGTGAATGAATATAAAAGACAATTGAAAAATTTAAAGGTATTCAATAAAACAGAACACACCGCAAAAGAAAAGGAACTCGCACAGATGTATATGGTCGGCTCCTTATATATTGTAGACCCTGAAAATAACCCACCATTAAGAGCGGACTATGCTCCTATGAAAATAATAAACTCGAAAGAATATAAGAAACTATCACCAGAAGAATTAAAGAAAAATTATTTAGTTATTTCAGGGAAGTTGTCGAAATTCTTTCATTTAGGAGAATATAAAACTGACAAGAAGTATGGAGAGAAACTAATTAAGGTCGGCTCAAAATTAAACAGTGTTATTAATAACTGGTTAAAAGTAAATAAAACAGAAAATTTTTTGATTAACTCCAAAGGTGGTGCCATGAGTAGTAATGGTCTCACAAAGTTTCTCACGAAAACATTCTCACCAACTGGAAAGAAAATCGCAGTGAATATGCTCCGACATATTGTAATTACACACCTATTTCCACCAAACCTTGAGGAAAAAGAAAAGACAGCAGACCTTATGGGTCACTCAACTTCTCAACAGACTTTATATAGTAAAAAATAGTCTCTTTATTATACAATGGCATTTGTCGCTTTTTTTGAAAAAAATAAAAAAAAAAGTTTCTCCCATGTAATCGATTACATGGGAGGAACGTAAAAAATTAAAAAATCCAAAAAAAGCGACATTTAGTAAAAAATAGTCTCTTTATTATTAAATGGCATTTGTCGCTTTTTTTGAAAAAAATGAAAAAAAAAGTTTCTCCCATGTAATCGATTACATGGGAGAAACTTTTTTTTTTAAAAAATCCAAAAAAAGCGACATTTAGTTATTTTCAAATATCCGGAATAAATCTATCCACTCAAATTCAGATATTATCCTGTAAAACCCTATCAGTTCATACTATAAATTATATATAGTCTCGTATATATCATGCTATTTTCTCAAAATTCATATTTTGATATAATCCCTCATCTCTATTATTAGAATAATTAATCACTATGGCATCATGCTTTTCCTTTAAATTTTGTCTGACGAGTTTTTTAAACTCCTTTTTTCCTCCATCTAAATATGAATTTTCGTCTGCTATGATATCCAATTGTCTATCATTCATATTATATAGGATTAAACCGGAAGAATTCGTGCGACAAGGCGGAGAAATATGGGTGTAATATTGAGCAGTAATAATACAACTAATCGCATGTTTCCTGCCATTTTGAAATATTTTATTTACTGTATTAAATCGACCTTTTTTCAAATCACCGGAAAATGACAAGTCATCAAATATCACAAGTTTAGGTGCCACTTTCTTATTTAAGATTAATTCAGTCTGATACTCTTCCGTCAACTTATCATATAAAGACGATAATATTTCCTGATCTAATTCAGTGTATATATTCATATCCGGCACATGCTTGGTCTTGACGAAATATTCTAACTTAAAATCGTTTATCATAGGCGAGAATAAATAGATATTACGGCCAATATAGTCACCACCATAGAAATCTTTATCCGTAAGTAACGAAACCAAGGTCGAGGTCTTTCCGGATCCAGTTCGTCCACATATAATAAGTCTCATGGGGATATCAAATAATTTATCTTTTTTATGTGCTTGTTTATCTCCCTTGTCCTCAATCACTCTTAATTCTAATTTTTTCTTTTGAACCATATTAATATATAATAATAAAGTATAAATTAAAAATGGATAATTTAATGAACTATCAAGGGATTTTAAATAATTTTAGTCGAGATGTCGCTGGAGCAAAATCAGAAGCAGAGGCAAAAGTTCAAGAAGCTAGAGAAAAGATGAGAGATTTTACGGACCCTATGGAATCAGTAGGAGCCGAGAATTTAGGTAAATTTTTAAAAGATGGTATAAAAGGAATTGGAAAGAAGGGACTAAATAAATTAGGATTCACAGAAGAAAAGGCCCGAGAATATAAAAAGGCGTACGACGGTAGAGGAGCGAGGGGTGTCTTACAAAAACTCGCAGATGATAATCCAAACTTAACCAAGCACCTCCCTGCGTCTTTAAAAAATAAACTCCCTCAACCATCTCAAGCACCTCAACAAAATATCGAGGACTTACTTCCAAAAGATTTTTTAAAAGAAAAAGGTGATTTATATAAAGGGGTACAAGACCAAGTCAAAGAATTAACAGGTGACCAACAGCAGGAATTTACAAATAAATTAAATTTTATAAATGATTCCAATAAGTTTGGAGGAGATAGCACTTTACAAAAACAATGGAATTTAAACCATGCCCAGAATGTTATCAATGATGTAAAGTCCGGAGAAGAAGCACCGGTCTCCGTGGCATCTTTATCACCTGAAGATTATAAAAATCCACTTGTTCGTAACAGTATAAAGTCTGCTATCAAAACAGAGAGAGATGATCTTCACCCAGTATATAAGCAAAAATATGATGATTTATTAAAAGATAGAATCGCAAGAAAAGGAGATATCGCTGATAATCTTATGAGAGAGAAGTTTAACGTCCACCAAGCCAATCGAACATTAGAAGAAGTTAAGAATATGGCACCTCAAGATTTATCGATCCCTAAACCACAACCCAACCTCGTCTCACAACTAGCGAGAACGGCACAAGTCGTCGACGACGATGATACAACATCCAACCTCATTAATCAAGCACAAAAGTCCGTCACCTCCGTATATAAACAAAACCTCGCAAAGGCTGCGAACCTTCAGGGTGACGTAGACGATGCCACTAAATCTGCCATAAATGTAGGAAAGAAAGCGGTGGCCAAAGCAGGAGAAAAAGCCGGAGAGGAATTTTTAGAGACCGAAGCAGTAGGTGGCGGACCAGAGGATTTAGTAGGAGATGCCCTCGGGGCTGCGATAGGTATAGGAACATTCGTTGGAGGACTTTTTGGAGCTAGACATATCCACCAAGAGGCACAGAAGTACGCACAGAATGTAGGATTCCAGATAGGCAGTTAGAAAATAATTTTCAAAATTTATTTTAAAATTCATGTTTTTACTTTTTCAATAAAATAATTATATTTATATATATTATCAAAATGGATAAAATTTTTAAAGTATATTCAGTCCAATCTGAGGATTTATCCTCAACTCAGGATTTATTAGACTTCGAGATTCCTGAAGGGGAGATGCTCGATTTATCTAAATCTTATGTCAGTATTAACGCCAGAGTGGCTGGTGATGGCACCGGAAACCATGTCGGTGGAATTTTCAATATTGAGGGAGTCTTTGAAATGGTAGACGCTGCCAATTCTAGAACCTCTGATTATGTTCCTAATATCGCTCTGGTAAAGAACGCACGAATGGTATCGTCGCAGAAAGGTATGGTCGAAGAACTAAGAGACGTCAATCAGTTAAGATTACTCTTAAAAAATGTTTATGAAAGTCGTGATAAATATTTATCTAGACAACACACCGGTCTCCAAGGTATAAGAAGAGGAGAAATCTGGGGAGATCTTTCTCCTCTTATTGATGTAACATCAGAAACCGGAACCGGAACTGGAAAATATATCGATAAGAGGATTAAGATTCCTTTATCCGATATTCTTGAGATAGGTAAAGTCACTGAATTCGACACCGGAAGAATAGGGAAATGTAAATTACATCTCGAACTCGACATGGGTAGATTATCTGCTGCTCACGTCCAGCCAGATGTAAAATATTTTACGACCGATAATTCCGGAAAGAAAAATGGAGTATTAGTTAATACTGCCGTCGCTGGTCCTTTATTGACCGCTGTTCTTGGAGATGGTACTCCAAAAACTTATGATGAAGATTATCAAGAGCACCTCCCCTACTATGTAGGAATGCCAGTGGTGGTTGGATCCGGAACTCTTGACGGTGCCGATTTATCAAACGCAAAAAATGTCATCACGGATATTTCTTATAATTCTACTACTGGTGCCGTGACTCTCACTTTTGGTACATCATTTGGAACTATCGCAGCTGCCGGAACTGTTGGTGTGATGATACAACCAGCAGCCCCAGGAGATGTAACAGCCTCGATTACTCTAGGACAAGCGGAACTAGTGCTCCATGCTCTAGGATCTAATAACAAACCAGCCTCTCCTCCAGCGGAAATTGAATTTATGAAATATACCCTGGAACGTGATGACGGTCAAGGTAATAAAGGATTTAAGAGACAATATGAAGTCGAACCAAATGCCACCAATTTAATCGTGTTAGAAAAAAATTTATCAAATGAGCTTTTATCTAACCTGCCATCAGATGGTGGATATAGAGTAGCAATTAATAATGAATTACAGAACGATAGAAATGTATTTAATTATAATCCATTATTTTATCACCAACTTTCTAAATTTAGTCTTAATCAAGGAGAAGAAATTAACAATGTTGGAAATATTCAATATGTTAAAAATCCTGCTTACGACGTAGCCGCTCCCAATAACGACGAGAATAGAGGAACACTCAATCAGTTAAATTATATTGTTCAGCCCCTTCCTATTACTTCAGGCATGAAACTTGTCGAATTAGATATCGAACATAGTGCCGCTGCTGGCGTTAAAGGACTTAATATTTATAAACAGGTTGTCTCAACTATTTAAATTTTTTTAGTAAATTTATTTTTTTAAAACTTTCAATATAAAAATATTATATGAATATATAATATATAATGTCGTTAATTTATCACTCTATCGAACCTGAAGCAAATAAATCGAGTTATAGTTCTTTCAGTAATGTAGACTTCATTTTAAATACGGATAGAAATATTGTCCGTAATTCTATAAGAATAGAAGGAAAGATTGAAATATTAAAAACCGCAGGACAGAGAGTAGCTTATACCGATAGAATTCACATGCCTAAAAGAGTCGGTGTCCATGGTTTAATTGAGGGGATCCAGTGCTCTCTTGGTGGTAACCAAATCGAAAATATAAAAGAGAATTATTCTAGATATGTCAACATGGTGGAAAGTGCCACCAAGGACGAGTCTGATTATTATCAAGCATCAGAATTATGTGAACAAAAGGCACCAACCACCGACGCTGCTATTGCTCTCGCTTGTGGTAAGTGTGCCAAAACTAACACCGGAGTCGCAGTGACAGATGATTTAGATTTTAGTTTTAAACCCTTATGTGCTTTGAATAGATGTGACAACGATCTCCAGATGTCTCGTTTTGGAAATGAAGCAAGAGTCAAAATTAATATGGCTAGAGTCGAGAACTTATTATGTGGTATAGGAATGGTCGCTGCCTCGGATTATAATGTCACCGACCTCCGCCTTACTTTTAGAAGTGTCCCTCCTGCTTCTGTCCCTGTTGTAAAAATGGACGCCGTCATTGATGCTTCCACCACTTTACAATCTGCTAATGCTAATTTCTCCACAAGAGTAAATGGTGTGTGCGATGGCGTTTCCATCTCTTTCTTAAAAACTACAAAAGCCAATGATAGAAATTTAGACACCAGTATGTTAGAAAGACCACCAAATATTACAGACGTCGAATTCTTAATGAACGATGCCACCAACTCTCTGCTCCAGTTTAGTCAAACCGACTATGGAGAATATTTAGACGGATATTTAGAATCTTTAAAATCTGCCGGTCACCATAGAGCTAGTCCGGTGATGGTTAAAGGAAATTCGGTCTTCGGTTTAGGTCAAGACTTTTATGGTGAATTTGATTTAAGTCAATCTAAATTTTCAGTACAATTACAATCTGATATCAGTAATGCCAATCAATACGAAATGTATTTATTTTTTCACCAAAAATTACAGGCATAAATTATTTTTTTATTTTTTTAAAAACTCAATAAATAAAATATTATATGAATATATAATATATAATGTCGTTTTACTCTTCAGGTGATATTAAAAATGAGATTCTCGAACCTTCTGTCCACAATCAAAATAACCGCACGGAATTTAGAATTCATGGGTCGGTTCTTCCATCTTTAAAGTTACTTAACGCAGGTCGATTCAATACTGCTGGAGCTCAAAATCTTAATGACATGATAGGACAGCTAGGATGTATAAAAAATATATTTATTTTTGATGGTAGAACAGAATTATCTGCCGTCCGTAATTTTAATGATGTTATGGCATTTAAAAATTTAACATATTCAAATAATCAAAATTCAGATATAGATAGATTTTTAAAAAGACATAAATTAGGATATCAGTCTAGATATGAAGATCTAAATGCTCGTTATAGAAGAAAGAACATGATAAAGAATCCTCAACCTAATCAATCCGGAGCTGCCGATAGTGAAAACAATGTCGACAGAGTATATTTTGACCTCAGAGAGGCATTTAATATGTTACAAAAAGTCCCTGTCCTCAGTGATAAAGTATTTAAACAATTAAGACTCGTTATTGAATATGAACCGGACACCACTAACGGTAGAGCCAAATGTCAAGTCCCAACAAACGTCGCCGGTGCCAATTGTCGACCACTTCTTGCTATTGATAGAATCATGGATGATGTAAAAGCCATGAGTTTAATTAATACTATATCCTCTGTTTCTTTTACTCAAGAAGAACATGACCAAGTCCAAGTGGCTGCCACCGGAGGTGCTAATAGTCAGGCTATCGCCAGAAAATTATTAAACTTTCAAAATAAAACCCTTGGAAGATTTAGAGTCAGGAAAAATTATCAGGATTCTAGTAAGTATATAAGTGCTAATGCTGTCGTCGGTTTTGGTGCTTATGGATCGGCAAATGGTAACGCTGAGTCTTTCCAACTTAACGTCAACGGTCGACCTCTCTTTGTAAAAGGAGGAGTCAAAGGAGAAAATCGTCGTCTCGCTTTATTAGTTGATACGGTCGCCGATATTAATATTACAGAGTCTCACCCTTATCACCTCGTCGCCGCTCATGCTGACTCCGTTGATGATGCTAACAAGGAAGGTGAAGTCGACTTTTTTGGTTGTGCTATCAATGAAAAGATTGGAGAACTCCAGCTCGAATATTCTAGAACTGGTATCGCCGATACTAATAATCCATCTCAGTATAATGATGCCTTATCGCTTTTATGTTCCGCCGAGGTTTCAAAAGTTCTCCAAGTTGGGAATGGTGGATACACTATAAATTATGTTTAATTAACTTCTTTATTTTTTTATCTTTTTTATTAATATATAATGACTTCTCAAATAATAGAATTGAGACAGGCTAATGCTTCATATGTAAATCCGGATAAGAGAGGAGAATTCACCGTCAATTTTGACAAGGTAATTTTAAACGAGGGCGATGAGGTAACTATAAAGAGCTCGTACCTAGACACGAGAACCTCAAACTCCGGAGATGGTAGAATACATATCGATGATACTAATAATGAATTTAATATGAGTCATATTATTTATATAAGAAATACAACCACCGACTCTCCTTTTGATATTGAGTTTTTTTATTATGACGAAGAAACCGGAGGTGTACAAGCCCGACCAAGTGGTAAGGCTCATGTATTATCATATAATTTTGGGGCAGCTAGTTTAAGAAGAATCAGATTATATACAATTCCGGGTGGGGCTACTGGACAGGATGAACCTTATGAGACATTTATGGTGGGTAAAGATGCCAACGGACAAGAGGCTAAATTTCCTGTCGCTTTCAAATCAGGAATCCAAAACGGTGGAAATATATCTGCTGTAGCGACGGATCTAACCTCTGATATTGATTATACTTATTTACCAGCAGACCAGGGCAATAACACTTTTGTGTCCAGTGATTTTACTTTTCATGACTTCGACGAAGCTTCAAAAAAATTAAATTTAAACGCTAACCCTCCGACAAATATTATCGTAGAAGATAGCACCCACGACTTCGATAGTATTACATCAGGAGGTCATCTTATTCCAATTAAATTTAATGTAAAATTCGATATTCCTAATGGTGACTATGAACCGGAAACTCTCGCCAAGTTTATCACCGACCAACTTACTAAAACAAAGATGAAGCAGAATTTTCCACAACCTATTAATATAACAACTACAGAGCCGTCCTTTTCTCCGGATCCCACTCTTTCTAATGTGTTCTCTGGTTTTCCAACTACATCTCCATATTTTACAACAGCCAAACAACTCAAGACTGACGGAACCTTTGGAATAAATGGTCTCTCTGACTTATTCTTTGTATCAGAGGATGGGACGAGTGTCATAGAAATAGCAGACAACTCTGCCGGTGATTATATTCTTGGTGCCTCGGAGGTCGCTTTGGTTTATGATGAAGGTCTTAATAAATTTATGTTTCAACAGATACACAGTAATATTATAGGAGGTGCCAATAATTCTGAGGTGGTTGTCAAATTCAAACAGGCAGGAACTTCCGGAAACTTCTGGGCTCAGGGTAATTATTCAGGGATAGCTTTTACGGATATAAGATCGCAAAAATGTGAAAATTTACTATTTAGAGATATGGGATTCGATGCTTCTATTCTAGCCACCACAACAAAAAGTGCTGGAGATATAAATTATAAAAAATTTTCTGATGGTACAACTCCTTTATCCGGAGTTAATGGTTTTACAACAAGTCTCGTCGCAGGTAGAAACATGACAGAGTCATTAATATCTATCGATGACTTTTATCAAAAGAACGCCAATTTTTATGAGACCGGTGGCATGGTAGACACAGAAATATCCACAACTGATTTAACTTCTATATTAGGAAATAAGACAAAGGGCGGAGGTCAGGTTGGTTCTTTGGATAATGGTTACTTTTTAATAGAGGTGAGTGGACTTCCAAATTCTAGCATTTCCTATGGAGCTAATGCTAATAATAATAATCAAAAAATTAAATCAATTGTAGGAAGATATTATGCCACATCTGATTATACAGAAGACCAAGGTCAAGGTGCTCTCCCTTTTATTCATAGGGGTCCCTCAGAGATATTAAGTAGTCTATCGGTCCGTATATTGGACCCGGATGGAAACAACACCACGGAAGTAGGAAATGACAACTCTATATTTATACAGATAAATAGAAAAATTCCAGAAAATTAGTTTTATTCTTTAATAAAGTATCTATATTTTTATTCTTTCCTTTAAAATACTCTTTTTTATTCCATATTAAAGAACAAAAAAATTTTTTTGTTCTTTAAATAGGCAGAAAACTATAAAATATATATATAAGAATAAAACTATAACTAATAACTTAAAGAATAAAAATAAATTCTTGATATAATTAGGTAAATTATAAATAAAAAAATATTTTTATATTTCAATATGCCAGGAGAAATTGAAACAGTCGAGGAGACTTATTTAGATATTCCAAGTAAAGAAGATGCTATGAGAAGCATGATAATCAATATCAGAAAATTTATAATTTTTGTTTTTAATAAAATATCCATTTAATTATATAATGTTTAATTACTTAAAAATAAAATATTATCTTACTTTAATAAAATGAGTAAAATCCAAACTTGTGAAAAAGTAGATCTAACCAGAGCCAAAAAATTATTTAACCTTCCTCGTGAAATATTAGTCAAACATTTATCCAAAAATAATCCGGATAGAGAGATAATAAAATTAAAAAATTATTTGAATATTCATATCATAAATGATGGAAAACCCATGACACATAAATATAAATACTCTGATAATTTAAGAACTAGAGGTCGTCTTTGGAGTATAGGTACATCGGCACAATCTATAAAAAGAAATATACGATGTTATTTATTTTCTAAAAATTATCATGACTTCGATATGGTTGGTGCGAATCAGTCTTTATTATATAAATATCTTGTTGATAATTTTCCGGATGAATCATGGATATTTTTAGGGACATTATTAGAAGATAGAGAAAATATATTGAAAGAAATAAATGAAGATAGAGATAAAGCAAAAGAAGAAATAAATATTTTATTAAATTCAGATAATCCTTCTAGACCTTCTCACCCTTTTTTGATAAAGTTAGATAAAGAATTTCAAAAAGCACGTGAATTATTATTTCATGGTGAACATCAAAACAAAGAAAAGTGGGAAGCACACAAAGGTGCTTTGAAAGTAAAAAATAAAAAGGGAACTTGGATAGCATGGATAACTCAAATATTAGAGGCGGAACTATTAGAGAAGTGTATTAAGGAAGTTCCTCCGGAATATTTGTCGACTCTCATGTTTGATGGTTTATTTATAGATAAAAAAGCAGATTCAGA
>Ga0181414_1000254_pt1 | contig 16425 bp, 20 predicted proteins | sample 37SPOviralmetaG_FD_130139 | JGI IMG/M metagenome (GOLD analysis project Ga0181414, IMG submission 130139) | Marine viral communities from the oligotrophic San Pedro Time Series (SPOT) site, San Pedro Channel, CA, USA - 37 SPOT_SRF_2012-11-28 | ecosystem: Environmental > Aquatic > Marine > Strait... | reverse complement strand
CAACTGCTTTGCCGTTTGCCGCAAACGTCTTCGCTGTCTACAGTCGTGCCAACATCATTGGCAGTAAATCGCGTAAACGTCACACCATCAACAACCTTGCCGGGACCAACTGTTGGGTCGTAGCCGCATTCAACTGACTTGTAGACCCATTGGCAACGGCTGATGCACTGACGTTTTGGTGCCCGTACACCGGCAAGATCAAAAGCAGATGCAAGCTCAAATTCAATTAAGGTCCGGTTTTCTGCTGACTTGCGATCAACGTAGTAAATTTCTTTGGGGAAAATAGCGGTGCTATCTGGGGTGCCGAATGGATTTGTTCCATTGAAGTCTGTTTGAATAAAACTATCGTCTTCTGCCAAGATAAAATTGCCATCTTCTGTCAACAAATAGGCTGGAGTTCCTGGAAAATTAATAGCATCTATGTAACGGGCTAATGTACGAATGCGCGTAACTTTTGCGCCTTCTAATCCATTGGGCAACGTAGCAATCAGACCTGTGATGGTGCTGAACAGATTGCTAAGCCGTAAAGTTGGGCGCGGCAAACTGCCCTGCCCTGAGTAGCTAAAACCTTCAGCTTCAAGCGGGATTGCTGTATAAAGCTGCCCGCCAAACGTTATCGCTTGGAGCCCGCCTTGGCTTAATCCGCTGAAGTAATAAGTTGTATCGACTCCATGCTGCACTGAATCCAGCTCAAGCTGAAATAGCTCGATAACTGCTGTTGGCGAAATGCCTTGCAGCTCACTTGTAATGCCATCACTGGACTCCGTGTCGGTGTAACCGGAGTTCCAATATCCAGTTACGACGTAAGACATGCTCAGCTAGTAGTGGCTTTCACCACTGCAAACCCAATCACAATTGCTTCGCTTAACGATCCACTCGTAATGTTTCGGACGTTAATGCTTGCCGATCCAGCAGCAGGCTGTGCGTTTAGTAAATAAGAACCAGCCGTTCCACCACTAACGTGATTTAGAACAATTACGTCAGTCACTGCCACCGTTGTGTTGGTCAACGTAAAGGAAACAGTTGTGTTTGCAGCCAATGCCGCACCGTTCATTGTGATCTGACCGCACTTCTTGCTTAGCGTTACCGCTGTGCTTTTAGACGTTGCTTGAGTAACCGTTCCACCTTGGCCGGTTGCTATATAACCGCAACTATCACGCAGGTCTGTGAAGTTGGTGTCAACCTCGGTATGGGTGAGCGGGCTGCCCTTGCTCGATCTAGTCGTGACAGTCATTACGGCTCAAAGACTTGGCGGAATGTTGCTTGTATCGTAGCTCGGTTAGCGTACGGGATCGACTTCGACCAAGTTTCACAAATCCATTTGTAAGCAACAGACGATCCAGGCGGTTGCCAATCAAATGATGCGTTGTCATCGGCCCGAGCATCTAAAAACGTTTCAATCGTGTCAGATTCTGTTTCTGTGATGTTTTGAAAAGTTAATCGCCAACTCTTTGGATTTTGATTCAGGCCGAACGTTAGTCGTTGCTCGTAGCCATCACCATACTGCACCTTGCGGGTGACAGGTGCGCTGTTTTTTTGAGCACCATAATCAGGGGCAATGTCTGGGAAGGTAGCCATTAGCGGGTCAACAAGCCTCCAGGTCGTTTTTGCTTGATTAGCTCAGCTTGGACAGCAGCGCCAATCGCCTTGCCAAGTTGCGAGGCGTTTGGACCGTCACCCTCAACAGAAGAACCAGAAGCGTCAACGTTGACTACTACGTTACTTGCGCCACCAGATGATTCAACGCCGAGCTTGCCGTTAGCACCACGACGCAACGGCATAATCGCTTCAGGGCCAGCCTCACCCATCAGTCCCATGCCATTAGCCATCGGGAAAATGGTTGGCTTGTTTACGACTCCGCCAGAGGCAAAGGGAACAATTTTGTTTTTAGCCATAACACCGCCATCAGCAAAAAGGCCTAACAATCCGGTCCCGCCTTTGCCATCAGCGCCAGCAAAATTGCCAATACCAGCCCGTAAGAACATGCTTGCCATCTGCTTCAAAACGCCTGACAAAGACTCTCCTAACGTTTTAGTGCCATCAATTAGACCCTCAATTGCACTTGTCAATTGATTTGCAAAAGTGTCTTTTATTTTTTCAGCTAGTTTTTCTGTTTCAGTAAGCTCTTTTTTAAATTCTTTTTGACCTTTTGTAAGGTCGCTCATTGCTTTCTTTTCGTCTTCTCTAAGCTTTAGCCCTCTTTTTCTGCTTTTTTCAATTGCATGTGAGGACAACTCTTGCGCTCTGTTAAAGGTTATTTCGCCAGCGTTAAATTGTTCAGTTATTCTTTGAATGTCTATTTGAAGCCTAAGTTGTTCTGCAAGCACTAACTGACGAGTCTCGCTGGCAGCATTCATCTCTAGAGTAAGACGAAGCACCTCATCACTTGTGTCTCTTATCTTGGCCTGTGAACCGCTTGAGTCCGTGCCGTCAAGAACAATTCCAGGTAATCCGCCCCCAGGCCTTGACTGTTCAATTTCACCTTTTATTCTTTTAAGCGCATTTGCCCTATCTAGCTCAGCAGAGGCCAAATTTCGTTCATTGACTATTCGTTCTCTTTCAGCGAGCAACCCTGCTATCCCCCCACCCTGAGCAGCGGCTCCTCCAAGCAAATCTGCTTCTGGCCTAACCCTTTGTGCCTCGCGAATTTCGCTGTTTAAATCAAGCAACTGTTGGTTGCTGTCTTGAATTTTTGCGTTTAAAACCTCAATTCTTGCCTCTGCGCTAATACCCAAAAAGTTATCTAAAGCGTCAGCAGCAGCAGTAATTTGTTCAAGTATTACTGTAAAAACTTCTTGGAACGCTGTCCCAATTGGTTGCAATAAGCGGCCTACAGATTCGTTCATATTTGACAACGCAACCGCCAAACGATCTCCTGCAGCTTCTGGCGAAGAAGCAATAATTTCTGCGGTTTTTCCGTACTTTTTAAATATTTCTTCTGCAAAAGTTTGGAAGTCTTGTAGGCTAACTTCTCCTTTTTCAAGGGCTTTGTCTAGCTCTTGCGGTGTTTTCCCTAATGACTTAGCAAATAAAGTAAAAGCTCCAGGAAGCCTTTCTCCGATTTGTTGTCTCAGTTCTTCAGCACTAACCTTACCCTTAGAGAAGACTTGCGCGGTTGCTGTTAGAGCAGAATCAATGTCTTGCAAAGAACCGCCTGTCGCTCTGACGGAAGCAACAATGCCATTAAACGCAGTTTTTGTGTCTTCAAGATTTCCGCCTGCACCTTGCACAGATGCTTGTAATTTTGTAAATTGACGAGTAACAATTTCCTGCGGAATCGCAAACTTTGTAGTTGCTTGTTGAACAAAATCAAGAGCATTGTTGTAATCAGTTTGGCTTGTTGTTACGCCTTTTAATGCAATTCTAAGTTTTGCAATGCTCGCTGCATACTCAGCACTTGCGCCTAAAGCTTGCCTAAATTGCCCGACCTGAGCGCCAATAGCGCCACCAACAATCGCACCACCTGGGCCTGCAATAGAACCAAGCAACGCGCCTGCTGCTCCTTCAGGGCCACCAAAGACCCCAGCGCCTGCAACTGTTCCCGCAACTTGAGCAGCAGCCCTTAGCCTTCCTCCCCTCCCTGGGCCTTTCCTGCCTTCCGCTTTTTGCAGTTGTTTGTCAAGCCTTGCCGCCTCAGCCGTGGCCTCTTTGAATGCAGCACTGCCGATCTCGACTTGCTGCGTAATATCGCGCCAAGCGTTTCTGTAACCCCGAAGGTTTGCAATGCTATTAACCGACGTTCTTTGAACTTCTTTTAGTTCTTTTGATATTTGATCAAACGGAGCCGCAGCACTTTTAGCCTGTCGCCCTAGCCCGTTTAAAGTGCGCGTTAATTTATCAAGACCAGCATCGCCTGCGGTTCTTATAACAACTTTTAAGTCGGTTGTAACCTGGGCCATCAGGAGTCCTTCTTGTTCAAGCTGGCGAGTGCGGTTAGTTCCATCACCTGTACGCCTTCAAAAAGGGCGACAGGATCCTTGACTTCATACAGTCTACAGAGGTAGTCCAGCGACGAGTAATTTAATCCAGAAACCCCGCCCATACTGACATTCCACTGCGTTTGCATTCTTAGGAACATTGCAACAATATCCCAGTTCTCTTCCCACACCTCAAAATCCGCAGCCTTGCGTGCCTTACGGATTGCATTGATCTCGCCAGGGTCCATGCCCTTGGACATCAAGTCATCAACGCTTTCATCAAAGACACCGCCGCCTTCGCACCAATGCTTAGCGGCGGCCTCTAGTTTTTTGCTTGTGCCCCCGTAAGGCTGTCTGAGTAAGCAGTAATTACACCACGCAAGACATAAGGGTCATCAAACAACTCAGCTTGTGCTGCCTTGCTGTAAACGACCTCATCCCCATCCTCGTCTTTGATCCCTTCCCAACCTTCAACAATTTCGCCAATCAAAGCATCATCGCCTTGCTCAACCAAATCGTTAAAAGCTGAGCGGCTCATCTTTTTAAAGATTGCCGTGAAAGTTTCTTTCTTGAACTTGCCGCCGTCAACAGGAACGTCGACGGCAACAGGCCACTTGTAAGAAGAAACTTTCTTGAGAACAAAAGCCATGCAGATTAGGTGTAAGCGAGTGTCAGCTCGTTGTTACCAGCTGAGCTTGGCACCATAGTAGTAGGAAGGTTCAACATAACAATGCCATCGCTTTCGGAATATGTTGGATTGCCTAGTGACAAACCAGTCGAATTGGAGGCCAAAGTAATAATGTTGCCTGCGGTAGTCCCATGCACAATGCTTAGGTTTCCAGCAGTGCCAGCTACAGCAAGCGCAAAGAAGTCTTTGGTTGCAAGTGTTGGGCACTCAACAACAAAGTTTGCAGTAGCAGCGCGATCAGTAATTCGCACGTCTTTGCTTGAATTTACCAGCTCTCGATAAACCACATTGTTGCCTACGTCAATTTCAGCTGACTGAAGAGCAAGGTTTGTCGCAGAGAAAAGCGTAAACCCGTTTGTGTTGGCAGCGTTGAAAATTACGGGGTCAACTTGGTTCGACACTGTGATACTTGGAGAAGCAGTATCAGTTGGGGCAACATATTGCCCAGTCATCGTGAAGTTGATAACCGGAATTTGGTTTGCATTAAGGCTAATTGCAAACGTGCCACGAGCCCCAACGACTTTGTGCCGGATGCCATCGTTGTCGATGTACATCGTGACGGATTCAGGCGTCGTTGAAATCGGTGCGTAAGTAACCGAAGTTGACGACACAATGGTCTCGCCAAAGCCACAAGCTTCAATCAACGGACCATATTTAGGTGCTGTCCCAGCAGCCCCAGATCCTGAATATTCAATTGTGAAACTAACAGTGACGCGCGTGTTTGCGATTAACTGAGCACTGTTGCCCAAAAAAGGACGAATTAAATTCCGAGAAATAACCTCAGACTCAACAGGGTTGATTTCAAGAGATGAAATCTTACCAATTCCGTTTGAAGATCCTGTTGGAGTGCTGTCTGTGCCGTAAGTTGACTCGGTTTTAGCGAGGATCGACCTCACTCGGGCTAGCTTTACCATCTGTGAGGTCTCAGTAGAGAACGATGTTATTGCATCAGTTTAAGTTAACTGCTTCCGCAAGCCAACCCTACGCTGATGTCAGGTCAACACGGCTTGAGCGATATTTGACCAGATAATCCATACTAACAACCCCTAACGGCACATCAGCCTCGTACAAGCTGAAGTCAACTCGATCAGGGTCAATGTCTAAAGCGTAGCCGTTGACTGTGCTATCAGTCATTATCAGGTTATGGACCTGCTGTGAAAAAGTGTCAGAGGCGTCGTCAGGCACGCCAGAACGAACCAGCACCGTCACCCTCACACGCAAGGTCCATTGCAATTTATTACTAAACTGTTCGGACGGTTGGTCCGACACCGGCTCAACAATAATTGCGGGCACTTCGCCACGCGCCAACGGTTCAACCCTGCTTCGGTAAACCGTTACGCCAGTAGCAGAATCAAGGTTCGTTTTAATTCGAGCAAGAATCAATTCACGCCTTGTGTCGGCCATTAGTCCTTACTCAACAAAAGCTCAGAGAACAGGCCATCATCGATAGGGCGGTTTTCCCTGACGGTGTAAGCCTCAGATGCAACAGTAATAGAAGTGCCGCGAGCAGCAGAGCTTACGTCTGAAGTTTTTGCCATTAGCAAATACTCTCGACTTAAAGCCACACCACCCGCGATCACATCCACAGGCGAATCCAAGATACCAACAAAATTGGAACCACTACCAATTTGGCAGGTAGTTCCAAACTCCTCTGTATTTAGAAAAGCGAAGGTATCTTCAAGAGCCATGATTAGCCGTACTTCTTAGAGCCAAAGGCGATAACGCTAATTGCGCCAGCACCTGTACCACCTGCAACGGTGACACTAGCTTTGATAAAACGCTGAATCGAATCAGTGTTGATACTGATCTTTTCAGTTACGGCAGCGTTGGCACCACTAGTGGTAAATCCACCACCACTAACGTCGGTGTAAGTACCACCGGACGTGTCGCACTCAGTCAGTTTGACTGCATAGGTAACAGAGCCACCACCAGCTTCGGCATCAAGAGAAACAGCGATGTCTCCCTCGTAGTCGAGCAGGTCAATAGCAGGGCCAACGCCTGTGGCTGTCACCACATCGCTTGGCAGCACGTTGAGGACTTCTGTTTTAGTCCCCAGATTTTGGATCGTCATTGGTTGCCTTCCTCCGGCGTTTGGGTTTGACGGGTTGTTCGGTTTCAAGAGGTTCGTTGTAAACCTCCGCAAGATCACTACCGATCAGGATGTTGGCGTCGGCCAGGGAAGCCTCAACGACTTCCCCAATCCGAACCACCTGACCCGCTAGCACAACTTGCTTACGGATCTTGATCTTCATGATCAGAGGGTGTTGTTACCACGGCTGAAGGATTGACCATGGCGGGCTGCCACGTCAACATCCTGCAGCGCAACCACTCGGACGGTGCCAGAGGTGCTGCCGGTGTAAGGATCAACCATCAGATCCAAGCCAGAGAAGTAAGCCATAATCAGGTCGGAGAAGTTACCAAACCACAGATCGTTGCTTGCAACTTGGTTTGAAACCACGGCGCTATAGCCGTTGACTTCATCACCTGTGTAGATGAACTGAGCAGTGTTGCTGGCTTTTTCTGCAGTCTTCAGAGCACCGCGCATTGCGGCATTCATCAGATAAACAGGTGAGCCAAGCAAGGCGTTTGCGCCAGCGATGTCAGACTCAAGCGCAACCACCTCAGCGAATGTTGGGGTGTTAGCAGCAAAGTCTTCGGTCAAAACACCAGTAGTGTCCTTAAGACCCAAGGGCTGGTTAGAAGAACCGGAGCCATAAAGGCCAACGCGGTCAATTTCCAAAGCAAGCACTTTGGCAAGGTCGCCACGCACCATGTTCTCCACGTCGATGGAGGACTGGATCAGCAGACGACGGCTGAAGTCGGTGAAAGCACCACAGGTCTTAGGCGTAAGCGCAACCTGATCGATGGTTTGCTGTGATTCGGTTGGGGAACCGGACTCAGCGACCCAGTAAGCAGTCGCACTGCCTGACTGACGAGGGATGTTGACATTGCCAGAAAGGCCAGTCAACACAGTTGCGCCAGCTTGATCCAGTGCTGATGCGTTACGCAGCAGGTCGATGAAGTTGGCTGCATCCAACTCGGTCTCAACAAGGTTGCCACCGGCAGTAGCCGTGCCAACGTTGAGGTCACGACGCATAACGTCAGACGGGACCGTGATGCCACGAGACTGACGGCCAAGCTTGGCTGCAGCAGCTTCAGAAGCCTCAATTTCAAAACCAGCAGCATCGCGTGCAGCGCGATCGCCAGGATTGCTTAGATAGTTGATGGCACGCAGGAAGGAGAAGCTGCGAGCTTCTTTCTGTGAAAGGCCGATTTCACCAGCGGTGGTGTCAACGGGCTTGGCGTTAGAACCCATTTGTTCGATAAGAGCGGAGCGAAGTTCGTCAATGCCGCGAGAATTCATAACGAATTCTTGGGCAAGATCGATGTTGTGAGTGCGCTTACCAAGGGCAAGCATTTCAGCAGCTTCTTTTGCTTTGGCCTCGGAGGCCTCAGCACGAAGAAGCTCCAGGTCTGGAGTTTGTTCTTCCATGATGGAAATAGGAGTTGTAGTAGGTACGGCTGAGGCCGTAGACACAGTTTCAACAGGGTCAAAACTGCGACCGATGCCAACCGATTGATCAGCTGGCACGGTCACCAAACTGAGTTCAAACGGCTGGAAAGAGGTGGCCCGATAAGTCATTGGGGTAGTTGACTTATCTTCCTCCATCTCATTGATCTTGTATCCAAAGCTGACGTTCCTGATAATTCCGTCTTTGATTAAATCTTGCATTTCGCGGCCAAGCTCATTGTTAGCAAGCTTGACTTCCGCGTAACCGCGCTTGTCTTTGATGTATGCACGCTGCACAACACCAACAATCCGATCAGCATCATGCTGATAAAGGAGTGGGGCACCGTCATTTAAGCGAGACAAGTCCATCGCTTTCTCTGACATTTCCAGCACTTCCATGCCGAAGTAACGCTCAACAGGCTCCTCAGAAGCAAACGGGAATTCAATTGTGCGGTCTTCTTTCTCAACGTAATCAGTGCTGTGCGCCCGCGTTAACGCCGTATCTTCAAACATGCGAATCGCAGCAATCTTGGTAAGAGTGCTGAATTTGTGCCCGACTTTTCTATCTGTAGGCTCACCGTCGCGATACAGAGTAATTAACGCTGCAGGGTCTTCAGCAGTTCCAGTAATCGTGAAACTTGAGTCAGGGACATCGATTGTCCCGTTACGTTCAACACGACTTATGCGCCCGCGAGCTGTGCCGCCGCTGCTATTCCAAGAAACAAAATCTCCAGTTTTAAGCGCATCAGGCGCAGCGCGTTCAGTCATGTTTTCAATAGTTTCCGTGCTATTGGGATCATAACTACGCTCTCTCGCTTTTTTTATTGATTCTGATTTTGAGTTACTCCAGCTACGACCTGCAGCACCTCCCCATGCAGCAAAAGCAACTCTGCCTGGGCTTGGATAACCATCCTCTCCAGAACTAAAACCTTCGCCTTCAGCATCTACCGCGTGACGGGCGTGCCAAGCAGACATTTCAATAACAGTGTCAGGGCTAATTTCATCGCCAGACAAAATCTGAGAAGCGCGACGAGCAGCGACTTCAGTGCCACCTTTTTCGCCTTCTTCTTTCCACTGACGATATTTTTTTGCTTCTGACTTCATCCCCTCAGTTGGAGACAAGTTGATGTCAGTGCCGTTGACGTTAGCCATTAGTCATCCTCCTCATGAATTTCAGGGTGTTCTGTCTGCTCGACAGGTGGGTTTTGTGCTTGGCCTGCCTTGTTAACAGCACTAGGGTCAGAATCCAAGACGATCCCAAGATCATCCATAGTTGCAAGCTCATGGGCTCTTTGACGCATGGTTTCCTCAAAGTCTCCACCGTGTAAGGCGACAACTTGAGACAAAGTCATGATGCCTGACCGGACCATTGACTTATACGCTTCAGCTTCTTTTTGCGGGTCTACAAACTGCGCCGCTGGTGCAATCCATTTTGCTTCGTAATAACGATCAGGATCCATGTCAAAGGCAGGCATCTGCAAGACACCTGACATCACGGCCATTTCAATCCAACGCTCATAAATTGGTTGGCACAATTTGTCGATGACGTATTGCTGCAGCGTTCTGTAATGAGCCCGCGTTTCAATCAGCTCAAGACGAGACGAGCTGTAGTTACTTTGCGAAAAATCGCTTGACACCTGCGTATAGGAGCAACCAACACCAGCAGCCACGGCACGCAACATCTGCGCCACAAATGGCGTGAACGCATCGTCTGGACGCTGAGGCGAGAAGAATTGCATTTCTTCTCCTGGCGCAAGGCGACGTATGCTGCCAGGAGAGAAGTCCAGAACAGACTCCTCTTGATAAGTGCCATCCTCAAACAGCTCTTGATCAGGCGTACGAACAAAGCCCATCATTGCTGCGCTTGAGCGTGCAGCGATAATTTCTGCCTCCTCGTAACCACGCAGGTTGTTTAACCGCATGATTGCCGAGGCAAACGCAGTCACCCCACGGGTTTGACCAGGACGGTCAACGGAATACAAGTGAATGATTTCGTTGGCAGGGATCCGCGTCCGACGCTTCTTGGCAATTTGCGCGTAACTAAATTGATAATCACCAGGGTGATAATTCAAGAAGTGATAAGCCACTGGGGCTGACCACTCGTCAAGCTCAACGCCCATACGGACGCGATTACCGTTTGGCTCAAAGCCGGTGTAATCATCATCGAGCAAATCTGCCTCGATGACCTCTAAGCCCAACGGGATGCGGCTATCGCCAAAAGACTGGCGGACAAGGCGAACAAAGACCTCACCCGACTCGACCATGCTGCCGATGCACAGCTGCTGGATTTGAGCCCAAGACAAGGTGCCACCTGCGTGGCAGTTCTTGGCTTTGCTCCATTTCTTGAATTCGTGCTCAATGATTGGATTCAAGCGTTCATCAAGGCGACCGCCTCGAATCATTCGCACTTGCGCTTGATGCTTGATGCCTTGACCAACAACGTTGTTCTTAACAGCACGCAACGCAGATTTTGCAAAATCTGAATCGCGAACAAGAGCCCGAGCACGATTCCGCAGAACACGCAGGCTGTTTTTTATTTCTGAGTCGGCGCTTGTGCCTTGACTAATCCAATCGGATGTCAGGCGATTCATTTGAGCGCCTGCGTAGTTGCGTCTTGCAACTCTGCGTTTTCGCGTAAAGGGCCACATGATTAACGGAACCTCACTTTGGCTAGGCCAGGATTACCAAGCCCTTGTCTAATCTTTTCAGCCCGACGTTCGGCGTTGACCTCAGCTTGCAAAGCATCACGCAATTGCAGCAATTCGACCATTTTGTATCTCTTTAAATTTCGACCGCCAATCGTATATTCCTGAACCATGCCGCCTTGAGACAGCGTTCTAATCGCAGCCTCTACATAGTCCAGATCAATCTTTGCCCTTGAACGATCGTCAAATGCCCCAGGCTGCCCTGTGTAACTAAGAGTGGCCTTAACGGTGTACTGGCCTCTGCCTGCCGTGTATTGAACTGAACCCAAAGATGCAATTGCTTGCCAAGTCCACAACCCGGCATCAAAACCTGTGGTGACGCTAGAAGGCACTGTGACGCGCCATCCGTCGCTTTCGGCTACGCCTGTGATTGTGGCTCCTTCGTGGTTTGTATTTGTCCTGGCATACCAAGTCAACGTATAACTTGCGCTGTCGATCTGGGTGCCAATCGAGTCGTTAAAAGCAGGTACGTCAAAAATGACGGTGTCGCCTGCGTTAACAATTTCAGGAACAAGAATGCTCACCAGCTGGTAACAAAGGACTGCTGAGGACGACGCGCACCACGTCGTCGCAATGGCTGATATTCAGATTCTACCTTCCTTTCAGTCTTAGGCTCGACTTTTATTGCTGCCTTTTTGAACTGTTCAAAAATTGTATGTCGGTTGTACCGCAGATATAAAAAGTTCAATGCTGCGTAGGAATAAACAAAACAGTCCAACGCTTCGTTGCGATCCCCAGCTTTTTTCTTCCACTCACGCACCGCAAAACCCTTGACATAACGGACAACCTGACGTTCTGACGTGAGTTGCTTGAAATATTCTTCGCTGGCTTCTGCGTGGAAGTGAATGTAGCCCGCACCCTCTTCGTTGTGCTTTAAGCGTCCAAACAACGTTGACTTGATCGTATCGACTCCAACAGGGAACACCTCGGCAGAGTTTTTAAGCACTTGGCCGCGATAGTTGATGTCAACCTTGCTTGGCTTGCCAATCGCAGGTTTATTCCGCTGTGACTGACCCTTCAACGCAAAAACGTTGCGCTTCATTCGCTCGCGGCAAAACGCATACACCTCGCTAGTGAAGTGGCCTCCACTATCAATCCCAACAGCGGAAAGCTTGACCTCCTTCCCGTCGCTGCGTTTGTACGTTCTAAAAATTACGTCGTCAACTTGCTCCCAAAGCTTTGGCCCTGCAGGGTCGCCATAGATCTCATCGTGTGAAATCAACCAACACTCTTCTCCCTCGGCGTACGCATAAATACCTACAGCAACGCGATTATCCTGCACGTCGATTCCAGCTGTAACGATGCTCGCCTTTTCTGGGATCTCGCTGGCTGGGTAAAACTCAGCACGCTCGCGCAAGCCTTCTGCTCCAAGCTTTGCCCCGACCTCTTCCTCCCACGTTTCGCCTAACACCGTGTTAACAAACGTCTTTAACAAAGGAGCGTCGTTTTTCGCACGTAAAAACTCGGTGACAATTTCCTCCCAGCTTTTCCAACCCAGCGGCGAATACAAGCTGGACAGATGGAATCCTGCTGTTCTTTTGTCCTCTGACGTAGCGGTGGCTCTCCACTCGCCCTTGCGGAGCATCTCGCTCTTGTAATGCTCCTCAATGTGCGTCCCACAAGACTCGCAAACATAAGCAGCTGTCCTGGGGTCGCCGTCACGCCACTGGATGTTTTTCCACTGCAGATGTTGCATGTGCCCGCAATGCACACAAGGGACAAAATATCGACGTTGATCAGATGCCAAATATTCCGTTTCAATCCTGCTCATGTCTTTGACCGTTGGCGTTGAAGTCAGAATGATTTTTCGACGTGAGAACGTTGAAGCCCGTCGTTCTGCCAACGCACAAGGGTCGCCCTCTCCGTCAACGTCAGCAGGGAACGCATCAACCTCGTCGAGCAGTACCCAGCGGCAAGGAGCAGAACGCAGACCCGTCGCAGAGTTGGCCCCTGTTAACAACAGGATCCCTCCTGGGTAATCCTTGCTGAACATTGTGTTGCCTGAGTCTCGACTCCTGGCAGGTGCAATCTTTTCCGCCAAACACGGCGTCTCATGGATTAACGAATCGAGCCTCTGTTTTGACAGCCTCTTCGCCATCTCAATCGTCGGCTGGACAAACAAAGCTGGCCCAGGTGCGTGGGCAATCATGTAACCGACCACGTTATTAATCGACTCTGTTTTGCCCAGCTGCGCCCCAGCCATAAACACAACTCTCTGCACAGAGCTGCCCGACGACATGCAATCCATAATCTCTTGCAGATACGGAGTCCGATCCGTTCTCCAAGGCCCTGGCTCCGACGACGCCTTGTTGCTCAGCATCCGATACTTATCCGACCACTGTGAAACAGTCAGGTCAGGATCAGGCCTCAACCCTTCAAGGAATGCGTTCTCATAAACCTTTGCTCCATCATCCATCGGTCAACCTCTCCAATGCTTTACGCAGTTCTTCTGTAAGGGCTTGGTGGATAACAACAGGATCAGTTTCGGCTGCAAATTGATTCGCCACTCGATCCGGGATTGTGTTCACAGCATCGCGCACAGATCGCGCAAGTGAGAACGCTTCCCTCCTGACCTTCTCTGCCTCGCATAGCTTCTCCTCCTTCTCCTCAAGTTCAAGTCGCGCTAGCTCTGCACGGAAGTGTTCTGACTTTGCACGCGATTCGTTGAAACTAGGGATCTCCTGTTCCGATCCAGAGATCCTGCTGATAAGCTGCGGGATTTCGTGATTCCAGGCCGCTAACGCCGCGTCTTGGTCGAAATAAGTAACGGCACCTTTTTTCTTAAATGTCCCGTTAAGTCTGCCTGTTTTCTTTACTTGGCTGACACGCGCGGGACTAACACCAAGCAGCTCAGAAATTTGCTTCGTAGTAACTAATGGCAACCTGAATTAATAGGAAATTAAATCGACTTTACACACATTTGTGGCAGTTATGCATATATAGGTATTTATAGGGGAAATACTTGCATTTGGGTTCTCCCGCGTTTAGAGTGTCCGGCGCTGACGCTAGCTGAGAGACGTGGCTCGAAATTACCCCTGACGAGCCTGCCGGAAAGGACCCGGAATGAGAATGGGAATCATTCTCAGTGTCTGCCGGTGGAAGGCCAATCCCTGACACAATAATGAGAATGATAATCATTATCACCCTCCTGAATGAGAATGGGAATCATTCTCACCTGGCTATGTGACACGTAGGCCCGCATCTGCCCCGGTAGGTGGTGCCAACCCTCTCGCATCTGTCCCTGAGTAGGCAACAAAAAAGCCCCCGCCAATGGGCAGGGGTAAGCGACAAAAAAGCCCCGCCAAGGTGGCGAGGCTAAATGTTATTTAGTGCTTTTCTCTAGTTCTGGCCTGCGATTGCGGCGTCTGCCTTGCGCTTGCTGACCCCATGAGCCTTAAAGGCGATGATCAAGCGTTTGCTGCGCCTCTGGCATAGCTGACAGGTAGCGCAGTCAGTCTCCCCCGTCTGAGCAGGGCAGACGAGCACGGCGTGACCTGCGGGCGTCTGCCATCGGTCGCGCTTCTCGTCACTCCTTACGGCCATGACGGCGGGGAGGCCTGAGGCTATGGCCTCATCTGCTGAGGCCTCGCTCTCAGTGCTCACGTTGACCGTGAGGCCTTGCCTGTTGGCATAGCGCAGCAGGGCCAGATTCTCGCCCAGGCTGAGGCGGTGGTGGGTGTAGGTATACGCCTTGAGATTGCGGCAGGCCTTCACCATGCCGTGCACGAATCGGCGGGAAACGCGGCCGCCATTGTGCGGCATATCCCCGGCTTGGTGAAGCCGTGTCATCTGACCGGGAGGCAGGGCCGCCAGCTCGGCGCAGTGCTGAGGGAAGGTGACCCCGCGCTCGCCTGCTGTGACCTTGCCAAAGTGGAGGGCAAGCGGCCCGCCGTCCGCGTAGCAGCCACTGCCAAGGAATGGACAGGTAGGGGCGCAAGTGGCACGGCTTGACGTGGTGACGGGGATCGGCCCCGTCTTGCGGTTTCCGCTCACACGGGTGAGGTGAAATCTGAGATTCGAAAGGGTCATTCTTCCATGCTGCGAACAACTTTGAACGTGGAATCCACGGCGATCATCACGGCGACGACAATGTCGTCAGGCATCTGCGCCGCGATCGTCTCGGCGAGTTCTTGCGCCTCGGTTGCTCTTTGATCGGTGGACGCGACAACACAGAGGGCGAGGCATGAAGCCAGCGCCTCGGGATGAGATTTAATTTTGTTCATCGTGGGTCGGCTCCGAATGTGACGCCGCGAAGGAATGCCACCATCTCGGCGGCGGTTTGGCACTCGATCACGGCCTGGGCACCCGCACCGAATCGGCGGTAGGCGTGCCATCCGGTCGCGGACCTTTGCAGCCAAAATTCCTCAGGCTCGAGGTCCAAAACTTTGCAGGCGAACTCGGCCCGCTGATGCAGGCTGTTCGGGGTGATTCTTGAGGTCATGATTCAGAAGTCCAGTCTGAGCTAATTTTCTCTCTGATTATTTGAGAGGGGTTTAGGTCCGAGATGCAAGCCCCCGCACCCTCCCACTCAAGAAAATCTTCCTTACTTGAGAACTCAACGCTTAGATACAAGTGTTCTTCAATTGAAACGGGATAGGTCATAAGTGGCGTGAGATGGTTGAATTCATGCGAGGCAATAGCGGCGTGCGGTGGACGGGGAGACTTTGAGGCGTGAGGCGATCGTCTTGTAGGTGTCGCCAGATCGACGCATCACGCGGGCGCGTTTCGTGCGGCTCATGGTGAGAGCGTCAACCAAAGCGATGATGAGAAGAAGAGGGAGGGCCACCTTGAAGATCGCCGCGAAAAAGAGAGAAATCATAATTAAAGGGGGAACAGTTCAGGAGAGACGCAACGAACGCGGCTGATGAAGTCGGGGCGGATGGCCTCAACCTTGCGGCGCAGTTCTGAGGCTTGAGAGTGAGAGCGGGCACGGCCTACAGAACGCCAGCCGTTAGAAGCACCGCAGAATTTTTCGACTTGATACATGAGACGTTGAAATCGGTGGTGGGAAAACTGCGCCATCTCTGACGCCTCTCCATATTGGGGTATACCCGGCCAAATTGCGACATATTGGGTCGATTTTTTGATTGGCACACCCTGCGGTATTTCTGTTCACTTTGTCGCGCGGCGCATTGTTAAACACAACTCGTGGAATCTATGTTCTCATCGAACCTAGAAAATCGAACCGAATTTCTGTCGCGAACCGTGCGCGATAGATTGCAACATTTAGTGAGGAAACTAGTTAGCTACATTTAGTGAGGCAACTAGTTTATGACATTTAGGGGGAAAACTAGTAGGCTACATATAGTGGGCCTACGAGTTAGCTACATTTAGCGGGATTATTGCGATTTCTCAAAATTATTGAGAATGAGAATCATTATCGCAAAAATCACTGATAATGAGAATCATTATCATTTTATGTGTGAGTTTCCTGACCCATATTTGTGTGAGGAAATGCTCATTTGAGAATGAGAATCATTATCAAAAAATATCCTTAAACCGACCTGTTTCCGGTACAGACATAAACCGAACCCTTGCAAGAACTGAGGGGTATAAACCGGAACCTCGCAAGAACCGACCCCTTGCAAGAACTTAGCGCAAAAT
>Ga0181414_1000251_pt1 | contig 16482 bp, 20 predicted proteins | sample 37SPOviralmetaG_FD_130139 | JGI IMG/M metagenome (GOLD analysis project Ga0181414, IMG submission 130139) | Marine viral communities from the oligotrophic San Pedro Time Series (SPOT) site, San Pedro Channel, CA, USA - 37 SPOT_SRF_2012-11-28 | ecosystem: Environmental > Aquatic > Marine > Strait... | reverse complement strand
TAATTGCTTGTTTTTTTCTTCTTATCTTATTTTTAAGCGTTTCTTTCTTTGATAATCTAGCGTTAATACCTTTCGATCGATAACCTTTTCTTTTTATTCTCTCAGAAGTTACGCTGTTATTCTGTTTCTTACTAAGTTCAGGAAGATTTAAATCATCAAACAAATACTTTGCTAACTCATCTAATGAAACTTCGACATCGTAGTATTCTTCTCCGGCTTCGTTACCAGGTTTATCTGGTTTACCTTTTCCTTTTCCTTTCTGCTTAGGTTTTCTGACTACTTGTCCTTTTTTTATATCTTGCCCTTGAGCTGAACCCACACCTTTTGTTCCACTTCCTTGACCGTAAATAAATTGATATTCTTTGATGCCCCTAACAGGAATCTTTATTTTCTTTTTGCCATCTTGACCAATGATACTTTCTTCAGCAACTATATCATGTATACCTTCTTTAATTGCTTTCTCAATCTTTTCTTTGTGTCTTCTTCTATCTGATGCTGAGCGATCTGCTACTGTTTTATGGTTCTTAAATACTGACATAATTTTCCTATATTTAACTTTATCTTATATAATTATAATTAATATTAGCAATAAAGAAAGGTATTTGTTATGGAAGACAATAAAATATTTAAGATAATTTTAGATAATTTACAAAAATTAAATGAAAAAAAGAAATCAGTTGGTATGAGAAGCGTTAAAAAAGGTGCTGATAATAATCCTAAAGTTACTAAAATGGATTTCCTTCCTAGTAAAGTTTTAGATAAAATAGCTAAGAAAAAAGGATTAGACGAAGAAGACGGAACTATAGTTTGTGGTGCTTGTGGTCATAAAAACATAGTCGACAAAAGTCCATCAGAACTTAAGATATGTCAAAGTCCTGATTGTGATGAACCAATAGAAGATTTAGATGAAAAACGTAAACGTAAAAAACGAAGAAAGAAAACAAAACCTAGAAAGAAGAAACAAGTAAAACATGACCCAAATTATGCTGCACCAGAAGGTTCAAAAAGAGATAAAGCGCTAGATAGAGCAAGAAAAGCATATCAACGTGGCGATGTAGAAGCAGCAGCAAGGATTAGAAGAAATATGGAAAAGAAAGAAAGAAATAAAAAAGGTTATAAGAATGTAAAACGGGCTGATACAGGTATGTACACTGAGTCAAAACAAATTAATGAACTTAACGAATTACTAAATGATATGATTGAAGAACAACTTTTAGATGAAATGCTCAATGATTTAGAGCATAGAATTGATGAAAAACGCAAAAAGAAAAAGAAGAAGAAAAAGAAAGGTGGCGGTTTATCAGCAGCTGTAAAGAAGTCTCTAGATAAAAAAGCTGATCGTAGATGTTTGACAAGAGGTTCAGTATACTCAGAATTTAGAAAAGGATTAGCTGCATACTTATCATCAGGTTCGAGAAAAGGTATGTCAGCACATCAATGGGCACATGCCAGAGTTAACTCAGCAAATCCAAGTAAGTCTTGGGCCACTGTAAAGAAACGTAAAACATGTCCAAAGAAAAAGAAGAAATAAAATGAAAATTAGTAAAAAAGAACTAAGATTAATCATTAATGAAGCGCTAGGCGACAGAGGTGATCTTCCAAAAAAGAAACAATACCGAATCGGAATGCGCGGACCAGAAGACTTGCCTTATGGAAACGTCACTGGTAAAGTGACAACACCAGAGCAATTACAACAGCATGTGTTTCCCGACAGTCACAAGACAGATACGAAACCTGCAGATTATTATCATATAGAAACTATAGTCATGACTGTAGGATTACAAAATCCTATGGGTTTTACAGTTAATGATGTTTTTGATTACATATATAAAAACAAATTAGAACCGTATACAGAAATGAGTTTTGATGATCTTCACCAAGTCTGTATTGACTTGGCAAGAGATGGTGTACTTGAAGGTTATGAAGACTTTTTTATGATGGTCGATTTAGGGTAACTTCAAAGACTTAAGTCAACATCAAAAACATTGTCTCGCATGTCATAAAGTTTTTGTATATCTCCCTCGCTACGCAGTATCTTATAAATAATATTCTCGTCAGACATTTCTCCACCTTTATCGAGACCAGCTTGACGCATATTGTTAATCTTTTTTATAAGTCTATCGAGGTCTTTCGTGCTCCTAGTCATTTTAGCTTCATCAATTTCCATATTAATTTGTTTTCTGAAGTATCTTGCTTTCTTTGATACATTTCGCTCATCAAAACTACTTCGAAACTTATCAGGTTTTGTTAGCCATTTGTCATCTTTGATTGAATATACACCACTCTCAACTGAAGGTGCATTAACATCCTGTGCAAATAACTCCACTTCAATGTTCAATACACGAATGTCATGTCGAAAATTAAATAACTTTTTCTTAGCTTTTAAAAACTCTTCAACCAAGTCTATGTCACGACTAATAGACTTTGGGTCGACAATAATATGTAGATCTATGTCTGAATAAGGAGTGTAGTTGTAATTTGCGTATGACCCTGTAAAGGTCACATCAATTACATCTATAGAAATACCTAGGTATTCTACAAAAGCATCGGATATTTCAAGAAGTTGTTCTCTAATATCAGGTTTTAGTTTATCTTCTTTCCACAGTTTAACACTCAATTCGTCATGAGGTAGGTGCTGTTTTATTTTGCTACTAATTGACAATTTTCTTCTCCGTATATTTCACGGTACTTAAGTATCGCTTGCTCTTTTGCTTTTGCCTCAAATACCACATCTAAATCTAGATCATAGTCTTTTACCCCTTGAAATATATAATCACTATGTGCTTGAGGTTTAACGTTCAAACCTTCATTAAGTGCCTTTGATTCTGAATAATGACACGTAGGTCGCACTTCACCCCAAGTACTAGCAGCTAGTTTTAGTGCTTCTTCTTCTGTCTGATCACCTGTACAAAACTTATGATGATGATAATCAAACACAATAGGTACACCTAATCTTTCATATACTTGATGTAAATCTTTTACGCTGTACATTGACGCCTTGTCGTCATTTTCTAGTGTAATACGACACTTAACGTTATCAGGTAACAAATCATAATTTTTACACCATCTGTCAATTGCAGATTGTTTGTCACCGTAAGTTGCACCAATATGAATATTTATTTTAGCCCAACGATTTCTTGGCATTCCCATTAAATCCATAAGTTTACCGTGCATTCTTAAATCAGTAATCGAATTATGAACAACATGAGATTTAGGACTAGTAAGGATGTTAAAAGGGCCAGGGTGAAATGATAAACGGATATTATTTTGTTTTGCATAATTTCCTGCGTTTTCTAGATTTTTCTTAATTTTTTGAAAGTCTGGTAAGTCTTCTATTTCATATTCAGAACCCCACGGTAGTAAACATGAAGTTAGTCGAAATACTTCTATACTATTTTGGCGGTTCCATTTTAAAATAGGGAGGATGTTTCCTGTGTTATGTTCAGCTAGCTCAGAAGCATATTTTATACCTTTTGCTTTAAATGTCCTCTTAATCATGCCTCTATTAGTAGTAATTTTATATTTTTTTTGTAAGTGCATGTTAATGCAAGCGTAACCTAAACGAATTGTCATTATTTTTCTCCTTGTTGTATTGTATATTTTTATTATACACTAAAGGAATAGTTGTTGCACTTTTCTATACTTAAAATATGAGGGCTTACTTTATGTTAAAGATAATTTCTTACAATTTGCGGGGGTGGGGTATGATGACCATAACAGGAATGTGTATTCTTTTTATGCTTCAAATTTTTAGTTGTCACGGAAAGCAGGTTCAAATTGAAACTGCAAAACCGATGTTTGTTGAAAAACACAAAGATAAATTGTCTAATTTTGTTTTTCTTGTTAAAGAATCACACACAATATGCATACCTGATGAAGAAACTAGTTGTGCAGAAGAATCTGAAGTAATCCCTGTTGCCTCTGCATCAGGTGTAGTTCTTTCTTCATCATCCTCACATATTTTTATTTTAACAGCAAATCACTTCTGTGAGACATCTGAAATAGAAAAAATTATAGGAGAGATAAAGATAAGAGCTTTTATTGGTGAGACAAAAAGACTAGTCAGCATTGTCACATACACTAAACAAGCTGACTTATGTTTACTCCAGGGTCTAAAATTTAAAGGTGAAAATTTTAAAACCACAGAACTAGCAAGTGAAATGCCTTTGATTGGTGAAAAAGTAATAAATGTCGCAGCTCCTGATGGTATGGCTTCTCCAAATACGCGTCTTATGTTCGATGGTAATTTTGCAGGATGTGAAGATCTATCTTGTATTTTTACAGTTCCAGCAACTTTTGGCAGTTCTGGTTCAGCAATCTATAACGAAGAAGGCCAATTAGTATCTATTTTAGTAGCTGCTGCTACTAATTTTGAAAATGTATCAATGGGTCCTAATATTATTTTTATACAGACATTAATAGATACAGTTCAAAAAGAAATTGATATATATTAATAAAAGGTGTTGTATGAAACTGTATGTCGATGAAGGTCTGGGTTATAACCCAGAACAAATGAAATTAACCGGAGAGTTCATTCTCTTTTGTGCAGATAGTTTACCAATAGAAGGTGACTATGAAGTTCACCTGGTTAATTCTCGTGAACCTCACGGAATATCAACCACTGCACTTTACGAAGTAGGCAATAACTGCTGCAAAGTCTATTGTAAAAATCGTGCATTAGCAGATGTATTGAGATCAGTTGCTCATGAAATGACACACATGATGCAGGATCAAATAGGTATTTTGAAGGGTGACATCAGAGATGCTGGTGGATTTCACGAAGACCAGGCAAATGCAAAAGCAGGAGAATTAATTAAATTGTTTGCTAAAAGTTCTCCTGAAAGAAAAATGATATATGAGTCTCTTAAGAGATCATTGGTGTAGAACCACCTAAATATTTACTTAAAAAGTTACCGTGCCCTGAAGGTACATGTATTCCGTCGCCTGAACTGGGTTTATAATTATCAACAGTTAAATCTTTGCAAGGATTAATAAAATATGTGGGTTGTTTCGTGTGTGCCTTAACAACAGGTCTGATAACTTTTTCGTTTCTTTCACATCGACTGTCTCTTTTTGCCAACCAATACTTATCACTACTTTCTTTTTTTGAAACCATTGAGTTACTTGACTTAGGTTCAAAAGCAGGTGGCCCACCAATCCAAACAATTGAAGCGTTCGGCGCCAATTCATAAATTTTATTTAAGATCGACATGCAGTTAGATTTTTTGTTGCTAGGATGACCACCTAATGTTAATATTACTAATTCTGCATCTTTGACTGAACTACTAAAATTAGATTGGTTAACTACAGTTCCTGCGTGCCCACCCACAAGCATGCATACTCTTTCATTTCCGACGCTAAATCTATTTTTAATCCATTTGCCTAATCCATTACCAACTTGACTATCTCCAATTAAAGCTACACTTCCTGGTTTTACGTTTAAAACTCCTCTATCGACTTTGTCGCTACTAAAATTAGTTGCGGTACTGCTTGATTTACTAGTACTACCGGTACTACTAAAACCTACGCCGCCAAAAGCACCAAAATCAAAATCAGATTGTTCAGTTATTGCGCCACCCGGACCAAACTGTAGAAAGTCTCTAGCGCTTTTATAATTAGCTCCTGGCTTATCTGGCTTATGTCCGCCATACTTTTTCGTATCAGATAAAGCTTTTTGAAAGTCATACCCAAGTTCTTCAATATAATAACGACCTATATATGCACCGGTACGATCGGCGCCGTGCGTGCAATAAACTAATGTATTGCCACTCTTAAGCATTTCTTTTGCTTTGTTAAAGTTAGCTCTTCCACCCATATTATTTTCATTAATGAAATTTCTAAAAACATTAAGGCCTGCTTTTTCTGCGTTATTAGCAGCAATTTTCCCGGTAGCGTCACCTGTTAATGCAACAACATTTTTAATACCATACTCTTCGCGCAACTCTTTCCAAAATTCAACTGTAGGATCAGTGTGCTTCTTTTTAATACCTGCACGATAGTTATTTTTGTTATCTAATATTTTATGAAAATTAATACCTCTACGTGTTTCTGTACCTAACCTGCCTTTCCAGGAATCCTTCCCACCTTTTGTGTTACTTTTTGTAACGTCTCCAGAAGAAGTAACAGTTGTACTTTTAGATACAGAATTGTTCCACTGTCTAGCTTTTTCAATTACGTGTGTATAATATGAAGTTTTAAGTGCACCGTAATAAAACTTTGTTGCACGAGCGTATGGGTGGCTTGAGCCAATTGTGTCCTCTGCATTACCTTTGTTAACTAAATCAATCCAATTAACAGACTTTTGATACTCACGTGCCCAATCAATAAAAGCGTCTGCTGCATGTCCTGCAGGATCACTTTTCCATTTTGACATCCATTTTTGTGGATCATTTCCATACCTGGGAAGCGACCAACTACCTAATACCTGATAGAGACCCCATGCACCTGCTTTAATTGCTGCAGATAAATTTTTTGCAGCCGCTTCTTTGTACATTCTTCTCGCCTCAGAACCATAAACAGATTTTTTGTTTGGATAAAATGATTTATCACCTGAGTGTCTTCTGTAGTGATGAGTATTCCAAGCCATTACACCGGGTTTATGATTTGATTCTTTAGATTCGATGCCATAAATAAAGTCAGGAGGAAGCCCAGTCTCTTTTGCAAGGTAAATTATCCTTTCAGGTGAAGTTTTACTATCAAGCAAAGAAACATCTACATCAGTTGGATCAATATCAGTTTTTTCTTGTCCTTTCTTTTTAGAACGATTTAATCCTAAGTCTACTTTGACACCCCCAAAAGATCCAAACTCAGCGCCGCCACCTTCACGTTTAGAGGCTTCAACAATTGCCTTTTTAACAATACTTCTAACTTCTTTTTCGTTATGAATTATCACTATTTTACCTCTAAATATTTTTAACACCAGCAGGAATAGTAATAGTCATGAGAAAATACCTGTTGTAGTTAATTTCACTCAGATCGATAGTCTCGCCCTGTGCTTCAAGTAATCTTTTTATAGTACTAGGCATAGTTGGCATGAATGACATAATTTCATTTATTTTTTGAACACCACCAGTAAAAAGATTCATAGGATTAAGGATTGATCGATCATAGTTTACTCTTCTTACTTTTCCATTCCTATTAAATGTAACACGCATGATAATTCGTTCATTGTCTGTGCCTGAAAAGTTAATTTTTCTTATTGCTTCTATGATTTTTAAAGAAACAGCTCTTGTAGTTCCTGCATCGAAACCGACATCCTCTAATGTATTAATACCTGTTTTACCAGTTTCAACTCTAATTCTCACACCTCTAGAACCGGTGCCTGTACTTGTTGATTTTGGATTACCACTACCTTGTGTCACGTCACCTTTTGAAGCACCCACATCAGTTTCACCCTCTCCAGAAGGTGATTTCTGACTATCATCTAGAATTGTTCCTGGCCCAATCGAGCCCGGCAACGCTTTACCATTTCCAAAATCAACATTACCATTATACATATCAAGTACGATCGCTAAAGCTCCTGCAGGTCTGTTAGTATAACCTACGTAACTGGGGCCATTCTCATCTCGTAAAGCTGAGGACATGCTCGGCCATTTGTGGTGACCATCATCATATTTATCTTTATCCGGATCAGTGCTAAAAACTGGATGACTTTGGAAAGCGTGATTCGTAACAATGTCCCAGAGGCGATCAGTATCACCACCCCATCTACCATCTTCATCAGTCGGGGAAGCATTTAAATTATATTTTTTAATATACTGATTCATGACTTTTTGCATAGATTCAACATCAGTATATTTTCTAGAACCTCCGCCACCACTTCCTGTTCTTTCCGCGGGAACTTCATCTTCGCCCTCAGTTGTACCTTCTTCCTCTTCAATAACCCCTAATTTTTCACCAATCCAAGTAAACATGTCTACAATAAACTGCCAACAAGCTGCTACAAATGCCAATATACCTGCACCAGCCGCTGTTAAGACAGGCCCAACATTATCTGCTAACCATGCACCAAATTCTGCAAGTTTATCAGTAGTCCAGTTCCAGACACCTTTTATACCATCCCAAATTGTTTGACCCATTGCAGTAAACCACTCACCAACATCAGTAAAAATTTGTTTAAAATATTCTGTCCAAGTCGGTTTAAGTTGATCAAAGAATTTTTGCCCAAAGAAAGTGTAATCACTTCCTTGTTCCCAGTGCCCATTGAATCTTGCCATATCGTTATGTGCATACGGTTCTAAAGCATTGTGAAGTGGTGTTCCACTATTAAATCTAAAAATTTGTTTTGATGCCATATCACCAACATTTAAAGTACTTCCAACTAGAGCATCTACACCTGTTTTGTCTAGAGGTCCGTTATCTAATACGTTGCACAAGTAGTAAATGTTGCTTTTAGTGTCAACATCAAACGCTTGGTTTTTGAAGTCTGCACTTGAACATTCAAAGTCTTCATCAGCAAAAATTCCCCCCGCTTCGTCACGCCACTTAAAGTCACCAACTTGACCTCTTTTGTTTAGAATTACAAAACCTACCATGTGGTCTATCAAGTGCAAATCATACAGCGTGAGTCTGTCCCTGTAAGATGATAGCTTACTAAATACACCCTGTGCTCCGCTATTTTTAATTACCATTTCTTGACATATTTCCACTGCAATTTGAAAGCAAAGTTGTTTAGACTTAGCCGAATATATAGGAGGTTGAGGTAATTTACCCCCGCCTTGAGTTTGAGCAGGAAGTGTAAATTGATCTAATGGTACAGATAAAAAATCATTAACATTTGCCGGGTCTAGGCTTTGTGAAGCGTTTATCGCAGCATCATATTCTTCTTTACTAGCATCCGGTGCCAATCCAGAAATTGTTGCAAAGTCATCAGGAAGTTTTGGCATCACAATTTGTTTACTTGCAATCGCCCTGCAAATTTCTTCAAAAGCATTTTTTGAAGGGTTCGCATTTGTAGGTAAAAAATAATTTTCTACATCTAATCCTTGCGCCCATTCTGTTAAAGCCGGAAAGATTTTCTGATCAATTGCATATGCGCCAAGCCCAAGCAGTGCTGTAGCACCAACCTTCAACCACAAACCGCCAAATGGCGCAGTGACAATATAATAGGCACCTGTACCAGCCCCTAGAATTGTCGCTATCCTTGTACACCAAGGCACTAGCTTTGCTAGTTCAGTCGGAACAGTGTTTGGCAAAAGCTCTGATTTTATTTTATCCCAAGCAGCCTTACTAACACCAGAAGTAACACTTTGTTCCATTAAGATTAATTCTTGTACTTTGGTGGGGTGTGTTATTTCATAGGTGATCAGTCTTTTTCTGATAACTTCTCGAACTTCATTTTCATTTAAGAACATTGTCAACCTGCTTATTTACCACCAACTAATGATGCTAATCCTTTTGAAGCGATAGAGCCTAGTGCACCAGACGCAGCGTCTTTTCCTAAACCAAACAAACCACCTAAAAACCCTCCGCCTTCATCGCCTTCTCCGCCACCAGAGAAAAATCCTTTTAGTGCATCCATAAGTTTACCTTCACAAACATACTCACGCATCGGCTCCTGCAAATAACCCTTCACCAACCCAACAACTACTTCATTTATAGCTTCAACTGGGACTGCAGAAAGTGAACTCTCTAAAGCACTTTGAACTTTACTAGCATTGCCTGCATCTAAAAATTTACCAGCAAGATAAGAAATAACTTTAGCACCACCCATTTCAACAACTGTTTCTGTTATCGCTTCAGTTAACATTGCCATTATTTCATCACACTTATTACTTCCAAAATACTTAGTTAGTTCTGAATAGTCAACAGCTTCTAACACGTTCTGAAAAAACTTGTGAAGGATAGGATCAGTAGATTCGTTAATACCTATAAAGTTTAAAACTGCACTGCCAAGATATCTTTTTATTAAATCAAAACCTGCGTCCATCAAACCTTCCTGAATTAATAATTCAGCAAGACCTTCGTTGATTTGAACTTGAGTTAAACCCTTTTTTCGGGCCCGAGATTCGAATAAAACCATTTTGTTCTCAACAGACGTTAAATGTTCATGAATTAATTCTTGTCGTTTAAACTCTTCTCTAATTAACTTTCTTATTTGTCTTCTTTGCGCATTATTTACTTGCATTGATCAGCCTCCTTATTCATAAAATAAAACCATTGTTAATATATATTAAGCAAAATTTTCTATATCTCGATCACATATCTATATTTTACACTAGGAATAATACTTCTTTTTTGTTGGGGCTTACATTTAAAAGTTTCAAGAATCTCAAAGTTTTTGTCCAAGAATATTATTATAAGAGGTATGAATGTATTTTTCATAGTAAAACTATTTTGCACATCATTGTCATAAACAAATATCATTCCGTGTTTTTTAGGTAGTGATTTAATACCAGACAAGCCTAGGGACTTTTTTTTAGGTGTATCTGCAACCCATAAAGTATAACTCCCGCGGCCTTTAATATTTGTTTTTACCTTTTTGTAATTTTTAAATTTTTTAAATACTTTCATTAGTGCAACACATGTGTAACTTTATTATAATATAAGTATAATACAGGGAGAAAAAACAATGTTACCAATTATCTTTTCATTACTAACATTAGATGCACAAGCAGCAGATTTAACCTACAACTGGCAATGGGAAACTTCCCCTAAAATTGAAATCTGTCCCGACTCACAATTTACCATTAATGATGTAGTATCAGGTTTAAGTTACTGGCAAGACAAAGGTGTTTTCGTAGAAATTACGAGCATTAACCACGTTGATCATTGTGATTTAAAGAAAAGAAATGTAATTCAATTTATGGGTGATAGAAATGTAAATCATGATAAAGAATACGCAAAAACAAATATTAAGTGGTACTATTATGGAGAAAAAAACGAAGATACCACATTATTCATAAAAGGTGCAAGAATACAAATACCCAATGACAACATAGAGATGGAAAGTATTGTTTTGCATGAAATAGGACATGCCTTAGGTTTGGGTCACTCACATCACGAAATAATGAAAGCTACACACTAACGATATCTTCTATAATATCTTTGTCGATAAAGAGAACCTCTAGAAAGTTGTGCTTCATTTATTTTTTGTGCCTCAGATTCAAGTTCAGAAGTGTCAATTTTAGTGCTTATTTTTTTAATAACTTGTATAAATTCTTTAGGGGTAACACCCATCGCTATAATGTGACCCATTATTTTAAAAGGATTTTTCTCAACTTTACCATCAGTTTCAATAAAGAATGAATGTTTACCTGTTTGACTATTGTGAGTATAAACAACTTCTATGTATTTTCCACTTCCACGCTTACCAATTAACAAAACTTTTTGAACATCATTCTTTTTGTCCCCACCGTAAGTTATCTTGTCTTTCATGGTAGAATAAAAAACACCATTTCCAAACTGGCCTTCAACACGGTTAATCTCTATTTCTTTTCCCGTCCGTAGACCTGTGCTTTTAGACTGCATCTCTGCTTTTGACTCGCGGTCACTTTTTTGTGTAGTAAATGTTGACTTCTGTCGATAATCACCCTTGTCATCATCTTTGTACTCTGTATTTTCTTGCTCTTGCAATAAGTTGTAGTCACTTAATTTATATTTTGATCCCATGATTATAACCCTCTTATTTCATCTTTAATTATGCGACAGTACAGCAAAAAACTTGTCAAATATAGGTAGACGAACTCCCCAGTTTTTATGTTGATCTTTTTCCATATGATGTGCATAGTGCCATGGTAACCATTTCTTGCCCCAGTCAATATCTATATGTGATCTACGGTGGACATAATAATAGACGCCCGCAGAGTACAATAGCGTCATCCAAAAATACGGAATGATAAACAACAGGGGTAGATGAGAAAGAAGCAATAGAGATAATCCTAGGATCTCGAAAGCACTACTATTTTTAGATAACTGAAGATAACTTTCATCATACATTTCATTCTTTCTTGCTATTCGATGATGTGTTCCAAAATGACGTTTAAAAATCTTCTTAAAACCCTTATTGTTATGTAAAACATGTTTGTGTATAAAATACTCTGCAGCGTGTCCATAAATCCAACCTAAAAAAATCTGCAAAGCAATCCACATAAAACAACCCCCCATATTTTTATGTATGGGAGGTTTATATTACTTGACTTAAAATTTTAAATTAATTTTTAGCTGTTACCATTAATATAAGAATTTAAAAAGTTTTGGAACGCCTTTGCTTCTTTAACTGTCATCGTAATCTGTGAACGAGATGTTGAGTAAGAATCAATTGGATTTGTTGTAATTGAAACTGTATTAGCTCCTGTCTTGTGTGACTTGGTATTGCGACTAATGTTGAAGTTGAAACGTTTGGTTCTTTTTGACTTTGAAAATTGCATGTATTTTTCTCCTATACTCTGCGTGCTTCTGGATTTAAATCCATTAATTACATTATACTAACCACATGCATGCTTTACAAAATAATAATTATTTTTTAATGTCGTCGCTATATTCAAAATACAAAAAAGCTAGACCTATTAAAACACCAATTAAAAAAGCAGGTTCTAAAATCATCTGTCTAAAGCATTAAAGACCTAGGTTTCATACCTTCAACTGAATCTATCCAGCTTAGTACATTATCATCATTCATTAAGGAGATTAAATTATCGACATCAGCAATTGCAGTATCTCTAAATAAAACGCCACCACCTTCAATTCCAAAGATGCCTAGTGCTTCAGCCGCACTCATACCCATAGGCGTTTGCTGATTAACAAGGGTCGCAACTTGTTCAATGTATTTGTATATGCTTTCACGAAAATCTGACTGTCCTGCAGTTTGACCTTCTCGAAGAACGCTAACCTCTTCCGAAAGTTCGACCCCTGGATATTGTCTTTTAATTGCAGAAGCACCACCAATCATAACAGAGTTCAAGTTGCCGAATGCTTCGTCGAGAGGCACCCACTGGTCAGGATCTCCAAGATTTGGGTGATTTCTAAGTACATTACCAAGTTCCATATCAGAAGCATCAAGGTAACCTGCTGTGTATATAATAGCATACGCTGCTTCCTGTTGACGACGCCGCGACGTCAAACGAGGATCTTGCGTCATAGCTTCACTAATTAATTGTTTTGATATCATATGCCTAAGTTGACGTCGATTAATTTTTTTCATATTAACTCCTGCATCAATTATAACTATCTACAATACAACGATTAATTTCGGAGAAAATTAAAAAAGCGCCAGTGTCAACTGGCGCGAGCTAGGGCTACCCTATGAACGCCGAGTAGGACCCCTAAGGGCCCTCCTCAGCTCATACTCTCTACTAATCCCTCTCTATACGTGTCAAATGCCAAACATCATAATACTCTGGACACTCATATACCTCTACAACTTCACAGTCAGCTTTATCGTTTATCTTCGCACGCACAACTTGAATCTCATTATAATCTAAATACGCACGCTTCAACCGCCCTAAATGATCCCGACACTTGCACACCCGATAATGTGCATCATTCGAACGAGTCCGCAAATGCCACTTATCACACCGTGCACATCGATAAGGCACTAACTTACGATGCTTTCGCTTACACTTCTTAGCATATCGTCGAGCCCCAGCCTTACTATGAAATACCATCATCGGGCGCCCAGAATCTAAATGAACACAATGACTCATTTCGACACCTCCCAAGACCAAATACCTCCACGTCCCTCAAATACATCATCACTAAACATCGACTCGATCTCCGACCAAGCCCGATCCATTCCCACCTCAGGAATCGGAGCACTATGCTTAAACTCACCTCCCACATTATTATAAAACCGCAACTTACCATCAAGCATACAATAACTTCCAGTCATCAAATCATTCGACTCAACCACCGGGGACAAATGACGATGCCGCGCAACCCAAGCAGAAAACTCCTCACTCGAGATCTCTAACTCATCCCATACGTGATCATTCTCGCCCTTGATCGGTAATGCCTGGAAAACCTTCCACCGATCCGGGCCTAAACGCGCAACGAGCTCAGACATGTTATCATGACGATTATGACGACACACAACAGTATTCAGTTTAAGATTGTAACCCAACATCTTGGCAGCATTCCAACTAACAAGAGAGCGCTCGAGATGCTTACTATAACCCTTCTTAATCTCGCCTGCTCGACCACGACCAATCAAAGCATGTAAATGATCATTCGACGCGTCAATAGAAAAACCAATCCAGTGGAGATACTCACGCATTTTACTCAACCAACGAGGTGTGACTTTGGTACCATTCGTCACCAAACAGGTGGTAAAACCCATCTCTGCTGCAAGAGTGATCCTGTGATTAATACGACGATCTAACATGGGTTCTCCACCAACAAAGGTAATCTTACGAACACCTCGTGCATAGAGATCTGCGTAGAGTTGAGGAATAGGATAATCGGATTTTTCTTCTATATCCGCGAAGTGTGCAAAACAGAATTTACACCGGTAGTTGCAACGAGGCTCGAAATGCCAGTTAAGTGCGACTGGAAGGGACACTCGTCCCTGCGTACAAATATTCATATGTCACCTCTACTATTGTCTAGAAATGACTTGAAAACGTGCAGTATCGACAACAGGCGAAATTACGACCTGATATCTTTTACTCTGCACACTATTCAAACGCAAATAACGAGAAACCTGAGAAGCACACTTCGTGCTTAAACGCTCACTACAGAGCAACTCGAGAATCTCAGCCTCAGAAAGCTTGCCTGGAAATATTTTACTTGACGCTGTGTGGATCTTCCAACTAGCGACATACTCTGCATCACGCACGTGATTCTTGAAATCAGGTAATAAATTGAGGTTAGCGATAGCTCCCCGAATATTCGCCGGATTCTTTTTAACGTAGAACTTGAAACGCTTTTTCTTTGGAAAATACGCGACAACAACTGAAAAAGGCTCCGAGAGTGGATTATGGCTAACCTTGCTGTGTTGTGTAAGGTCATCGATGCGGTCAGCACGTATGCCCTTCTCTTGATCACTGTCGAGTGAAATGATAACACGATGTTCATCGGACACGCGACCCATTGCACCGACTTGGCACGTGTAAAAGTTTTTTACGGGCATTCCGTCTAATAGTTGTAAGAGGTCATTTGGAATACTATTGTTCATTACATTCTCCTATGCTTAAATTTTGTTTATAGTATTGTTTTGCCATATGACCCTGACAAGGCACCGCACGCCCAACGGTCGCTGAAAGTGTTAGCGTTAACATTATTATTATATACCGTTTCTATCACGGTTACAAAAGTTTTATAAAATTTCAGGAGAAATTTTTATGTCCCGAACATCATGATATATGCCCTAATTGTTTATGATGAGGGCGACTAAGTGCGACTTCATATCGTCGAATAACTTCTTCAATGTCATGCTGATTTCGAGGATTTCCCCCGCCATCATAAAGCAATTCCATTCCTACACCAGGGCCTTCAACAAGATAATCAAAAATCTCTTCTGCAATTTGTTTAAGTGTCATTCCACCTTGTGACATAGCGCCGGAATACTGCTTTGGCATGTAACTAAAAAACTCATCTACTAGGTCGTTGATTTGTCTTTGTGTGACACCATTCTCAGGTAAATCAATTTCCCTTTTGCGATATATGAAGTCAGGAATAGGACGATTTAAATCGAGTGCAGACTTAAAAGTCTCCTTTTGATGTGGTTCAGCTGATGCAATTTTATCTACGAGTTTCGGATGCTGTCGGGCTATGGTGGCGTCTGATTGATAAACAGGATGCCTGTAAGGCACCCCTGATCGGTAAGCTTCTGAGATTAATCGCCTTAACTGTCGTCGTGTAATTTTCATTTGTTTTCCGGCTCCTTAAGGAGTTCCAATATTAAACATAACTATCTAAAAGTCGGCTAAAAGTTCAGGAGAGATTTTTGTGAGAAATTAGCTGAAATCTTTTTTAAGTCTTTCCATTCTTTCGTTATAACGATCTTCACCAACAGACTTAACGATTTTATCTTTTAACATTTCAAGAGCAGCAATAGGCTTATCAGGAACAGGCTTGTTGTCACTAGCTTCTTTCCACGCTTTTTCTGTTGTAGGTCCCCACTTTCCATCTATAGTTGACCCGGGTTTTGAGCCTAACTTAGCCTGTATTTTCTTTTCATTTTCAGATTTACGATCATCGAGACCTAATGCGTTAACTATAGCTCCTTGAATATTGCTGACTGCTCGCTGATTCTCATTATTAGCGCCGCCACCTTTAGTCCAAGATTCACTTATAATGTTCATCTCTCTAAGAATAATATTCTTTAATTGTCGTCGTGTTAATCTCATTACATCTCCAATGTTGTATATAACTATCTAAAATGCAGCCAAATATTTCGTAAAAATTTTTGTGATAAATTACTCAATGCTCAAGACTTATATGAGATTATATTTTTGTCGTAAAGCAGTCGATATGTAACTCTCAACATCGTATAACGCGTCCTTGAGTTCATCTAGGTTTGATGCATCTTGAAGTGCGTATATC
>Ga0181414_1000250_pt1 | contig 16522 bp, 21 predicted proteins | sample 37SPOviralmetaG_FD_130139 | JGI IMG/M metagenome (GOLD analysis project Ga0181414, IMG submission 130139) | Marine viral communities from the oligotrophic San Pedro Time Series (SPOT) site, San Pedro Channel, CA, USA - 37 SPOT_SRF_2012-11-28 | ecosystem: Environmental > Aquatic > Marine > Strait... | reverse complement strand
GCATCGTAATTACGTCTTAGTTCACCATTTTGAATCCGAATCAAGTTGAACGCATCAATAATGCCTTGATATCCGCTGGCAGTTTGATTACTACTACTAGATGAAATAGTCACAACACCGCATTCTACATTACTTCCTTTATTGTATTGAATTAGAACCTACTAGTTAACAGAACATATCCAAGCTCCACATCATCAAGATTGAGAGCCTCGGCGAGTGCATAGATCACTTCGACTGTTGTAATCTCAGAACGCTTTAATTGTGCATTAAATTCATCAGCTACTTCATTGATGTCTTTTGAAAGCCTTCTTTCAAATTCTTCTCTTGCATCAAATGCAGGGAACGTATTTGGTTCCTGTACTCTTGTTTTATTAATGAACATTGAGGCAATCGTATGCTTACATAACTTGAATGATTTTCGATACGACATTGTTGACCAGGTCTGTGCAATACCAGCAGCTCGTGCAATACCTTCAATGTCATAATCATTAGCACCTTTTGCTGTTGGCATAGGCAGACGCTCTTGTCTATTACTGAGTCCTCCTGATTCGTTGTACACTTCAGGACTTCTGATTATTGCGTGCAAGTAGTCAGGACAACTGCAGGTGTAAAGATCAGCGAATGTCAGTGCACTACCACTAGTAAATATTTCGTCCTGCCAGGGATCAATGTCTGTATTTAATTTTGTCCACTCTTTGTCTCCAGGTATACCTTGTTGATGATTATAGTTTCCATCAGCGTCGTAGTCTGGATATTCTTTTGTAAAGCTGTTGTCTGAAAAGACTATATATCGTTCTGACGCTCTTGGACTGAATAATCGAATCGAAGATTGAAATGGTACTGAATCTATTTGAAGATTATTATTAGTTTCATCAACCAAGATTGATTGAATAATCCAAGGCTGAATAGCATACGAAAGTCTATCAACATTTTGCCTCATCAAATCAGCTGTTAAATACTGCTGCCCCCAGAACCTTTGATAGATATCTTTTTTGAAAGTAAACGCACCATTTAATCTGCCTGTCGTATTTGTTGTTTCAAAAATAGGTGTAAGATCACTTACGTCTCCGAGGGTAGGAGGCAGGCTTGATTCATTATTCAGAATCACCACTCGTGTATTAGCAACTAAATCAGCTACTTCTACATTCATAAATTCTGCTTCGTCTGTAAATCTGTCAAGCGAACCAATTGTTCTTTCAATAAGAAAGTCAGGCATATAGACAGCCTTTCCTACAAGTGACAGTAAATTACTATTATTTTTTTGAATGAACTCTGATGCTTTAATTCCGTCTAGCGGTACTCGAATAGTAACTGTTGATCCAGTAGATGGGCTTTTTCCCATGTAAACTGCTGGACGCTTTTCATCAGTTAATATCCAAAAAATATTAGCTGAGGTCACACCATCAGTGATTCGTTCTCCAGTTGAACGAAGCAACATATCGTCTGATGTGAGCGTTTTTGTTGCAATCACCTTTGCATGGATTTCTCTGTTTTTATATTGTTCCGGGTATGCAGCTGTACTTATTTCTAGTTCACTAATAAAACCAAGCTGTCTATTTTGATCAATAGTTCTATGAATGCAGTAATGCGTCCTACTATCAGAGTTTTTAGTCGCAAATCTATATCCGTCAAATGTTACAGGTATTTCGTACTCAGTTCCTTGATACAAGACTGCATCAGTTTTCGTAAAGTCTAAGTACGCACCTTGGAAATAGTATTCCAATCCTTTACGCCACTTCTGCCAAGTGCTATCAATATTGAATTGTTCAATAGCCGATCTCTGTATGGTCGAACCAAAACGACGCTCAGACGGATATCGCCCAAGCGCCTTTGAACCTTTGCCTCTATTGACCGACTTACTAATACCGTTGAAGCCAGAGACGCCAAAGTTGCCGTATCCGTTCTTCTTTCTAGGCATCAATAGAACCCGCCTTGAGCTCCAATGATGGGTGTATCGCTTGTACTGTTAGGACCAGACAGCTGAAGTGTGCACCACAGTGCTTTACCTTTAGGTACGTACAGTGCTTTACTTTGTGCGCTGCTACCTACGTGAGGAACAGGCGCGAGAATACTAAACAAATCAGCTGAAACTTTTGTGCCAGCTGTTGTGTCTGTATCTAGCTGTCCAACGTATACACCTTCACCTGGTCGCAGATAGTCCAATGAGCTGCTCAGATAAAACAAGACTTTATAAGTAGCGCTTGCTCCTGTACGTGAAATGGTATATAGGTCTTCAACGATGCCCCCATCATTAGACGTGCAGTCAACCAGTACAGAAGACTGGTTAGTTCCCAGAATATCGAGGGAGCTATCAGAACCAGACGTCAGAGTATTACCTTCGACAGCGCTATGAAATACACGGTCGATAAGCAGAGGTTGCTTATTAGTTGCGGTTGTTGCCATTACTTCTTACCTTTCTTTTGAATTTTCTGAGGAGTAGATCCAGGAATCATTTCTCCGCCTACAACTTGCTGCATTGTTGGCATAGCCCCAAGAGGTGAGCTACTGCCAGGAATGGTGGGGTCCATAGCACCAGGCATTAGCGCAGCACTGCCAGTGACTCCCATAAAGGGGTTTGCTGTCAGACCTTTTGCTGCTGCTTCACCACCCAGACGCATGCCTTCCATCGGCTCCTGTGCGTTACCACTAGGCTGCATTTGCATACCAAAGGGTGCTGCAGCATTTTGGCCTCGACCCATCGGCATATTCTGAGGAAGGTTTGAACGATTAACCATTGCAGGATTCAATACATCTGCACCCATCTGTGCATATTGATTTCCTGTATCACCATATGGATGCTGGCTAATACCGTTTGGGCTAGCTGACTGCTGACCAAAACTAGTGACATTCATCGGATTGTTTTGCTGGTTTGGCGGACCACCTGGCATCACAGAGTTCTGTTGTGCAATCTTGAACCGATTCGGATCCAACATCATTGCATTTTCTTTCTTATCTTTAGCCATTGTCAGATACTCCCTGTATTAGCGCGATCGTTCAAGCTATATCCAGCGTTGCTAGCGGCTTGAGTATACATAGCTAGACGCCTGTCCAATGCTTCTGTTTGAAACTGATCAGGATTTTCTTGAGCTTGCTGAGTCATTGAAGTACCCAATGCAACATCAGCGGTCTTATTTACAGGAGGCTCTGTTGGAGCATTCTGCACATTGCTAGTCTGAGCTGAAGCTTGTACTCCCATCACGTTTGGATTGCCATCGCTTTGAGCTGTGGCTTGGCGAAGGCGTTCTTGATAGTCACGCTCTTTGCTATCCATAGTGATTTTAGGAGCACCGTGAGAAGTAACGTGATGCATAACTATGAATGATGTTTCCTAAAACTATTCTACAGTTATCGCCACTCTTGACTAAGCGTAATTCTCGAACCAACTGCTGTATCTGCTGGTCCAGGAACTGCCATAATAAACTCAGACCCTGATCTATCAAATGCATACCGACGAACTTCTGGACGACGATAATTTGCAACGTATAAAGTTTCGGCTAATCGGTCACATTCACGGAGATAAATTTCACGGAAATATTCGTCGCCTTTTAGCGGATCAGATTGTGAAATCGTCCGTTGCACGTCTCCTGAAATTATTTCCTGACGTGAAAAGTTGACGATGCCAGAACCACCGGTTTCGTTTATATCGTCTGGGAAGTATGCGGAAACTGTCCAAGCGTTATCACAACGTTTGATGTGATATACGATTTGACTTTGCCACAGTTCATCGGGAACCAGTGACATAGCTTCTTCTAGGCGTGCTCTATCGCCAGCAGGCATTTGTGCTCCACTGTTGTAGCCCAGATGGAATCTAATTTTAGATTTCAGATAATCGTCTAGTTCCATTACATAAATTGCGATGGGCTGTTATACATATCTCCAAGCAATCTACTTAGTTGCATCTGATCCATTTCATCCATCTCTCCGCCTTGAGCCTGGATCTTTCCAAGAAGCTGACCTGCATCAGAATCTTTTTTCATCATTGCTGCCATACCTGCACCCAGGCCACCACCAAGAATAAGTCCTGTCAGACCACCTGCCATTCTGTATCCAGGCTTTAGGGTACGTGCAATGGTTTTGGGTCTAGTTCCTTTAAGTTTATTAATTGCATTTCCTAATGAATGAGGAATAGTTCCCCCAAGAGCACCCAAAGCAGCACCGCCGATACCACCTACCGTTCCTCCTTGATTCATTGCGTCTTGACGGTCTTGCTCGTCTTTAACTGCTTTAAATAGAAGCAGCTCTTCTGGGGACAGCATCTATCTTATTAATAACACTATGTCTAGTTTAGCTAATGAAGATAAGGTCTTCTTCAATCAACTGTTCCCAATTGACACGTGGAATATTTTCAAGTTGCCTGAGGTTTGCAAAACGCTCTCCAGACAGAGACATACGCAGTTCAACGATACGTTTTGCAGTTGCATATCCAACACCAGGCAGGCGTTTAGCAATTTGTTCGGCGGGTGCAGTGTTCAAATTCAACCTTGTATCTTCAACAGGAACCACACTTTCAGGCAGCTTTTCCTCAGGCTCAGGAGCCACTTGAGGAGCTGCAACTTTAGTAAGACGACCTTTCTCTTTGTCGTAGGGCACGAGTGATTCAATGTTCACGTAGGTAATGTTTCCGCCAGCGTCACGCACCATTGCGTATTCTTTGTCGTGCTTATTGATAAACTCAACCAGTTTTCCTGTGTTTTTATCTTGGAATAAATTACTCATGTCTATGTTGACTACACTACCCCAGTATAGCCATAAAAAAAGACCCCCAAATGGGGGCCTTAGTTATCTACTTAAGATCAGTATCCGGAACCGGATTCAGTCTTGTAGGGGACGCTCACATCGTCAGTAGAAGGAGCAGCGCCTTCGATGAAATAGCAGACCTCAACGATCACCATTGCGGTGTCGGCGGGGTCAACGATGTTCAGCGTGTTAGCGGAAACGGTGATGGCGGCTTCGCTGGACTCAGAAGAAGTACCAATTCCGCTCAGACCAGTGAAGCCAGAGACATCACCAGAGGCGGGGAATGCACCACCAGAAGCAACGGCAGAAGCGGCAGCGGTACTAGTCGTCAGACCAGAGACAGAAGCAGCGTTAGTGCCGGAAGTGGACAGGTTCACAGTCTGAATCGCAGTGCGATAGACGGTGGCGCCTGCAGGGACGGTCAGAGCCTTGTTCAGACGAGGCTTGTCATCCTGACGCAGGTCGGGGGACTGAATCTCGGGATTCAGAGTGGTGGAGCCAGACACGTCAGAACCGACGATGGCGACGCCACGAACCTGATAAAACTCAATACCAGGGACAGCAAACACACCTTGACCGCGATAAGCGTTCAGGTTTGCTACATAGTTACCGGGGAAAATCACGGACATTGTTAGTTACCTCCTATCAGTAAACGAAAGAGTAACCAACCGTGATGAAGTCCTTATTCAGTACTTCAAAACCGGCGAACAAGCTCCAGATCATGATGATGAAACGGCTGAAGTCATCGTTGTTGTTCAGCAGAATCTGGGCGTTGTTACCACCAATACCCACGCCTACGGCTTGAGGACCGAAGAAGACCAGCTGGGAAGCGCTGTAATCAGCAGCACCAGCAGCCTTGTCGGTGACGACCAGGTTGTAGGAAGTCTCGGGCAGGTTGGTGGACTCGAACCAACGGACACCCTCGAAGAGGAAGCCAGTTGGCATCACGGGTTGACCAGCAACGAAGCCAGCCTGACCGTATGCAGGACCCATGCCTTGGTAGAAGTTGGCGTTGGGGGCTGCGTTGGGTTGCATCGGATTGATCATTCCGCTGCCGGGGTAACGGGCAATTTCACGGAAGTCAGAGTTCTGACGCAGATGCATCATCGCGGTCGGATCCACGATGCAGCGGTAGTAGCCATCAGCGAAGGTCGGGACGTTGCGCTTACGCATATCCTTGACGACTTCGAGAAGGTCAGTGGTGACGTCAAACTTGGCGGACTCGCCTTCGGCGTAGGTCACGCCCAGGGTGCCACCGGATTCACCTTTGGATTTACCACCGGGCAGGTAGTAACCGCCGGACTCACTGCTGGCAGCGCCAGTAGCTTCGGCTTTCAGGAGTTCGTTAGCGAACACCCGGTCACGCCAGCGGCGGTAGTCGTCCAAAAGTGTAAGTGAACCAATGCTTTGGTGGAACACGTTCAGGTTGCCAGTGTCAAGCAGGAGACGTTGGGCAGTGATCAGGGTCTCACGAGCGACCTTGAAGGTAGAAGGCTGAGCGGAATCACGTGTATCGGCGGGGCCGGTGTATTCGCGCAGGGTCACGAGGACCTTGTCCTTCACAATGTTGCGGGCGGAAGCTGTACCAAGAGTCTGGTCGGCGGTCCGCTCACGGGACTCCTTGGTGCCAGGCTTACCCCAGAAGCGATACCGGTCCAGTTGCACTGTTTGACCGGGTTGCTTGGAGAAATCGTGAACCACCACAGGCTCGACAGCCATCTCAATGATGTAGGCCGGGTGGGGACGATACAGTTCTGCACCAAGAAGCTTCGGAAAATCATTATCAATCCACATGTGGATTAACTCCGTAAGCTAAAAGGATTATTGGTGACTTCGACTTAGTCACATATATAGATAGTAGTAATAATTGCTATACTTATGAGTGGATACCCAAGAATACTTGGTAATAGAGATGGACTTTATTGATAGCAGTGAGTGGGTACCCGTACACACTCTTCCTGGTTATGAATGCTGTATTGAATACTACGTCAATAAGCAAGGACACGTTAAAAGTACTAAGGGTGCTATTGAGCGTATTTTAAAAGCTAAAACGGCTAAGACTGGTTATCACGTCGTTAATTTAACTCAACGAATTGGACGCAAGAAGCTTGTAACTGTACCTATTCATACTTTGGTTGCATTTGCCTTCCTTGGTACACCTCCTACTCCTTACGGACGAAAAAAAGGATGCTGTGTTGTTCATCATATTGATGGCAATAAACTCAACAATACGGCAACTAATTTGCGTTGGAAGAAACGGGCTGAGTAAAGTTTGACTAAAATAGTAACAGGTATCAATGTAATCTAATGGCCGATAAGCTTACGTACAAGGGCGGCTCTAAAGTTGTTGGCTCTTCGGGAACTATGAAGCTTGTGCTTCCGAAGGGTGGTGGCGACTTCCATCGTGTTCCCCGCTGGTGGGGTATCAAAGGAACAGTTGCTTATGTTGAAGCAGCAATTTTCAAAGTTCCCCTGGACAATGGCGAAACGGTTCGCCTTCTGCTGCCAGGTGTGAAATCACATATGACTGTGGAGATCCGTCACGATGGTTCCGGAACATTTACCTTCCCCAAAGAAGGCGGTATTGAGCGTGCTGCTGTTGTTGGTGCTGATAGTCTTGACATCATTCATGAATATCAGTTCGCTAAAATCTCCGGTGGTTCTGTTCTAAAGCGCACTGTCGGTAACTTGCCGGAGCCTCCCGCTCCTCCCACATTTGCTGAACGTGTTGCTGCAGCTAACTTCAACTATGCTGTTGGTGTAAACAACATCGGTACAGCTGAGCTTCCTCAGAATGTCTATACCCTTAATGGAGTTGATGGTCCGGGCATTGCTTTTGGAGTAGGCGACACTGTAGCGTTTGATTTCACCGCCGTACAATTGGCACACCCCTTCCGTCTATATACAGATTCCACTAAAGCAACTCCTTACAACAATGGTGTTGAAATTGAAAGTGGCGTAATGCTGTGGACAGTTGGTGAAGCTGGTACATTTAGCTATCAGTGCTCTATTCACGCCAATATGGGTGGAACCATCACTGTCAGCTAACAAGATATTGGCGTTGCTCTGACGTTAAATCATAACTAGAAATAATTTCTGAACCAACTGTCATACGTACGTTATATGGCAGCCTTTTTGTATTGCGGGCGTGGAATCCGATATAGAAATATTCATTGACACCAACATACATCGTGTCGTATGCATACTCTTGGCGATCCTTTGTGTACAATCGAACATCAAACCAAGAATCAATAAAACGGTTTCCTGTTTTTAAGTTTTCTAGATCAACACGTACAACTCCATTGGGCACAAACGCAAATTGAGTACTTACGTCTGCTATCTCATAATCATTCTCAATAAAAAGGTCTTGTTGAAAATCAAACAGCACAGACTCCCAGAATGGGGCTCCTGGGTCAGTAATATTTAACGTGTTAGCTTCAAAGTAATCACCGTTGAGAATTTCTTCGCTGTCAAATACTTTTGTAGTGTTTTGGATATTGAGATCTACTTTGATGAATATATTCTCAGTACCAAACAGACCTACCGTATCTTTGTAATTAGATACATATGGTATAGCTGTCACACGCTCACTTCGAGCGTTAATCATACTGTTTGATCCAATAGCAAAATTTAAGTTTTTACTGGCGGCAAGGTAAGCAGGTGTGCTGCTTCCTGTACCACCGTACGTTTGTCGACTTCTATTTTGCTCTTGCGTAACGCTAACCATTACTTCACAGGCGATCCTTTCTTTATTGTAATTTACAAGTAATAACCTATTTCTGCTTTTGCTTCACGAAGATTTCTTAGACCCTTTTGCTCTAATGTTCGAACTCGATCACGAGACATATTCAAAACTTGCCCAATTGCTGTCATTGACATAGGTTCAAGGATTTCTTCACCAATTCCGTAGCGCATTGATATCACAGCTGCTTGCATTTCAGGCAAATCACCAATTAGCTTACGGATGTCTTCTTTGATGAATTGACGCTCAAGCAAGGTGTCTGGAAGCTGTGTCTCGTCTTCAAGCAGATCAATTAGAGCTGTATCACGATTTTCTCCAATCTTAATTTCAAGTGACGTTGGCTGCCGTGCTTTACACATCAAATCCTTGATCTCTTCAACGGGTAATCCTAGATAGTCAGACAGCTGGAATACACTTGGTATTTCACCATTAAGTTGACTTAGTTCACGCTGGGCTTTCTTGATTTTGTTGAGATTCTCTGTAACATGAATTGGTAAGCGTATTGCCCTCGATTTCTCCGCAATGGCCCTCGTGATACCTTGCCGAATCCACCAATAAGCATAAGTACTAAACTTATAGCCACGGCCAGGATCAAACTTCTCCACGCCACGGACGAGACCAATAGTCCCCTCCTGGATGATATCCAAGAGTTCCATATTTCGCTTTGTGTACTTCTTAGCGACACTGACAACAAGGCGGAGATTAGCAGTAACCATCCTGTCTTTAGCTTTTTCACCGTCTCTAAGCAGTTTGCGAAGTTCTTTTGGTGTGAGCTCCAAAGATGCTGCTAACTCGTCTTTTGTAGGCGTTCCAAGTAGCTCCTCACAAGCCTTGATTTCCATCAATCGTTGTACTTGTCTTCCGAGCAGAATCTCTTCATCGTGCTCTAAAAGAGGAATCCGCCCAATATCACGAAGGTAAGATCGGACGGAATCTCCTGACAGTTTTACGCTCATATACTTCTCTTTGGGTATATATTAAATATAACCTATACTCTACTAATTGTCTAGCCTAAATGTAACTTACTCGCCGTATATTCTTGCGAATCTAACACTCTCTGTAGGCTCTTCTTTTCCCTCTAGCGACTCTACTGCCATAGCCTGTGCGGCGTGTTCGTTATATCCCCGCTCTCTGAAATTGTCGTAGTAACGCTCATACTTTTCGATAGACGAATCGATTTCCTCTCCATGTGTGAGCATTTCGGCTGTTAGTTGGTTTGCAGCCTGATCAGGCATACCATCTGACTTGAGGTGCTTCCAGATAGTTTGAAAAACTTCTGGGTCTCCCTTCGGTTGTTCACCAGCAAGACGCATAGTATTTATTCACTACGACTATCTATTATTGTAGTAAATTAGCCGTAACGTTGTTCAGAAATTTGGGATTGAACAAGATCAGGATTTACACCCATTGCCATAGCTTTTCCAGTAGCAATATCACTACGGAATTGCTCCATTTGTGGAGGTGACATATTGCCCATAGCCAAGGTGGCAGGTGCATTCATCACGCTAAGGATTTCAGACTTACGTCCTTCAAGCATCTGATTTGCTTTGTATTCTGCATTGTCCTCGACAAGATTCATCTTGCGGGACTGCTGTACAGCATTAGCTTGTGCCTGAGGAGCAGCAGCACTGGTGTTTTGCAGAATGTTTTGCTCCATCATCCGTGCATTATTAAAAGGCTGTGTGTTCTCGCCAACCTTGGAGGCGGGACCTCCGTCAAACATATTTGGTCCTTTAGGTGCAGCGGTTCGCTCCATGCCACCAAGACCTTGCATAGCGGAAGAAGCACTCAGAGATTCTTCAGCAATAGTAAAAGGAGATACGCGCATTTCTAATTACTAATCAATACTTATATTGTAAGGGGTCCAATTAAGGACCCCACTATTTATCAAACGTCCTGGACGAGCATCTTGCCGGACAGAGCGCCTTGAGGGGCTTGGGACAGGTACTGCCAAGCTTGCTCAGGGCTTTGATCCATCAGCTGGCTAAAGCCACCCCAGAAGTCGTTAGCAACGTTCACCTGGCGACCGGGTGTAGGCATCTCCATTTCGGGACGCTGGAAGGACTCAGGAACACGACCTTGCTCTTGAGCGATAATTTCCTGCTCGAACTGAGCACGGGCTTCTTGCTGCTGACGGGCAGTAGTTTCTTCAGAAGTTTCAGTCGGATAAGGGCCTTCAGGTCCGAAGAAGTCGTTGACATAGTCAGCGAGCACATCGGGGTTGGTAAGCATCAGATTCATTGCTGAACGCTCTTCACCGGCAGCTTCAAGCATCAGGCTCATGGATTGACCGCGCTGAACTTGCTCGATAAGGGCATCCTCAACAGCACAGGCGTAGGTGTTCAGGAGCTGGGGAGCCTCGGCACCAAAGTGCTCAAGAACCTCAAGGGATTCATCAGAGATCTGGCTGAGGTAGCCGTCACTTACGGCGGGTGCGCTTTGCTGAAGGCTTGCGGCTTGCTGCTGCAGCAGGCTGGCTACTTCCGATTCCGAGTAAGCCTGGGTTGAAGCTTGGGGACTGTAAGTCGCCTGCGCCGAATACGGGGCTTGCTGCTGGGTTTGGGGTGCTGAAGCCCATTGCGCCTGGGTATTGGCTTGAGGCGTCGGCGTTTGATACGCCGAGTACGGAACCTGGGCCTGGGAGGGGCTGCTTGTATTCAAGCTTGCGCTCAGCGCCTGAAACGCCTCCTGCCATGGGTTGCCCGCCGGAGCCGAAGCCTGCGGGGCCGACGCCACCGGAGCCTGGGCCATCGGTGATGCCTGGTAGCTGGGTTGTTGGCTCATCCCTGACGGGGCGACCGATTGCGGAGCGACGCTTGTCGGCATCGCTGAGCTCTGCGACGTCTGTGTCGCTACTGCTTGACTTGTACTTTCCACTGTAACTTAACTCCTTACGTAAATAATCAAGAGATCTATATAGGAAACCTGTTAGATCAAGGTTGGGGTCTGACGCCAATGGGAGATCAGGCGTCTGTGGGTGCGGCAGCTGATAAAGGTTGCCAAGCATTCCCACGAATGAATTGATTGCTTGTTGTGTTTGTTGGACTACCCGGAATGGGAAGCCGGACATCATTGCTGCTCGCTCTTCGTCAGTTTTATTCGGGAAGAGGTATTTGAGAGCTTCGATGGAACCGACACCTGCTTCTTGGAGGTTGCGGACAACGATGCTGTTTTGCAGAATCTCATCAGCACTATCTTCGAAGACTTCACCCATCCAACGCCAGGCAACTTTTGTGCTGCCATCGGGGATAAGACCGGTTACACCGTTTGGCATTTCGCCTGACTCAAGTGTAACACCTAGTAAATTAGTCTTTTTCTTTTCGTATGTTGCCATTTGCTTGAGGAACTTTTCATTAGCTGCCTCATATTCTTTTGGATCTTGAAAGTCTTCCATCAGTGGGATTTCAGGTTTCTTCAGTCCCATAGCAACACCAAAGCTTTCGTCGAACATTCGTTCTTCGTGCTTAATCATCATGCCAAATAGTTTGCACAGTCCATAAGTAAATAGTGCTCGTGCTTTCTTTTCAGCTGTAGACGCAACACGTCCGTAAAGTGTTTTGATTTCGTATGCCGTGGATGCTGTCTGAATGTCTAGGTCATCCACACCACCCAGAGCCAGGCGAATTTCTTGCCTGTACTGTTTGATGTACATGTTTTGGTCACCACTAACGCTGTCGGGCGTCAGGTAGCTAATACGGTCTGTCGGTTCAAGGTTGGCAATAACACGAGGCACTTTGATTTGCCCGTCTAAAGCAGAGGTTCCACCAAAGGGTTCACTAACCCTTGTGCTGCTGCGTCCCATCGCTGCAAAGCCCGCCTGGGAGCTGATGGTGGGGCGGAAAGTGCTCTCGTCACCAGCCTCAATAATGTCATGCTTCGGGCGACTCGAAATGAGTGTGGGATTACCGTAGAACTTCAAGTTCTTCCGTACGTTTTTGACCAACTCATCGTGATACATAATCTGATTAGACAGCCATTCAAATTCCCCGTTACCAGTTGCTTCACCTGTGCAGTCCATATAGTTGAAGATTTCAACTGCAGGAATAAAGCCAAGGCTGTTAGTTAGGATTTCTGTTTGACCCATTTGAGTCATAGCAGGACCACCCATTGCGTTCTCGAACTCGATCTTTTCATCTGAGACTGTCTGTTCGATACGGTCTTTGAATACTTTTAGTCTGATGTACTTTTTCTTACCACCACGCTTACCAGGGTCAGCCATAGGGAAGGCTTCCATTGCCTTCTCTTCTTGTACGTTGAAGCTGTAGGTCAATACAACACTGTTCAGATCACCAGCCTGATCACGGTAGGCACGATAGTTTTCTTTTGGAAAATACAGTAATTGATAGTTGTCACCACTAGGACGGAAGTAGAACAACCCCTGACCATCACACAGGAAGTAATCCACGATGCTGTCAAGCTTCATGTCGAGCATATTGTGCTCGCAAACCTTATGTAGGAACTCTCTACGGTATCCGTAGCTATCTTGCTCAGCAAAGAATTCAACACCACGGCGCAAGATGAACATCCGCATCTGAGCTAGATGCGAACTAACAATCATCGTATCAACAGTTAAATCCCCACGACGCTCTTTAGCAGCCGTGAGGATCTGTTGAAAGCCACTATCTACTGAATTCATCTCATTATCTCTTTTCTTCTAGTCTATAAGACTTAGAAGCCGTCAATGATTTTTTGACCATAAGCTTCAAAGTCAGGCGTTTTGACCTTTTCAGGAGCTTTAGGTGAATTCCATTTGGGAGCCTTGCCAGCATACATATCGCCAAAGATGTTTGCACCAATCATTGTCGACATATCAAACATATTCTGTGCACCTGCAGAAACCCGTTTGTCTAGTGCGGCAGGATCAATATATGCATTCTTTCCTGCACTATCGATTGCATTTTGTGCAATGTTTGCAGTACTTTCCTTATAGTATTGTTGATTCTGACGGTTTTGATCAACCTGACGATCTACTCGTGACGCATTAGCGGCAGGGCTGTCGTCTACGTCATAAAGCCCTGCCATCGTGGCGGCAGATACAGGAGTGTCTTTAGTCAGGTCGCCTGAACCTTGATAGTTTAAAACTCTGCTGCTTCCACCATAGGTGCGGGAATTATCAATTGCCTGTTGATTGATTGCGATATTACCGTCGCCAGAAATTTGAGTTTGTTGAGTACCTCCTCCAATTGCTGTATCTGCTTGCTGAGGACCAGAGGCATTACTGTTATCACCAATTGCTGCAGAACCTTCTGTCTCCTGAGCTACAGGAGTAGGTGCAGGAGCAGGTGCTGCTTCCACTACAGGTTCGGAAACTTCTCCTTCCGCTTTCTTAGCTTTAATCGAATCTTTGTACTTACCCAGGAGTGCTTGCGCTTTTCCGCCAGATGCTCCAGGACCATCACCGAAGTCATGGTTTTCCGCATAATCCACGATTTCTTGTTTGCTAAATCCACCTTGCTCATTCATTCGCTTAATATCCTGAGCACTTAGGCGATTTGTACCTTTCTTTGCGCCAGCACCACCGGCAGCAAGGTCAAAGTTTTCAATCTTTTTAACGGTGTATGGATTGTTGTCTTGTCCTGGATAGTCCTTATTAGGAGCTCCCATATCTGTAAGTTTGCCATCGGAATAATATTGCTGTCCTTTTTGATATTGTCCACCTTTAGATTTAGAAGCAGCGTCCTTTACAGACTCACTAGCTTCAGCTGCAACAGGCGTATCAGCTTCTAGAGCTTCGCCAGCCATACGTTGCTCACGACGAGCATCTTTAAATTCTTGCTTCGTATTTTTACTTTTATATTTATCACTCATATCAGCATAATTGTTGCCAACCAGATTCTTAGCCATTTTGACTACAATTCAAAACTGTCTTTATTGTAATCAATTTGCAAACTTCCTCGTCTTAAGAGTCCTCCGATAGTAAGGACCATTGAATCCACAGTATCATCGTGCTGACTATGTCCGAAGTTTAATAGCTCTTCTTCAAGTACTGTCCACTTACGCCACTTATTCCATACAACCCGTCTACCTTCGTACAGACCCAATACGCCTCTCAAGCGTGCAAGTTTGTCGCCTTTAAATCCTTTGACTGGGCTTACAGTAAGGTTATACAGAGCACGGTTCTCATGCATAATTCGTCTAAAGTCACCCTCAAAAGATGTTTGGTAAGCTACTGCTTCAGGCCAAACCATACACGGTGACATTGTTGGAAAGAACTGACCTTCGTCGTTTTCCATCAGAATATTCCAATCAGCCAACATTTCGCAGAGGGTATCCATCTTTTTGATGTTGCCCATTGTGCGTTCTCGCCTTTGGTCTATCAGGTAAATCTTGCCGTCTTTAATTCCTCCGAGTGTGAATACTGTCCAGTCATTCTTCTGTGAAAGTCCAGCACTAAGGTCAATACCAACACCAAGGCAGTCGTATTCATCAGGCACTTCACCATGAACAATCAGCTCTGGTGAGATACCGACGTCTGTATTGCGGACAGCTGTGTTTAGATACTGGTACGCAAAGGCGACACGGTCTTCCTGCTTACGTTCGTTCAGGTATTTCATTGACCAGAACTCAGGCCAGTACGACGTTTGCCTACCGTCTGCATCAGTCTTTACCGCTTGCTGAACAATCTGTTTCCAATTGTTCTTAGGCACGAAAAGGGTTTGGTGGATATCGTCAAAGTGAAACCTCGTCCCAAGACAGATCGCCCTAGCGCCTTGGAACATGGTAGGAGCGATAACGTTAGACCACGTTGATTCCATCTCTCGCCTAATATCCGGATTGTTGATGGATGCAGCTGACTTGATAGGGTCATCAATAAGAACAAGTTGGGATCGCTTCGAGGTAATAGCACCTTTGAGACCACCACATGCAATAGTGAACGCTTCCTCACCAGCAGTGTCAATTCCTGCGAAGTCGTAGTCGATCGACCAGTATTCGTCGGAACGTTTGATCTTCGATAGTCGAACCATAGGAAAGACCTCACGATATTTTGGAGATGTGAGGATACCTTTGATAGTTGCTGATTTTGCACGACTAATGTCCACCATATAAGCGATGTACAGAATTCGCAGCATTTTCTTGGCAGCTGCATGTCGTCCAATCATCCAAGCAGCGAACAAACCAAGGACAGTGCTTTTCGCAGATCCCCGGGGTGCGAGGATCGATGTATTTGGTCCGCTGACGCCTATTAGACATTCGCTATCTTCTCCTGTGCATAATTGGTTGTGCCACTCCATCATGTGCTTTGCAGGTTTCTTACCCATAAAGCAACAAAAATCGTAGAAACTGTCCCTCGCTCTTAGTACTTCTTCGGAAGGTGGTTTTGTTGTTACCTTCGTAGCAGTCATTAATGCCGCTCTTTTAAATGCTAACGAGGAACTTGCAATAGCCATATTGATACTTTTTTATTAGTGTAACTATTACAGTCTTCCCTCTGCGTAGCGTTGTGCAAAACGTTCTTCGGCTCTAGCTTTAGCACGCATAATCATTGCACGCCTTCTATCTTCCTCGTAAGCAATACCAATAGCTGCTGCAATGCGAGCTGCTTCTTGTGCTCGGCTCATCATAAAAAACTGCTCAACGCTGACTCCAGGAATAGATGGTAGTCGTGCCAGCATTGTGCCCTGTGAACGGAGTGTGCGTACATCCAATCCTGGAATTTCTCCTGGAAGTTCTGGCAGATCTAGATCAAGCATTGCTCAACTCGCTATACACTTTTGCCCATACTGCATTTATAGCATTTTCAATGGGCTCAGCAAACTGAGGGTCATCTTTGAATATTGCAGTAATTTCTCGCATCACTCGGTCTGCACCTGCAAGTACCAATCCCCGCTTATCCGTGGATCGGTTCATTCGTTCAGATGTTTCAATATGCGATCTAAGCTCTTTCTCCAATGCAGCCAAGCGTGCGGCTCCATTATCGCCCTTGATTTCACCTGAGGTAATCGCCATTCTAAGCTCTTGTATATCGGCGTGAAGAGCAGCAATCTCACTATTAAGTATTTCACGGCGGTTTAGTTTCTTATACTTCATTTTCACCCACCTATT
>Ga0181414_1000249_pt1 | contig 16537 bp, 21 predicted proteins | sample 37SPOviralmetaG_FD_130139 | JGI IMG/M metagenome (GOLD analysis project Ga0181414, IMG submission 130139) | Marine viral communities from the oligotrophic San Pedro Time Series (SPOT) site, San Pedro Channel, CA, USA - 37 SPOT_SRF_2012-11-28 | ecosystem: Environmental > Aquatic > Marine > Strait... | reverse complement strand
TTAATTTGCCTCACCATGAAGATCCATGTACTAAATTCTTTCCAAACAAATACAGCCAATTTAAAAATACACTAAACTATATGTATCTGCTGCAAGAACATTGTAAGCACGTTGGCATAAAACTTATATACTTTATGAGTGTTATTAATAGAAAATTTATAATGAATGATTTACCTTTATGTGTCAAAACTGCAAATTATTCAAAAACGGATCCTGCTATAGAACAAGCCGGGTTTAACTTTACACTTAACAGGACAATGGAACTAATAGATAAGTTAGATCCTAGTATTTGGATTAATAATCAAGTATTTGATAGTATAGAGGATACAACTAAACATCTTCCTACAGTTAGTGAAATTGATATGCATCCCGGAGTAGAAGCAAGCAGAGAACATGCTAGAATTATTAACAAAAAAATACAATTAAAAGGTTGACACATCCTTATACTGTGCTATTGTAAAGAGTAGGTTGATTTTGAGGAGAGACAAAATGTATAAAATTGTTATTAAAAGAGTAGATGGAACAATAGCCGAAACATTCCGCGGTACTGAGCATTATATGCAACTGCACGTTGACTATGTTCGCAGTCTTGCTGCTACTGCTAGTGTTAACATATACACTAATAAAGGTCGTAACCATCTTTATAAAAATAAAGTTGACTATTAAGGTTGACACATCCTTATACTGTGCTATTATAAAGAGTAAGTTGATTTTGAGGAGAGACAAAATGTTTGCAGTTGGTGATATTGTTAAGTCGGGAACAATGTTTGGTATTGTTACCAAGGTGACACCTAAATTTGTTTGGATGCACCGGGGGTTGTTTACAACATACGGTAACGAATATTTACTCAAACAAACCAGTGTAGAGAAGTCTTCAATTGCAGAAGCCAAAGAGTATTATCCTGCTTATTTTAATAAAAGTCTGTATAATACTTTTACTAAAAAGGTTGACATTGCTGCATAAGATGTTACAATATGTGAATAGTTTTAATAAATGATTTGGAGAGAGACATGTCATACGTTCTAGTAAAAAGCGGAGAGTACAGGAACCGCACAGTAGAGAATACTGTTTTCCCTGTTATTAAGAATTTTCAGTTTGGCGCAAACGGCGGATACATTACAGTTGATGGGTCAAGTGTTTTTGGTGCGGAATTTCCAAAAGTACGCATAAAGACTACACAGGATCAACTGGATTTCGTTGGACAAGATGTTTTCAACAAGCAAGAAAACGTTAAGGTCGAGGTTGCTGCCTCTTCTTCATTCACAGAAGCACAAGACAAGGAACGCATGGGTGAGATAAGTCAGCGTTTTGAGATACTTGATCAGATGACCAAGTCGCTTGTTGCAAGTGATATCCGTGCGCTAATTGTAACTGGACCTCCTGGTGTTGGTAAAAGTTACGGTGTTGAAGAAGAACTTAGCAAAAGTTCGCTTTTCGGAGATATGACCAATCAGAAGCGCAAGTATGAGGTAGTAAAGGGTGCAATGACTGCACTAGGACTTTATGCTAAACTATATGAGTACAGTGATAAAGGCAACGTACTTGTGTTTGATGACTGTGACAGTGTATTGATGGATGACCTCGCACTGAACATTCTCAAGGCTGCACTGGATAGTGGCAAGAAGCGTATGATATACTGGAACGCAGAGTCTAACAAACTGCGTAACGAAGGTATACCTGATAAGTTTGAGTTTAAGGGCAGTGCTTGCTTTATTACTAACATCAAGTTTGAGAATGTTAAGAGCAAGCGATTACAAGATCATCTTGAGGCATTGCAATCACGTTGTCACTACTTGGATCTCACACTGGACACTATGCGTGATAAGATCCTGCGTGTAAAACAGATTGCGGCAGTTGGTGACCTGTTTAAGGACTACAGCATGGACATGCAACAGGAAGCCGAGATAGTAGACTTTATGACTGAGAACTGTAATAAGTTCCGCGAAGTTAGTTTGCGTATGGCACTTAAGGTTGCTGACCTTATGAAAATTAGTCCTAACAACTGGCGTGCTCTTGCAGAAAGCACTTGTATGAAACGCTTATAAGATTTTGGGCCGCGACCCTCTCTCTCCTCTCTCCTCCAATCGCGGTACCAAAGAGCGGGCAGTTTAGAAATAGACTGCCCGCTCACTATTTGTTATAATAAATATTATGAAAACACTTTACACAATAGGCGATAGTTTTACTTACGGTGATGAACTAGACGATCCCAAACATGCGTGGCCCTATATATTAGGTGACCTAATGGGATATCGTGTAGATAATCTTGCAAGGAACGGTGCTAGTAATGACTACATTCTACAAACTACTGTGGAATATTTAGAGACCAATACCCCTGACTGTGTAATTGTAGCGTGGACTACAGAAGATCGTATAGACATAGGCGGCAAAAGTGCTACTGTAAATCACGACCCGCATGTATTCCGTAATTGGGATATAGACTGGGCATGTAATAAACTGCAAACACAGATCATTACCATGGAAAAATATGTTCTCAGAGAATATAATTCCTGGCATTGTGCAACCTGGATAGATCCGCACTATTTTCATAGCATGGATAACTATGTAGGTAGACTAGTTGAATGGGTATATGGTATGCCACACGGTATAATGGGACATCCACTTCGTGAGGGACACCAAAGGATAGCAAAAGAAATTGCCAAACACATTTCGTGAAATTGTTGGACACCAATATAGAGGTGAATCTATTACACAAGACTGTGTACTGCTTGTAGATCATTTTCCTTATTATGAAATAGACTACAATCAAAGCCGCGCTGCTCTGTGTAAAAAACACTATGGTCAGAATATTCTTGTGGATAATTGTATAGATCCAGACAGTACAACTTGGATATATGATAGTTACATGTATGTGGATACCACAAAAAATAACATATACATTCCTAGTTTTACATTAAATTTACAGGGATTTACAGATACAACTCCTGCTAAACACAGTCGTAAATACAAGTTTTGTAGTTATAATAATAAACCTAGATTTAATAGAATACTTGCTAGTAGTTGGATTAATGCTAATTTCGATAGTAAGGATTATCACTACACTGCATGTTTTAATACAGAGACAAGTGGAATTACTGGACATAAACTCTTTGTAGACTCTATAGGACCTGGATTACCCTATAAGGAATTAGGCACTGCTAGTGATGTGTTTGTGCCGGGCAATGTTTTTGAAAAATTGTTTTACCCGTATATGAGCAACAGTGTATTCAATATAGTTAATGAAGTAAGTTTTTTTGAAACTGCATGTCATATAAGTGAAAAAACACTGTGGGCAATACTTGCATATAATATACCAATTGTAAGTGGTTATGCTATGTGTAATAGTATGGAACGAGTTGGATTTGATATGTTTACAGACATTGTAAACTATAGTAGCCAGTATATTAAAGATCCATTTGAAAGAACATGGCAACTACTAAATGATAACAAACAAGTTTTATATAATGCACATGATATAATTTGTTCTGACATAATTGAAAGATTAGAAGATAACAGGCGCTTTTTACAACGTGCAGATATTAATAACCATTGCACAACCTTACTTAATTCTAGCGAAATGCTTGCAAAATTAGACGAAATTATGTATAATAATGAATACATGCAGAGCTATCAAGGATACAGATGAAACCCGCAATACTACACGTTAAAGATGAAGTGAACTGTAAGATCGAAGGCTTGGACCTGGATACTAGACGTAAGTTAAGTAATATGTTCAAGTATGAGATTCCTTATGCACGTTACTTGCCCGCTGTTAAACTAGGACGTTGGGATGGAAAGAAAGCATTCTTTCAACTGGGAGGATCAACCTATATAAACTTGCTTCCGGATATTTTGCCTGTGCTACAGCAACAGGGATATGATGTAACTCTTAATGATTTACGAGAGTATGACACAGACTTTGAACTAGAGCCTGTGACAGAGGATACATTTGCGGATACACTTTGGCCCAAGGGACATCCTGCTGCTGGTACTCCTATTAAGTTGCGTGACTATCAAGTAGAAACAATTAATCAGTTCCTAACAAATCCACAAAGCCTACAAGAGATTGCAACAGGCGCAGGCAAAACATTAATGACTGCGGCACTAAGCAAGAGTGTTGAGAACTATGGACGCAGTGTTGTTATTGTTCCAAACAAAAGTCTAGTTACACAAACAGAAGAAGACTATGTTAACATGGGCTTGGACGTTGGTGTGTACTATGGTGATCGTAAAGAGTTTGGTAGAACACATACTATCTGTACATGGCAAAGTCTAAACATACTACTAAAGAACACAAAGAATGCAGTTGCACCTATAAGCATTGGCGAGTTTTTAGAGGATGTAGTGTGTATTATGGTGGATGAAGTGCATATGGCTAAAGCAGACGCTCTCACTGCCCTGCTAACGGGCGTAATGAGCCACATACCCATACGCTGGGGACTAACAGGCACAGTACCTAAAGAGAAGTTTGAAAGTGTGGGCATTGTGTGTAGCATTGGTCCTGTAATTAATCAGATCAGTGCAAAAGAACTACAAGACAAAGGTGTACTTGCACAGTGTCACGTGAATGTTGTACAAATGATTGACACAGTTATACATACAAATTATCAAAGTGAGCTTAAATACTTACTAGAAGATAAAGGCAGACTTGATTATATCGCAGGACTATGCGATAGTATCAAGGACACAGGCAACACACTTATACTAGTGGATCGAATTGCAGCAGGCAATGAACTAGCAAGTCGTATACCAGATAGTGTGTTTGTATCAGGAAGTACAAAAGGTGCAGACAGAAAATCAGAATATGACGAGGTATCAACTGCTACTGGCAAGGTCATCATCGCCACTTATGGAGTTGCAGCGGTGGGTATTAATATTCCTCGTATCTTTAATCTTGTGCTTGTTGAGCCCGGTAAAAGTTTTGTTAGAGTTATACAAAGCATTGGTAGAGGCATTCGCAAAGCGGAAGACAAAGACTTCGTACAAATCTGGGACATAACCAGTACAGCAAAATACGCTAAAAGACACTTAACAAAAAGAAAAGTATTTTATAAAGAAGCAAACTATCCGTTTACGGTAGAGAAAGCGGACTGGAACTAATGTTGTTACTTAATGGATGTAGTTATGGTTGGGCTTGGCAAAGTTTTCCTGGTACTAATCTAAGCAAAAGCGGCGGTAGCATTGCCCGTAGTGTAAGAACTACAATAGAATGGATTATTACAAATGGCAAACCAGACTATGTTTTTATTCCACTTACTATGACAAGCAGGTTTGAAATTGCACAAATTATGCTACAAAATATTCCTATTGAAGGTCCTTATGTAATTGATGGCGAATTTAAACACTATGAAATAGGTGCAAAACTTAGTGACAGTTGCTATATGGGTTATGACTATGCTTTTATGTGGATAACATTGCTTAGTACTTGGCTGGATTCACAGGGTATAAAGCATCTTATCTGGGATCAGTGTAACTCGTTTGATAAAAAACATATTGAGGGATTCAAAGGACTGAGTAAACTTAAACTTGTAGAAGCAAATCCTCGTGTAATTCCACTATTTGATTTTTGCGGAAACCAATTTCTGTTTGACAGCGGCGGCGACTGGGAATCCTGTGATGATGAAAGACCTATTTTTACACGACACTACAAAGACAGTGCATATCCAGCACTGCAAGAATATATAACAGAGTACATGGATAGTGTGCTTAATGAAAAGGTTAACTGGTAATGAGAATACTTACATTAGAAAACAATGCATATGAAATGAATGATATACCAGACGAGGTAGATGATTTACGATTTGCTATACTAGACAACAGTAATCCTCAGGATCCTGATTACTTTTTTATCCCACTCATCTTCTTAGAAAGTTTTAACAGTCCAGCAGTAGTGCTTGACATAGGCGGCAATATGATACGCATGCCTGTGGATTGGAAGATACTTATTGGTGACAGAGACGTTGGTGACCTTGAAATGCTTAATTTTAGTAGTCTAAATGATCGCGGTTTTAATGCATTTGTGTTTAATCCGCTGGGAGATTTTAGACATGATTACATGTCAGTAAACATTGTGGATATTTACAGTGATGTAAAATGGTTTTTTCCTAAACTAAAGCAAGGACAGATACTTGCTATACCTATTGAAACAGATGTAGAAAATCCTCGTTGCGTGTACTGCGCAAAAGAGATTAATAAACAAAACGAGATTGTTAGCATTGACAAAGCCTGGTAAAACATTTTGTGTGTATCCATGGTTTGGTGTATATGTAGATGACAACAAATATAGAACTTGTTGTCAATTTCGTCCACAACAAAATTTTAGTGTAAATGATTACACAATAGATGAATTTAGAAACAGTGAATATCAAACTGGCGTGAGAGCGCGATTAGACGCAGGTGAACAAATACCTGAATGTACACAGTGCTGGACAGACGAAGCACATGGTGTGACTAGTATGAGACAAATGGCAGCACCTATGATCTTTCCTGACATGCGGGTTGCACAGGGACTAAAACCTACAAAGCCATTGCTTAGTGTGGATATGAAAATCGGAAGCACATGTAATTTTGCTTGTGCTATGTGTAATCCTGCTGATAGCACAAAACTACACAGTGAATGGATTAAAGATCAGGACAATGAGTTTGTCAAAGACTATAGTGTAAAATACAATGATTATTTTAATTATACTCGTGAAATTGCAATTAATCCTCGCCTTGATGTTCTTGAAAATGCATTGAACAGTGGTATTATTCATCTTAATATACTAGGCGGTGAGCCACTATTATACAAAAGCGCAATAGAGAAACTTGCAAACGTGAATACAAAACGTAAAAATAAAATCACGCTAAGTTTTGTAACAAATGGTAGTCAACCACTATTGCCTGTTGTAGAAAAATTACAGGGATATAAGCGTCTTAACATACAAGTAAGTTTAGAAGGTGTAGGCAACACTCAGGATTACATACGCAAGCACAGTAATTGGGCAACAATAGAACGCAATGTTTTAGACTTTAACGAACTGGATAGCAATTATCATACACTTACAGTGGTAAATTTAATACAAGCCTTGAGTGTAGAAAACACCACACTGTTAAGTGCTTGGTGTAATAAACATGATGTAAAATTACAACAGGATTTGTTATATAACCCAAACTACCTAAATATAAACAGTTTAAGTACAGAGTTTATCAACAGTTTGCCTAGTCATCCAAGTTTTAGTGAACACGAACATGTACCCGAACAACGTGACAGACTGCGTAGATTCGTTGCTTGGTATGAGACAAGACACACACTTAAATTAAAGGATATAAGTCCTGGAGTGTATAATGACATCTCGTAGAACTATGCCATGGCGCCCTGGTATGATTACCCCAGGTAGAATTATAAGAACTGATCATAGATGTTTTCAGTTTAGTCATAATCTAGACTTTTATACTGCAATAAAACATGGCGAACGTGCCAAGAGCATACAATACCGTGTTGAACAGTATTTAGAAAATCGTAATGATACAGAATATAATCTTAAAATTGAAAGCGATATAGTTGTGCTAGAGTTTAAAACACTTGACGATGCTCGCATGTTTGTGTTATCATTTAATGATGTTATAGATACACACGGAGTAAGGTATGACTAACACAGTTCATATATCATATTTTCCTGGCAGTGGCGGACATTTTCTAAGAGAGTTTTTAGATCCTGAAATAATAAAGTTAGAGGCACCTTATTGGGTAGATGAAGATTTTGAGCAAGGTGGAAGCGGCAAGGGCAAACCAAGTCCATATAGTAAAGACAGCCTTTTTAGTTGTGTCAGTATCTTTGCTACTCCTATACGTTGGACACCTGCAATACATATAGGATTAGGCCCTAAAGATTTGCGGGAGCATATACAGGTACGCACTATGGTCAGCACTAAGAACCTAGCCCGTAGCATTAACGAAGTTGATGCAATACTATTGGACATGCATCAAAAACCTGTTAAATTTTTAGATCAATCACTTATACATATTCCATTTAATTATACTATTAATTACAATGAACTGTTTAATTGGGCAACAATGCTTACACTGTACAGAGATATAAATGATAGTGAACCTGATCCTAGTAAGTGGGACTATTTTTTTAGTTACGCAAATAAACACAAGGAAATATATAGTAGTGGATATTATTTCTGTATTGAAAAAATATTTGAATTCGAGTATAATAATAACGTACAAGATAAGATGCGAAGTTGGAGTATACATGATGTAACTCCTGACAATCTACAAGGACTGCTATGTCTGACAAACTACCACTAAACACTGTGCTTGCTGCTATTGATCAAAAGCGGTATGACTTTTATGATGGTCTTACTCCGGAACATCAGAAGCAACTAGCACCCTTCCTTCTAAACCGTTATGTAAGTTTGGTAAAAGGCAATGCAGAACTACAAGCATACTACTTGATGGCTGGCAATCAGCGTGTAAACTGTACATACTTTGAACTTGCAAAGCATCCTAAACTTGTATGGCAGTTGCTATGCACAGTGAGTCCTGGTATGGGCACACAGTTTCATCAGTGGGTTGGACACAAGAAGAAAGATAAGAACAATAGTAGCAAGCGGCGTAAAGAAGTAGAACGCTTACATCCACAAGCAAAAAGTGACGAACTGGACATGCTTGCAGACATGTATACAGACAAGGACCTTAAAGCAATCTCAAAACTTTATGGTGATGTATGAACGACTTTACAAGTATCATTAAAGATGCTATAATTAATCGTACAATGGAAGATAAAAACTACACATGTCAGTACTGTGGCAAATCCTATCGCAAGGAAAGCACACTTGCTGCACATCTATGTGAACCAAAACGTAGAGCACAACAAGAGAATGAAAGCGGAGTCAAATTAGGCATGACTGCTTACTTGCGCTTTTATGAACTTACACAGGGCAGTGCTAAATTTAAGACCTATTCAGACTTTAGTGAAAGTGCATACTATAATGCTTTTGTAAAGTTTGGAAGGCACATGGTAAACATCCGTGCAATAAACACAGCCAAGTTTATTGACTGGGTAATTAAGAGCAATAAAAAACTAGACTACTGGTGCAAGGATGCAGTGTATCAAGAATACTTGATGGAACACTTGCGTAAAGAAGCAACACAGGATGCACTGGAGCGTAGTATAAAGACCATGGAAGCATGGGCAGAAGAAAAGGCGAGTGTGTTCAACCATTACTTTAACTATGTAAATGGCAATGTGCTAGTGCGAGATATAACCACAGGACGTATCAGTGCCTGGATTGTGTTTAATTGTGACAGTGGACAAGAGGCACTGGACAAACTTAGCACAGAACAAATAGAAATGATCTTCCCATATATCGATCCAGACTACTGGAAGCGCAAGTTTGTGGATTATTTTGCAGATACAGAATGGGTAAAGCATATACTTAAAGAGGCAGGACTATAATGTATGACATGCCAGATGTAGACATTGACTTTGCTAATCGCACACAGTTATTAAAACATGTGCAGGGCGTTGGTGCTAGACTTGAAAATGGTAACAAACACAATACAGGTGTTTATTTTAACCATATACCTGTAGCACATGATGGACTTGCAACACTGGATCACAAACGTGCAGAAGAACTTGGATACTTTAAACTGGACTTGCTTAATGTAAGTGTATATGAAAGTGTGCGTGACGAACTACACTTAGTAGAACTAATGCGTGAACCTAATTGGGAATTATTGCAACAGCGAAACTTCTTTGAAAAACTTATTCATGTTAGCAAGCACTTTGAAACAGCGGCTCGCATGCCAGAGGATATTACAAGTATACCTCGCATGGCAATGTTTCTTGCTGTAATACGTCCTGCTAAAAGACATCTTATAGGAAAAACATGGACAGAAGTTGCACAAACTGTATGGGATGCAGGACAGGATAGTTATAGTTTTAAGAAAAGTCACAGTGTAGCATATGCACAATTAGTTGCAGTGCATATGAATATATTGGAGGAAAAAAATGACTAAAGAAGAAAAAGAAAAATATGATTCAAAACGTTTGGCTGAAATACAAAATTTGCTTGTAAAACATATATCAGAAAATTTAAAATTGGATGAGGACTTTATGCTTATGGCTACTATGCTATTAAAACATAGTATGGTATTGTATAAAACATTCCTTACTGACGATCAAATACGAAAAATGCTACACCACGTAGGCGAAACAATTAATGATGAAGCGCATGATTTAGGTAATTATATAGATACTGACGACAAGGGCTCACCGCCTACTATGCACTAAACGTATATTGCTGGCACTAGATGCATGGCAACGGGCCAACTTAGCACAGTCATAGTTATAATCCAATATGTAGCAGTATGCAAGCACTGATCTAATACATTGGTCCACCACCATTTTTTACTGTGTCCAACAGCACCAATAGCACTGTTAAAATGATGTTTACAATAATCTATATGCCAGTGTATGATATAATCAACCACACCAATTAAGATTGAAATTTCTAATGGAAGTAACACAATTAAGCACACTAACATGGTTGCCAAACCGTGTTGTGCATAGTGATAGTGCGCCATACTGCTAAAGTATCTGTGCTTATCACTTGGGCCTATATATTGTTGCAGTCCTAGATCAACAATAAAGTGTTTTATCATTAGGAGTCCAAAAAGGGCCATTATTTTACCTTTTTAACCAACTGTATATTTCTTCTTTTGCTACGTTTCTTTGCTAGATCAGCAATGCTTACACTTGGTCCGCGCATTAATTCTGTGTCCCTAATGTTAAATGTAATTAAAAAACTTGCAAACTGTACAAAATCATTTTTTAGAAATAAATTGATAGGTATAGTGCGATTACTTTCCCACCACCATGTTTCACCTAAATCTAAAAAAATTGGCTTTAAATTTTCATTAATTCTGCTATAGTCATACATGCTTAACACAGTATCATCTTGATTCTGTACTATACCAATGTATTCATTACCACCATAAGTCACTAAACTCAAGAACGGATATTTTTCAAATATTTCTTCTGCTAGTGGAGGCATTCATTACTTTCGATAAATACAGTATGACTGTTACTACTGGATATTTATATGCACAAAAACACACTGCAGTAGTTACTGACACTGGAGTTAGCAATCAAATGAGCATGTTTTACACACCAAATATAAAAGTCTATCGTGGGATAGATAATTTTATCCGTATTGAATTTAAAAATCGTGATCAAAAACGTGTTGTTATGACAGATCACACAGCAAACATTGTAATATTGGATAAAGAAAATAGTGTTGCATATGTAGAACGTGCGCTTACAGCAATTGATTCCCGTCGTGGACTGTTTGAAGCAAGTATTACAGAAAGTGATTTGTTAAATTTAGATTCTAAGTTTTACAGTTATGCACTTAAGGTAACTGATGGTGAAAGCCGAACAAGTCCCGCATACGCAGACGACAACTATCATGCTAATGGCACACTTGAAGTATGTGAAGGCGTATATCCAACTTTTGTCGAAAGCACTACAGAAGCATTTGCTAGTGGTAACACAGGCAGTACAATAACAATCAAACCATATGTAAATCGCAATACAGCGCAACACACTGCACAAGTTTATTTTAGCAGTGCGTTTACAGGCACCCTGGAGATACAGGGCTCAATTAATCCTAGTAATAGTATTCAAAATGCTGATTTTACAACTATAGCAACAGAAACATACACTGCACAAACTGACAATGTCTATGTAAACTTTACAGGCGTGTACAGTGCAGTACGTTTTGTGCGTACAACTACTAGTGGAACCCTGAGTCAAGTATTATATAGACCGTGAAACTAGTAGGTTTTGGCTGCAGTTTTACCTATGGCAGTGAACTAGTAAATCCTGAATTAAATTTTCAAGGTGCTGAATTTCACCGTCGTAATACACGTTACAGAGAAAGTAATGTTTGGTTAGGACAACTAGCCAAACGTCTAAATGCAACCTGGGATAATCGTGCAGAGCCTGCTAACAGCAATTATGCCATACAATATCAGTTTGCTGACTGGTTTAATAACAATAGGAATCCTAGTGAGCGTGTAGCAGTGTGTGTTGCTTGGACAGACATTACTAGATTCAGTTGGCTAGATGATACTTGGACACACAATGGCACAGTTCGAAATGATGAAAAGTTTTTGCATAGTCGCAAAGATTGGATTACTAGTGATGTTGATCATAACTATTGGACTGATGCTGCAAAACTATTTGTAAACAGTGTATGTAAACTTAATAATATTCCTATACTACAGTTTAATGCAATAGGCGTTCATAGTACCACAAATTATTCTGGCTATTTTGTAGATGGAAGCACAATGGAAGACGTACTTAAACAGGCACAATCAGAGGATGATCGTAAACAATTGTTTGCTAGTGGAGGACATCCTTCAGAAGTAGGACATTTTTGGTTTACAAAACGCTTGACACTTTTTGCAAAAGAGCATATACTACTATAGATGAATGGTATACAACAAGCAGTATTAGATAGTTTGCCGGGCAAACAAAAGCGAACTACCAATGGCTGGATTTCGTTTAATGCTGTATGCTGTCATCACAATGGCGAAAGCATGGACAAGCGTAACAGAGGCGGAGTTATCGCAAATGGTGATGCTATAAGTTATCATTGCTTCAACTGCAACTTCAAGACAGGTTGGCAGCCAGGCAGACACATTAGTTTTAAGATGCGTAAACTACTTACATGGTTAGGCATTGATGAGAATACACGACAGATGCTTAACATAGAAGCACTGCGTATAAAAGAAACTGTTATACCAGAAGATGTAGAAGAAGAAAAGTTTGAAGTAGAATTTAAGAGTAGACCACTGCCTGAAGGGGCAACGCATGAACTGCCTGATAACATTCGTGAATATGCAGTTAAACGTTGTTTGCCTGTAGATAAACTGATGTACAGTAACAGTCAACCTGCAGGCATGTGGAAGCGTATTATAGTCCCTTTTAAATGGGGAAGGCGTACAATAGGATTTAGTGCAAGGAGTACAGACGATGCCGGAAGACCCAAATATTTTACTAGTCATGATAGTGGCTACGTTTATGGGATTGATTCTCAGTTGCCTGATGCTAGGTTTGTAGTAGTTACAGAAGGACTACTAGATGCTATGTGTATAGGTGGTGTTGGTATAATGAGTAATCAATGTAGTGAAATACAAGCACAAATTATTGACACACTGGGCAGAGAAGTTATACTAGTACCAGACAGAGATCGTGCAGGACAAAAACTTATAGATGATGCACTGGAGTATGGCTGGAGTGTAAGTTTTCCTGACTGGGAAGCAGACGTAAAAGATATTAATGATGCAGTAGTACGTTATGGTAAACTGTTTACACTTAAAAGTATTATTGATGCAAAAGAAACAATGAGCCTAAAAATTAATTTAAAAAGGAAAAAACTTGGCTAAAGAATATACAGCAGACTTACAAAAACTATTTTTAGAAATGATGTTACATGATGCACAGAATTATGTGCGTGTGCAGAACATCTATAATATAGATAACTTTGATAGAAGTTTACATGACACTGCAGAGTTTATTAAAACGCACAGTGACGAACATGGCACACTGCCTACACATGAACAAGTTCGTGCAGTAACAGGCGTTGAACTAAAGCCTGTGCCAGATATTACAGAAGGACATAATGACTGGTTCCTTGTAGAGTTTGAAGGATTCACCAAGCGACAGGAACTAGAACGTGCTATTCTCAAGAGTGCAGACCTGCTTGAGAAAGGCGAATACGAACCAGTTGAAAAGATCATTAAAGATGCTGTACAAATATCGCTTACTAAGGATATGGGTACAGACTACTTTGAAGATCCTCGTGCTAGACTTATGGCACTAAAAGACAATAACGGGCAGATTAGCACAGGTTGGCCCGCTATGGATCGTAAACTGTTTGGTGGCATGAACAAGGGAGAACTTAATATTTTTGCAGGTGGATCAGGATCAGGCAAGAGTTTGTTTATGCAGAATCTAGCAGTGAACTGGGTAACACAAGGACTAAATGGTGTGTATTTGACACTGGAACTTAGCGAAGGTCTTAGTGCTATGCGTATTGATAGCATGCTTACAAATGTAAGCACCAAAGAGGTTTTCAAAGACTTGGATACTGTTGAAATGAAAGTTAAGATGACAGGCAAGAAAGCAGGTAACTTGCAAATCAAATACATGCCAGCCCAGAGCAACGTTAATGATATCCGTGCATACTTGAAAGAACTACAGATCAAGAACAACTGGCGTGTAGACTTCTTGTTGATCGACTACTTGGATTTGCTTATGCCAGTAAGTGCAAAAGTAAGCCCAAGTGATTTGTTTGTTAAAGACAAGTATGTAAGTGAAGAATTACGCAACTTGGCTAAGGAACTGGACTGTGTGTTTGTAACAGCATCGCAGTTAAACAGAGGCGCAGTTGATGAAATAGAGTTTGATCATTCTCACATTAGTGGTGGTCTTAGTAAGATCAACACAGCGGATAACGTGTTTGGTATCTTTACAAGTCGTGCAATGCGCGAGCGTGGTCGCTATCAGATACAGTTAATGAAAACTAGAAGTAGTAGCGGCGTTGGTCAAAAGATTGATTTAGAGTTTGATATTGAAAGTTTACGCATCCGGGACTTGGGAGAGGATGAGGAGTATCAACAGTTTAAGAAACAGTCAAGCAGTATCTATGATCAACTTAAAAATAAAGATAGCGGGGGCGTAGTCACTGCGCCAGATCAAGAAGCAAACAAGATTACTGCAAGTGTACAAAGCAGTAAACTAAAAAACATGCTTGCTGGACTTAAGACTAGTGACTAAGGTATTGATCTAGTCTGTAGCCTTTTGCATCATAGCAATCAATATAACGAGCACCATTGCTCATGCGTATCTTTCCACTGCCTACAACTACATCACTGTCTCTATATCCAAACGGCTTTTTAATAGTTACATCTACATATTCGCCATTGTTTACACCCAGTGTTACAAATGTAACATAGCGTCCTTGTTCACCTCGAAACACACGCCCATTAGCAACTAAGCCTGCAAAGTTTACTCTATCGCCCCAGGTCTCCTGTATAAACATACTGGGCATAAACTCTGGCTGTGTCCAGTATCCGTGACGTTTGTATTGTTGCTGTGGAGATTCTGTAATTCCATTTGGATATCCTAAGTCACGCAGATCCCAACCTGCATTCTTTGCTTCTGTTTTGTGTACCCAGCGTCTGTAACTGCCCTGACAATGTTTAAGAGCAGCACGCCAAAACTCTTTTGGGTTGTGTGCTTTATTATAGGCGAGTGCCCAGATAAGTCTGCCTAGATTTACAGCATGCGCTCTGCACAATCCAAAGTTACCAAGTCCATATAGTTCTTGTATAATTTCTTCCTTGCGTTCACTGTCGCCCATGCGCTCCATGAACTGCATAACTTTTTCTTCATCACGTTTTGCAAACGCACGACGATACATGTCTGCTTCATACATATCACAGTTGATAAGTTTTGCTATTTTTCTAATAGCATCATCTTCATATACAATAGTATCCTCTAGGCGTTGCTCAGTCCAGTCCTGAAAAAATGCTGCTTTTTGTCTGCCTGTAGTAGCAACAGGTCTAATAAGTGCAGTAGCGAATACGCAGTCTGCTTTGCTTTGTGGTTGTATTGCTTGGAAAAGTCTGCGCATTGCTGGCGACTCTGCTTGTGTTACACCAATAACATCTCCTCTACAAAGCATCTGACTTGTTTCAAAGTCCTCTTCAGGGTATGCTTCAAGTGGGGTATCGCTGTCTATTTCTAACAATTGGCTAAGTCCTCTGTTAGCGAGGATATCTATCTTAAGATGCTCTAAATCTTCTACTTCACGCTTGTCCAGTAGTATTTGATTGTCTGCGTTGATTAAACTTTTTGGTATCTTGTGATTGAATACAAGTACACCTCCGCAGTGTTTCGATATTGCTTTCTTTTTGCCTATTAGTTTTCGTTCGATTCTCATTGCTTCTTCCTTGTCTATGTCTAAATCTTCGTACTTAAAATTGCGAGGAAGTTTACCAGATGCGCCAAGACGGCGTGCCGCTTCTCTGCGGGCACCGCGCTCTTTATAGGTAACATAGTTGCTGATCCTGGCACTTTTGCCGGGCCATTTATCAAATATCCGTTGCATTACAGCGTTCTGTTGCCAATGTGGAAAGTCTATATCCACATCTGGTAAATCATCTCTCAAAGGATTTAGGAAACGTGCAACCGGTATTTGCCATCTTATGGGATCAACGTCTGTAATACCAAGTAGGTAACAGACGAGACTAGACCCTGCTGAACCGCGTGTCATATGAGTAATGTCATCGGTTAGCGTCAGTACATCGCAAATTGTGAGGAAGTAATCGACGAAACGAAGTTTGAGAATAATCTCTAGTTCTTCGATAAGCCTGTTATGATATTCAGCATTGTTCGGAATATGCCTTATGAATCTGCCTAGTAATCGTTCTAATTGAGCCGTTGCGTCCTTAGGTAACTTCATTGTGTGCCT
>Ga0181414_1000247_pt1 | contig 16592 bp, 25 predicted proteins | sample 37SPOviralmetaG_FD_130139 | JGI IMG/M metagenome (GOLD analysis project Ga0181414, IMG submission 130139) | Marine viral communities from the oligotrophic San Pedro Time Series (SPOT) site, San Pedro Channel, CA, USA - 37 SPOT_SRF_2012-11-28 | ecosystem: Environmental > Aquatic > Marine > Strait... | reverse complement strand
TTCTAATTCATATTCTTGTAGTTCTACTAGTGCATGTCCACTTACCCAAGTAGGACATACTCCGTGATACCAACCAGGACAATTATAAGGTGCCTGTGGATCTTTCCAAATCGCATAATCTTCAATAGTAATATATTTTATCTGTGAGGGTAAATTGTGTTCCTGTAAATAATCATATCCAAACATATATTCTTCGTCAACATGCCTTACATCAATTAACCCTCTAAGGTACATGTAGTGCATGGGCCAGTTAGTTTGTGTTATTAGTGTATGACTATCTATTCCCCCACTGTAGTGAAAACGACAATTATATGTGCTATTAAGATATTGTGCTTTTGCGCCTATAAGTTCAGCGTTACTGGGTAACTGTGCAGGATCAATATCTAAAAAACTTTCCTTACTGTCTACACACCATTCTGCAAACTCGCCAGTTTTTGCGCTTTGTTTAAGAGCAGCGTAAGGGGAAACATAAGTTTCTGTACCTACGCGATAATATGATTTCATTTTAACCTGCCAGTAAGACTCACTGTGTATTTTATATTGTATCCAAAATTTATGCTACCATGTGGAACACCCCAGGGTATATGCCAAACATCTCCAGCCTGCCAGTTGTACAACATACTACTGCCTATTTGAAACACATGTCCGTTTACACCGGGTACCACGCTAAACCATAAGCGTGTAAGATCATCTAGTGTGCCTCCGTACTCTGGAAACTTACGAAAGTAACTGTTTGCAGCATCATGGTGCCATGCAACACCATGTCCAGGCATGTTTACAATTAATCTTATTAGCACACCGTCCAATTGTATGCCCATCTTATCTATGTTTTCTTCGCCAAGCAGTTCAACTAACTCATCATTGGTATTACCGTTTATACCATAGTTAAGTTCGTGACTGTTGTGTTCGTTTCTGCCAAGTCTATTATTAATACTTGCAATTAAATTTTCTTCTGTACCATAGTGTTCTTTGGGCTTTTCCCATTTTTGCTGTGCTAGTTCAAAATTATCCACAGTATATTGTACCCAATCATCACTGTTAATATTAACACGGGTAACATAGGGGGCAGGAACTTTGTCGTCTGTGCCATAAAAAGCATCTACACGATCCCAGAGTTTTTTTTCTAATAAATCTATATAATGTTCTTTTTCCATACCTGCTCCACTGCATCTACTACTTGTTCTACTTCATCATCTGTCATATGTGCGTTAACAGGAATTGATAGACTTCTTTTAACAAAATATTCTGCTCCGGGCCAGTGTCCTTGCTGTGGCAGTATATTCGGATAGTGTGGCTCAGTTTCAACACCTAGTTTTGCTAGTTGTGCTTGTGCCTCAAACTTGTCATCAAACATTATTGCATACTTGTGACCGTTCCATTCAGGACAATGTGGTCTAAGATGAATATCCAATGCTCCGAACTCTAAATCATAGTAGTCTGTAATTTCTAATCTACGCTGTTGCCATTCATCAAAGCAATCCATTGTACATAATAACTGTACAGCAAGATCCTCATCTGGCACCCCGCGCACTCCAAAATGTGTGTAAGGTAATCTTCTACCTGGCTTGCCATGATTACGCAGGTGTAAAAACTTATAGTAAAACTCTGTGTTGTCTGTAAGCACTGCACCGCCTGTTGCTAGACTAGGCAGTGGCTTATTTTCTGCAAAACTCATACACACAACATCACCTGTGCTTAAACTGGTTACATTATTTTGATGACTAAACATACTTTGTGCTGCATCATTAACATACAAAAGATTGTACTTTGTGCATAGTGCTTGTATAGTGGTATGATCATGCATGTCACCATATAATCCAGTAGCAACAATAGCCCGTGTGCGATCAGTTATTGCTGGTTCAATATCATCACTAATCATGTTACCAGTGTTGTCTACATCAACAAACACTGCAGTTGCGCCTACTAGATGTACAAAAGTTTCACTTGCTGGACAACTATAGGCAGTAATAATAACTTCATCGCCTGCGCCTATGCCAGCCGCATACATGCTTATAAGCAGACTTACACTGCAACTGCTGGTAAGCACTGCATGTTTTCTACCTGTTAGTAATTGTAATTTGTGTTCTGCTACGCTCGTATAGTGTCCGTTAAAGACTTTGCCACGTTCCATGACATCTTCTATTAGGGTGTGATATTTGTCTTTGACTTGAGCATAACGCCTGTTGAGATTCTCACAGCGTATCATGTTTGCCTCTAAAAATAGCAAGTGACACAGGGCCACTTGCTAGTTAATTTAGTTAAGCAGCAATTACTTCGTTTTGATTTGCTACTACTTGGTCGATGTCGATGAACTGCATGTTTTTTGCACCCACCAAATTGTCTAACCACTCATTACGCTTTACTACAAGCATAAATGTGTTGCGTGGAATGTCAGTTATATTCTCTGTGCCATGACCTGTGTGATCTGGATTGAAGATCAAGAACTGACCTTTTTGTAGATTGATGCTAGTCTCACTATCTTCTGTTTTAAAGCGAAACCATGCTCCACCAGGCATGTCGTTTAGTTGTACGAAAATACGCAGTGTTTCGCCATGCTCATTACCACGCTGGTTATCAAAGTCTGTATGAATATCCAGTGTTGTATGTGCTTGCTGTTGGAAAATACGGCAGCGTGTTTTTTCACACTGGAACCAATCAATGATAGCAGCAAGTTTAGGGCTGTTATAGTAACTGTTTGTGTATGAAAAGTTTGCCGGATTTTCTTCCTGCCAAAAATCTTTAACCTCAGTTGTTTCTACTTTGCCATCTTCACTCTTAAATGAGTTGAAAAGGTAACGTACATCTTCGCCATCAAAGTGTTTGTCTACATCAGCAGCATTAACATGCTCGTCTGTTGTTTTACCCTTTGGTGTAAATTTTAGTGCTTTTAGTTCATTTTCCCAATTGCCTGTAAAAATCTGCGAACTTGCATAGATTCCAGTGCCAGGATTATATCCATTAGGGTTATAGTATACATAACTTGACATTTTGTTTCTCCTAGGATTCCTAGGAGAAGGTTTCTCCTAGGATGTCATATTGTATTTATCGTTGGCTCTCTACCATTGGCTCCCAACGTGCGTTAATCTCATCCTTTGAAAGGTCATAACGTGTTTCGTATACAGTGTTACACTTGCTCCAAGTGCCAATAGCACTATTACAGTTCAAATGCTTCTGCATAATCTTTTGTTGTAGACGATCTGCTTGTGCTTGATCCATATTAAGTGCCATCCAAGTAATATCATATCCAAATGATAGTTTACTATTACCTGTTGCTTTTGGCAAACTATTTGGTCCACCACTTGCAAGACTTGTGTCACAGTTGATAGTAGCATCTGCTTCTTGTACAACCAGTACATGCTTTTTACTAAGCAGTGCATAGTCTACTTCACCATTGATAAGAGCAAGACGTGCATCGCCTAAACCATCATATACAACTGGCTTGTGTGATGTGCCAAACTGGTTGTTAAACTCTTTAACTACACGAGCAGCAGGACCATCTGTTGGCACAGTATGTGCTACACGACCAGTGTCCTTGGCAATGTCACCGCCTCGTGTACATACATACACTGGTGCGCTGTCATAACGTACTGTGATTGCTTTGTTGATGTCAAACTTAACACAGCCGCCATTACGACCATTTGCTTCGTAATCAGTAGCCCATGGCATAAGCACAGGGCCTTTAATCTTTGGAAGTAATGCACCCACTGCAACACAACGGTCACCTGGGCTGACTAAAGTTACATTGTAGTCTTTGTCGAGGTCAGCAGCATACGCAGTACTCTGCATGCTAAATCCGCCTGTCTTACTACCACTGTTAATGATAGTTAATTTTTCTGCAGCAAATGCTGAAGAGCTTAGTAGTGCAATTGTAATTGCTGTAGTAATAATCTTAATCAATTTTTAATCTCCTATGGTACGTTCAATTGATGTAGTCTAAATAATCCGTCTATCAGTTTATCGTGTATCAAAAAGGCAAACACCAACGGAAGTGTGTCTACGTTTCTTAATAATACACCTATAGGTGCTAGTACTGCAAAGCATATAAGATAGTATGCAGTGCTATAATTAATATATCCTGTGTAAATTGTAACAAAGAACAAGCATATAAGCAAGAAACTTATTACAATTTTCATATTAAATTTATAAAAAAATGGCACTGCTTTACTTAAGGGCCAGGCAATTAAAAATCCAACTAGATTTACTAGTACCAAGCCTAGTGCAAGTTCGGGCAATAAATCTCTAAACTTGAACTGCGCAAGGTTAAATCCTTTTTGTTCCATAAGAAAAAGTAGTATTGCTTCACTGCCAATAAGAGGCACTCCAAATATTAACAGTGGAAGCAACATACTGAATGCGCCTGCATTGTTGGCTGTTTCACTTACTACAATACGTTTTACTGGATCTTTTGTAAACAAAAGACTAGCACTATATGCCGCTGTGCTACAAAACACAGTTGTCAGACCTGGAACTAGTCCACCGAAAAATCCTATTATTGTACTGCCTGCAAGCGCAAGAGGATTTAATATATAAAGGCGACCAATTTCATAGGTCTTGTTTATACTCTTGGTTATTCCGGTATTCCAATGATGCATCATCTGCGGAACTGCAAACAAGCATATAAGAACAACTTCAATTGGAAACCCATTATACAAATGCATTACGCCAAATGTTAAAATGTCCACGTTCCAATAACTGTTATAACCTATTATGCCTATACCTAAGCCTGTTAGTATAAGCACACAGTTAATCCCAACGTTGTTTTTTACTGTAAAAATCATTATCATAATAACAAATAGCAACAGAGTTACTAATAATTGTGTACTGTAAAAATGCCTTATCAAGTCTGTGTATTCAACAAATACATAGCATAACCCAACCACAGTCAAACTGCCAACTGCACTGCCAAAGGCACTGCCGCTGATTGCATGACTTACTTGTTGCATAGTTGTGAGATTGCGACTTTCAGCAACAGCAGGATAACTACTGCTCTCGCCAGGTATGCCATATACAATAGCAGGTATACTACCAATGTATTGACTTATTGCTGCCATACTAGCATACATTATAAGCAGTTCGACAATGCCAAACACACCTAAAAAGGGCCATACTAACAGCATAAGCACAAAGTTTCCTACGCCAGGAATTAGCCCAGAGACTAACCCAAGCCCAACTCCCACAAGATGCGGAACAAAATAATAGATGTCCAATTAAGACTCCGTTTTGTTTTTTTATAAGTTGACTAGATTAACATAGAGCAGGGCCCACGCATTAAAGCATAGAGGTCCAGGATGTGCTCGCGCCTGATGCGGCGCTGTCATTTTTATTTATGCAAAATATTTGTCAATCATTTCGATTCGATCATACGCTGCAGCCATTTTGTTTAGTTCTTCAATAACTGCTTCTGTAACATCTGAGTGTTCACCTATACCTGCTGGCATTGTCATGTAAACTTGAATGTTTGCTTTGTGTACTTCTAGTTCGCCCTCGGCTTGTTTTTTTGCTGCTAGTATAATTTGATCGCCTACTTTCATTTTTCTGTCCTTTCAAATAAAACAATATTATACAAGATTAATGTTGCTCATGCAACCTTTGTTTGTGTTCTAACCAGTAATCATTACTGGCTTTTAGTCCAGCAGCCAAGGATTCTTCATCTGTTATATCCCCGCCAAGCCCATTACTAAAATTTTCTTCGTTTGGATAATCATGTGCCTTAAGGTATTCCACATTCCAGTTTTTATATCCTGCATTTTTAAGATCAGGCACAGTGTTTATCCATGCTTGCACAAGCACTGGATCTACTAGTGGTTGTTTGTGATCACACCCTTTGTAAAGTGTAACCATGTTATTGCTTCCACTCATTGCTTCAATTCTTGCATTTTGTCGCGGAAAGATATGATTTAAGTCCTTGGGATAACAGCCTCCAAAGTGGCTCTCATAGGAAAACTGTTTACCATGTAGTCCTTTATCATCGTAAAAAAACGCACCGTTGCCAGTTATTATGCAATTATGATCTATGGTTCTAAGCCAATCACAAACTCCCATGACTAGTTCGCCATAGTATTCATCAATATTACGTTCCCATCTCATAGCATTAATCGGATCTGTGTTCTGTTCTTCACCTTTAATTTTTATTATGTGTCCTTTATGCATTATTAAGCGTTGGGCAAGTACCTCTTGGTGTTCCTGCATATATATAGGTGCTCCTAGACCAGTTACACTAAACTTTTCATAGCCCAGTTTATGTAAACTACAAGCAATTACGCCACTGTCATGTCCACTGGTCATCATAACTTTATCGTTGTCTGGATCCCAGCGCATTTTTACAGCGGCGTCTGCGGCATCAAATACTTTTGTATATGTGCGATCTGTTTGATCTAAATTCCAAATCATATTCTCTTGTTTACTGAATTTAAATGTGTGCAAATCCAGTGTAAGTATACAATTGCCTTCCATTATATATGGATACAATCCCATTGCCTGAATTTCGCGCGGATCATGTGTAAAAACAAATGTACGATATTCAGGATCTACATGATAAAAAATACTTTTACTTCTAAATGCATCTGTGACTGCAATTAGTTCACCGTCACGGCACAGTACACCACAGTAGTCTCCGTTAATTGCTTTTATTTCTTCTACACTGCGCGGTTGATCGTCCGTGTAAATAAATCCATAATAATAAAACTGTTCTTTACTTGGATAGTTTTTATCTGTTACAAGCATTTAATGTCCTAATAGAAATGGTGCTGGCAGCAAGATTCGAACTCGCGACCTGATGATTACAAATCAACTGCTCTACCAACTGAGCTATGCCAGCCTAAAGTTTTTCTTTTTGTTTAAGTTCGTCGATACGAATTTGAAACCAATTCATTATAATACTGGCTTCATTATCTGTTATTTTCCATTTTAAATTGAAGTCTGAGACCTCGAGGTCATATAGTTCTCTTTGTAAGTGTACCATTAGTCCACTTTCTACACTGTCTAATGCCATCGAATCCTCTTTACGAATAAAAAAATATTTATACTAAAAGAAAAAAGAGCACCAAATTAATGGTGCTCTCCGAGAGATAATTTTTACTTGCCTGCTAGTGCGCGATAACCTGCAGCAATAACTGCTTTTGATGGTGAACCAATGCGGTACTTTGTCTTAGCACGACCTTTTGTATCTGTGCGTGTGTTAGCATAGATTGAGTTGCCTTGCATACGCAGTGCTGAAATAGTTGCACGAGCGTTTCCGACGCCAAAGCGAGCTTCGATTTGTTTTGCAGTCAATTCTTGACCAGTTGAAAGTACCTCAAGTACACGTTCCATTTTTGACATAATTTTTCCCTTCTGTCATTTTTAAGTATGCACACATTATAAGGTATTATAACATGCTTGTCAATAAAAAAGATAGCCTTCTATCATTTAAGTTTGTAAGGCTATCTGTTTTAAATTCTGTATGGTTGTATTTGACCCTGACTCCTTTTAAAGCGGACGAAGATTTGTCTTCTTCAATCCAATTACGCCGCGATCTTTAAGGTCCGGCGCTGACCTTCCAAGTTGATCTCGTAGGGCTTATCCCAGCGACCAACATTGATTGAAACATAGTAAGCACGACTAAAGTAATCACTCATTGCATCGTCCTCACAAAAGTATTTCTTGCCACCAGCAAGACCAGGTGCAGTATGTGCAATCTCTGAAATCTTAGTAAACAGTTCTTCATAGGCACCATAAAAGTGTGTATGATAATGGTTGATCTGCTCATAACCATCAAACTCGCTTACACGACCATTGTACTTGTCAGTATGATCAAGTTCACCATCATAGAAGTTAGCAACACCACTCATAATAGCAATGCGCACACCGCTGTAATGATCTCGGGTTACACTAAATTTAAAGTCTTTACCAAACTCTGCTTTAAGTGCTTCACGGATTGCTTTAACGTCTTTTGTATCAATGTATGCCATTTAATCTCTCCTCAAAATCAACTTACTCTTTATAGTAACACGGTATTAGAATGTGTCAACCTTTTTATTAATATAATTCGTGATCCTGCCAGGACCACTGTATAGGTTGTTCATGACCTTTGTCTCCCAATACAACTGTATCACTATCCCAGTCTATATCTCCCCAACTACGCCAGTCGTGCCACTTGTGTACAAAGTCTGCACGACCAAATACACGTTCTGCGCTTGCAATCTGACTGTCGGTAATACCGATAAAATGTACTAAAGTCATACTTAAACATAGCACATAACTAGGATGTGTCAACTGTTTTGTGCTGTTATAGGTGTCTATATAAAATAAGGTATGTTAATCTTAGATATACTTGTTCTTAAATAAAACACGGTCCGCAATGGATTTGGAAAAATTGCTTTACGAAAGGAGATCTATACTATGGATATCATTAAAAGCATGAAAGGGTGGACAAGCGCATTAACAGAGTTTGGCGTAAGTTTACTCGCACTAGGTATTGTCTTAGAAGTACTGTTTAGTGGAAAGAACATCCCGTTCTGGCCCGACATTGCTGTAATTGATAATATCACAGCAATCGTCACTGCGCTATCAGCACAGGGTCTTGTTGGTCTAGTAGCAGTCTGGGTTTTATACAATATCTACACTAAAAAGTAATATTGTAATTTAAGATCACTGTTTAGTAATGAACGGTGAATCTTAGCGGAACTTGCCGTTCATTACTATTTAACTAACTCCTCACAAACATTTTGTTGATACATTTGATTGTAAAATCCTATGCTTGCCAGTTGTTTGTGTTTGCTTTCACACATAATATCAAAGTCTGTGTTGAAACTTGCCGCCCATTCATTCACTGCGGTGTTCCAATACATGTCACTGTGCGCACGAAGTTTGCCTTTTTTGTAACCAGACTCCAACAACTGTGCATAGTCAGGTTTTGTTTGTGTACAATGATCTATTAGATAGTCTTCTCTGCTAACGCTGTAGTGAATAACAGGACGCACTCCACGCCAACTATCTTTTATGCGAGCAAGTCGATCGTCGGTGGGCGAAATGTACTCACCGGTTTTAACCCAGTGGTGGTGTATATCACAAACGAGGGCGCAGTCTTGCCAAAGTTCAAGCGATGCGTCGATACCCCACGACATCTCGTCATTCTCAATAGTAATGCAGTTTCGCGATTCTGGAGATAGTCTTGGGAGGACTCGTTTAATACCGGCTGGACCTTGCCTACCGCTGATATGGACGTTGCATTTTGCATCCTGGAAGGTACTGCCATATCCCATGTACCTGAGGACATCGGTGTGATATTCAAATTCTTCTATACTCCTCTCAACAACATCATCGCGGTCGGAGGCAAGCACAGTAAACTGACCAGGATGCATAGAAATCCGTACATCGAGGTCGCGAGCCTGAATCCCAACCCGTGAGAGGTGAGTTTCCAGATACCTCCGTACATCAGGTAACTGCCAATAATAACTCCACATATGCTCAGTATAGGCAGGGAGTATCGAACTGCCAAGTCTAACCATTCGTAATTCATTAGGTAATCCTCCTACATATTTAATTAGTCGTTCAAAACTTTGAATATTATGTACCATAATATCCCACAAACGCTGTTCAGCAACTTCACGAGTCTGTCTATTAAGCCAGGTAATAGTTGTAGTACGTTCATTAAGTGGACGCTCAATCTCTTCCAATAGTTTTTTAGTAAGACTGCGATCGGGATGCCAGTACTTGCAAGCAAAACCTATGCGATGTATTGAGTTGTCAAACATATACATATTGTATATGTTATTTAGGATGTGTCAACCTATTTTATGCAGTATTAGTTCTGCAATTTTACGATGACCTAATTCATTTGGATGGTTCTCACAGCCTTCAAAGTATATTCCTGTAAATATATCTCCTGTTATTCCACCATCAGCAAGTTCTACGCCATGCATTACGCTTTGCTCTAATACGCTAGGATAATTATCAAAGTCTCCCTGATGTCCATTAAGTATTTCTGTCATACTACTTGTGCTTAAAAACTTAGTATCGTCAATTGGTAAATTATATTTTTTATATTCTAATCTTCCATAGGTGTGCCACATTAAATATTTACATCCAATATCATCTAGTAGTTTTTGTATAGTGTATATACAAAGTGCATGATGATAACGGAACCATTCAAGTGTTTTATTGCATAGCAGTCTTTCATATTTTTCTAATTGATAAGTGCTGACTGTATAAAAACCTTGTTCAGCATCTTCATCTAACATCCTAGCATCGGGCGGCAAATCTAAAATTACTGTGTCTGTACTTTTAATTTTGTTTATATTACTAATAAGAATATGTAGTACTTGTCCTAAACAAATGCCTTGTTTAGCGTAGTTAATATATTCTTCGCCAAGAAAGTGTAGATATAAATGTTTCCAAGTTGTAAGTTCAGCACCTGCTGTCCAACTGCATCCAAATCCATGTATCATTAATATTTGCCTGTGTAATTACTTAAAAAATGTTTTAAATCTTCTGGCGTTCCAATACCCCACATACCATTATCTGCTATGGTTTTAACACGAATCTTACCGCCATCTTCTACTAGTTCATTGTATGCTGGACAAACATAGAACTCATTATTAGTTCTAATGTTGCGTTCGATCATACGTTCAGCACTATTAACGTATAGACTACCGCGTGACCAATAATAGATACCAACAGTGGCATTAGTCGAGATGGGTTGTTTTTCAGCCACCTCGCTGACGAATCCATTTTCATCCAACTTAGCATAACTCCACTTTGGATGAGTGCTATTAAAGCAGAGAATGCCGCCGTCCACTCCTTCGGTGGTAAAGGCATAGAGAACTTCGTTGCTGTTCCATTCGACGAATTGATCGCTATTTGCAATGATGAGCGGTTCTTCATTGTTGATGTACTCCTTTGCTAGTAGTGTTGTACAAGCGGCTCCTTCAGTTATACCCTCTGTTTGTACAATAGTACAACCCGGTGCTACCATGTTTAACACTGTTTCCAAGTTGTACTTTTGGTAGTGATCTTTTTGTACAATGAAAATGTAGTTCGCTTGTATATTTAAGTTATCTACAACAACCTGTATCATTGGTTTATTGCCAACCTCTATTAAGGGTTTAGGAAATGTATAGCCTTGTTCCGCAAAACGGGAACCTGCACCTGCCATAGGTATTAGTACGTTCATTGATTTACTCTTCCATGGTATACGTTTTTTTGGTTGTTCATTGTGTTGTTCAATAGCATCTAATACTATAGCAAGACTAACGTCATGTGTGTCTGCTACCGCCAAGAGATGTGCGCCTGCGTCTAGCACTGCTTGCCTGCCTATGTGAGAGTCCTCTATGATTAGTGTTTCATTAGGCTTTGCATCGGCTTTGAGCATGCACTCAAAGTACATTTCAAAGTGTGGTTTGGGTCTATGCACATCTTCATTACTGTACCAAAAGTCAAAGTATTCTATAATACCTAACTGTAGTAGACTCATTTTAACAGTGTCTCGCACTGCGTTGCTTGCACATGCAAGCGTATAACCTCTGTCTTTTATTTCTCTGCACATGTCAACAAAGTCCTGACGAGGCTGTACAGTTTCTTTTAGTATTTCGACGGTGTGCTTTTGTTTTGCCCTTGCGATTTCTGCATGACGATCTGTTGGCAACCCTTTACGCTCGGACAACATGTTTAATTTGGACCTGGTCGGCAACCCGTCATAAGTGCTTAAATGTTCTTCGATTGTAATTGCATACTTACTACCTAGCGCACGATTAAGTGCCTCATAGTGTGTCTGCTTGCTGTCAATAAGCACACCGTCTAAATCAAATACTACAAGTTTAATCATGTTAAGTTGCAATAAAGTTTTGCAATAAAGTCACTGCATATGCCATCAAAATCAGTTACATCTGTAGCATAGTTTTCTGGCAACACAGCAATACAAGGATGTACAAGTGTTCCAGGTTTGCCAGGAAATGCCCATATCCAATTACGACTAGTAAGTGTGTAGTTGTCAGTGTGATGATAAAAACAATGAATACTTGCTTGCAACATTTCTGCTAGTGCATCTAAATTTTTTGCGTGTGCAATAATACCCTCTTGTTGTAGATACTGTACACTAGTTTCTATTTGTGCGTCATCATGCCCAAGGTATAATTTGCCATGATATGCAAACACATCTACTTCACACTTATAACCTTGTGCTAGAGCTGCATTTATGTAATCGGGTGTATTTTCTAGTTCAGGCTGTTTGCCTGTTAAGTTTCCCCTATGACTGATCAAGTGCATTCAGTAAACCTCCTAGTTCTTCATACTGTAGATTAGGCACGTCTTTCCATTCTGCTGGCTTGTGCCAATTTTTTACATTTCGTTGAACGAATACAAATTGTTTTTTAGGATATAATTCAAAAAACATTTTAAATTGTTTAATCCAAAAACTAGGATCAATTGCTTGATGATCTGCTGCCCAGTAATTTTCAGTGCCCTTGTATAAATTATTATGCTTTCCATTGCTGTCCCATAAGTCATGACCTATGAGCACCACAATATTTGCACCATTGACTGTTGCTAAATTTACTGCATGTAATCCACTGCCCATATGAAAAGTTTGTGTCCACTTTTCTTTTTCTTCCCAGGGCAGGGGAGGCAAACATTTAAAATTATCGTAGGGGAAGAAACTATACCAGTCCTTGCGTGTGTATACAAGTCCAGTGTAATTATTCTTAGTACACTCCATAGCCATTTGTCTATCACAACAAACTAAATGGTCTACTGCGTAGTCTCTAAAAATTGCATTTGCACCATAGACTGTGCCATGACGACCTAATTTACTGATGTCAAAACCCTTGCGGCTTTCACCGTTGCCTATGCAAAAAGCAAACTTCATTGAAATATTCCTTGAATTATATGCTAATATTACTTATGTTTAAAATTTAATGCACACAACATATTCGAATGTTTTACTAAACGCAGGCTTGTACATTTGCTGCTTTTCCACACTGAAACTAGTTGCACCAAGGTCACTGGTAAACTTTGCTAATTGTTTAAAGTACATTGTTCTACGTCTGTTAACATCACAAATATAAAGTTCTTCATTGTGTATGATATAATTGTGTTGGTCCCAGGCTTGTCTATCCTGATTGTCCCATTCACGTTTGCGTATTGTAATAGCATCGCCAGTGTTTGTACGCAACACAAATGGTTCTTCAAAAAATCTTTGATTGGCATACATATTTTTGTAATCTTTAACAGTTGTAAAAAAGCCTTTGCGGGCAATTTTGCTTACCAAACTTAGCATTTGTTTTTGTTGCTCTTCTGTTTCCGCATAGGTAATCCACTCGTCTGGTGCTAGTACCCAATCAAATTTAATACCTTGCGCAACAAAGTCTGCTAGTTCACCTTCATGTACTTTACACTTACAAGGCTCAGTCCCCCAGTAAGGCAGTCCATCTAGTTTTGTGGTATCAGCATTTAATGCATTTAATCCAAAGGGGATAATATTAGGACCTATGCATAGAAAAGTATCCCTAGCAACATCTGGTTTTTCTCCACATGCATTAATAATACTACGAGTTTTAATTTCACAAAGACTACTAAAGTTTTTTCCTACATCAATTAAACTTGCGAGGAAGGTATGACATCCTGGGATTTTTTTCATATTCTTTTTTTATCTCTCTGTCCTAAACTATGCTGTATTTATTGGTTTGCCTAATAATATTGCGCATAGTTCTTAACAACTAAATATGCGTATATAATTCCATGCAACCTTACACACTTATAAATCATCTATTAAATGATATGATACACGATTCTTTGCAAGCAGAGTTTATTAGATTAAACTTTGCTGACAACATTCGTTTTGATCACGCAGAATATGCACGAGGATGTCATGGCATACCCTGGAACGATCCCATGGATACTGTCCGCCGTAATAATAAATCGCCAGTGCCTGTTTATCACATGCATGCCTGGAATAAAACTAATTGGAATAGAAATGCAGAGCGACAGGGTGTACCAGTTTATTTAGAACATCAGTGGGAACCTATTAATGTTAATTTAGATAGTGTGTTCTGGAATACATTTACTGAATGGAAACAAAAGTTTGATGCACCCTACACTGTACTGCATAGTGAACATCGAAGCAAGGACATAGCACAACTTGAAGCACAGGATATAAACACTGTGCATTGGTTTGCTCATGCATATATTTGCAGTGAATTTTATTTTAAGCATTACCCAAAGATAAACATGGTTACTGATTATAAAAGTAGACCTATAAATTATCCATGGCTGTGTGCTAATAGATTGTTACGCAAACATCGTACGGATTTTTTAGAACTGCTTGACTTGGATCAAGGATGCTATAGTTTACTAAATCCAGATCCAAATGGATTAACTTACACAGGGCCTGTATCAGCTCGTAGTTTTGATAGCCACGCTAATAGCAGTGCTGAAATAAATGTAGAGGAACTTACACCTTGGAACACAAGTTTTTTACATGTTGTAAGTGAGACTGTTTGGCAGGATAAAATACATTTTACTGAAAAAGTATTTAAACCAATTGTTATGCATCAACCTTTTGTTGTGCTACAAGCACCGGGCAGTTTAGAATATTTACGCAGTTACGGATTTAAAACGTTTGGTGATTTCTGGGATGAAAGTTATGATAGAATTGTAGATCCTGTTCTGCGCATGCAGGCTGTAGCAGATATTGTAAACACTATGCCACATCAAAATTTGTATGCATTGCGCGAACAAATGGCAGGAGTTCTCGAGCATAACTTTCGTCACTTTTACGAGATACTTCCTGCCATTTGCTTAAATGAACTTAGTGTTGGATTATCACTTATTCCATAAGCATTCTAGGTTTTGCTTTACGAGCTCTATCTTCTTCTGCCCAACGTGCTTCGCGCTCTTTACCTTCTACATCGCTTTTAGCCATTGCGTACAAAAAGCCAAGCAAGAAGCAACTAAACACTCCTAAGATACCATAACTTGCATCACCTAAAAACTTGTGACTAGCATATACTATTCCGTAAACTATTGCCATTGCTAGTGCTGTAGATCCAACATATTGTCCAAACCTACTTAAGACTGCGGTATTTTTCATCTTTCTTATCCTTATACTACATGTTGTGTTAATTATGCTGTTTTAATAGTAATATTATACTACATACTGTATGTAAAATCAACCATTTTATTTTAGACGTTATATACGCAATTATGTACCCAACTGCATGATACCATCAAACGTAAACTGCTTAGAAGTGCCTTTTCCATATATACCATCAGGCATGTCCTCAAGTGTGCTTGGCTGTATATTAAATGTTTCAGTCCAATCCTCAATAACTATTCGATCACCATACTTTATTTTTACTAAAGTCATTTGTTGCGGTGTCATTGGTACAAGTTCATTGACGCTCATGTCCTCTGCTACAACACAGTAAACACGTCTGCCCATGGGATCTTGTACGGCACTGTGTATATAAAAACGCTCCTTACCTTCACTGTCAACTTTGGTAAGTCCTGCTTCTCTAAAACGTTTTAAGCCTTTACTAGCCACGGCGCATCCTTGCTATCTCTTTTGCATCATTACTATCCTTGCGGATAGGCACCATATTACTCTTATGTAATGTGCCAATACCAGCAAGTTCATTACCAGTGTATTGATTCTCATGTCTGCGTGTTTGCGTAGCCATAATACGATCACTAGTGGGTACAGTTTCTTGTCTTGCGCTGTAATCAGGCTTTTCGCCTACACCCATACGTCTACCCTTTGCATCATGCGGCAGTTTTGCTTTAAGTTGTGAGGGATGCAGTCCACGCTCACGCAACCATTTATCATGTGCGACTTTTGCGTCTCTGTCTCGCTGTGTAAGGCCCTGTTGCTTGTGCTTGCTTGTCCTAATACTGGACATGCCTCTTACTAAATGCATAGTCATCTAAAACTCCTTAATTCCATACTTTAACTGTAACATGAAATAGTCTTTTTCGCAACCTAAACGTACCCTTACGCCTTCCCATAATAGATCACCACTATCACTTTGCCAAGGACCAGAACAAACCATACTTACATAGTCAAGTATCTGCGTTCGCTGTTCTTCACGTTCAGCGAGATGTTCCGGCTTATCGGTAACATACTTTTTACCATTAGGGTAAGGAATAACAACAATCATTAAGCCTGACGTTCATTAAACTTTACACATGCAGTTTTTACAAACTGAAATTTACTAGAATACTTTTGCTTGATCTTTTGTTGTGCTAGTAAACAACTTGCTTCACTGGGCATTTGACGCTCCCACTGTAGGTTAAATTCTTTACTATAACCAAGTTCAATAACATTGACCAGTGAAACAAGTAATACAAATTTAGTAATCATGAGCACTGTGCCTCCCCTTGCATTGCAATCATGTTGCCAGCGGCTTCTATTTCCGCCTCGAGTTCCTCGTCTGTCATTACGCTGTAGCGCAGACTGCGAGCCATTGACTTGCTGTACGCATCACACAGCATGTAGTAGCAAGTCTCTTCAAGTTCGATGCGATTGTACTCCTTGAGAGTACCTGTTGGCACACGAGTCTCCCAATAAGAGAGATCAGTTGCCTCAGGCATCTTACCCATAAAGCAACCTTCCTGCTTGT
>Ga0181414_1000245_pt1 | contig 16614 bp, 19 predicted proteins | sample 37SPOviralmetaG_FD_130139 | JGI IMG/M metagenome (GOLD analysis project Ga0181414, IMG submission 130139) | Marine viral communities from the oligotrophic San Pedro Time Series (SPOT) site, San Pedro Channel, CA, USA - 37 SPOT_SRF_2012-11-28 | ecosystem: Environmental > Aquatic > Marine > Strait... | reverse complement strand
CTCGCCATGTAAGAGAATCCACTACGTCTGTTTTTAAGAAAACACATTCCGTAAGAGTTCTTGTCGTTTTTACACGCTTCCCAAAAAATAAAGAACGTTCTGTTAGCATCTCTGTAATCAGGAAAACCAACATCTATTTTACTCCACTGAATAAACATATAATGAGACCCAGTAATATACGTAGGAACACCATTATTATAAAACCACAACCCTTCTTCTCTACGTCTAAATTCTTCTTCTATATAATCAACATAGTCAGAAGCATTTTCTCTTGTCAACCCCTTTGGTATATCCTCTCTAGTCCACCTTTGTTGTTTCTTAGGTAGGTTATGATATAGTATGTCTTTCTTATATCTAGGCTTCTTAGGTAGAACTATCTTTAAGTTATTAAACTCTAAGACATCTCCTTCACTACCCTCAGTAAGATATATCATATCACTTTTTTGCATACCTTTCAGCAAAAGATCCTTTAAAATCTTTTTTCTCTTCTATTAAGGATTCTCCTTCCTTGATTCTATCTTCAAGGTTTTTTATTCCTAAAAGAATTTCTTGGCAATCTTCAAAGCATTCTCTTTTTGCTTTTATAGCTTGTCTTCTTTTAGCGTCATCTTCTTCTATTAAAGGTTTACCTATCTCCTCTATAAGAAGATCTACAGCTCCTTTACTTGCCTCTATTAACTTCTCTAAAGTCTTAAGGGCATAATCTTTATTCTGCTCCTTCATATACAGCTAATACATCAAAGTTACGCATACGAAGAAGTTTCTTACCATCTATATCCATGTCGTACTCAGAGTTTTCGCTCCACATAACTCTATCTCCTTCTTTAACTCCTTGATCTTTCATCCAGTCATTTATAATAACTGCCTTACCATGAAGTTCAACTTCAGATGCTGAAGTCTCTAGAAATATTCCAGACTCAGATTGCTCTGGATCCTTCATCTCTTGCTCCATAAAATTCCAGTGCCCTACAGGAATGTACTCTTCGCCTCTTTGTATAAGATATATCTGTTCTGCAAAAGCTTGATATATATTATCTTTATCAGCATGTGTAACAAGGTTTACAGGTGTTGCTATAAAATGGTGAAACCAAACTTTATCACCTTCCTGTATTCCTGTTTCTTTAGTGTCCTGCATTGGTGTTTTATACACCGTACCATACTGTCTTGCTAGCTTCATAGGATCGTAAGAGGTATCTCTATACAACTCTACTCCGTTCAACATTATGGTATCTTCTGTTTCTTTTTCTACCTCTATCCAGTAGACATCTTTAATTGGCTTCATTTTTGCTTATATTTACGTTTAATCTTTACTTAACCTCGTACTCTTCTTCCAGTACTGCAGTGTTATACTCTATAGCTGTGGGTTGAGAGAAAAACCTTTTCCAAGGTCTTGAAAACTCTTCACCATCTTTTTTTATATATACATCGTATACAACTTGTTGATGTTTATACCAAGCTGCTTCGTCTTGTATAATAGCTGTAACCTCTAGAGAACCTCCAAGCATCTTTTGACCTACCTGATAAGTCAGTCCTTGCTTTAAGTCCCCTATAGTTATTTTCCTTATAATAGGGTTTACTGAATCCATATGTATTTAATTTAAATTTAATTATGATAAAACTCTTGATATTTTTATAAACGAAACGCCAAAATATCTAGTTGCAGCACTTAAATTTTGAAGAGCTACAACAGGTCTTAAATTAACACTAGATGTCATAGCTAAAGATTTTGTTGTTGATACAGATTCAGTTGCTCCACCTGCTGTTGCAGATGTAACTAAACCGTATTGAATATTGTTTACAAAAACACTAATTTTTCTGTTCTCATCAAAAACAATTCTTAATCTATAAACAGTACTAGCAGTAACTGTTATTCCTAAATCTGTTATGTAATCCGTACCACCTATACTGTATATAAAATGTAAATTACCATTAGTTGTTAAAGGGCTAGCATCAGTCCCACCTAAATGATCATCAGTAGCGTATAAAAAATAAGCTTGATCATCGTTTGTAGTATAATCACCTACACGAGACGTTTTCATTCCAGCCCATATAGCTTGATTTGTAATGTCAGTTTTAGTAGATACAGCAATATTTAACTCAACTTGATTATCAGAATAAAAGTTAATATTTCGCCAAGGAGATACATTTAAGATATCGCTATTATTACCTAGGTTTGCAATTTTAGGATGAAGTATTATTTGATCGTTGTCTGAAGAACCAGTTTGAAAACTTGCACCTGCAACTGCAGTATCATAAATAGTAGTAATATCTACAGCATTAGTTCCTGATACAACCCAGTTTGGATTAGCATCTATATGAGGATCAACCGTAACCTGAATTGTAAAAGTCATACTAGCAATGTCTACCCCACCATTAGATATTCTAATCTTACAATCCCCATTTCCTATATCATAAGCCATTACGTTAACCATAGCGTTATCAGCTAAAGCTGCACTTGTATCAACTAAAACTGCTGAAACATGAGACTTAGTGTGTATCATGTTGTTAGTAAGCTGAAACTCTTGAAAGTCATTAGCAGCCAAATCGTTAGCTACAGTGGTGATCCTAACATGTTTTGTGTGACTAGTTACAGTAGTTGTAGCACTACTAGTTTGAGTAACCTCAGTACTTTGAATATCCATATAAGGAAGGTTGTGAAAATACTCTTCAAGTATATACCTATCTTCTGATTGAGAAACAGTACCGTTAACCCTAAGATTAGAGTTTTTATCTAAAGTCATTGATGTAGAACCATTAGTTGTAAAACTAAATGAGTCGCTAGAGTGATCATAAGATATTCTACCTACATCGTTATCGTTAGCGTCACCAAAAAATAAATTACCCGAAGAAGAAGTCCCTGATAAAATAGATAATCCAGAAGAACCAGAGGACTCTAAAACAGCTTCATCTGCAGAAGAACTAGCAGTAACTGTACCAGCAGAGGTAGACATTATATGTAAAAGACCATCAGGTACAGTACCTGTATTACCAATTCCTACCTTTGTAAAAACAGCCTTATCTGTCGATAACTTCATAGCTAACGCATTCCCTGAACCACTTTGTATTTGTTTTAAATTGGTACTAGAAATCTCGCTTGAAGATTGAAGTAAGTTTTTATATGAAGATGCTATTGACCTTCCTTTTAAATCTGCCATCTTAGTTTTTCTTTATTTTCTCTATAGACCTACCAGCAAAGTAAGCTCCATATACTGTTATTAATAACGTTTGATATATAGGAATATAACTTTCTTGAATTTCAAAACCTCCTGCATTCCCATCAAATACTGACAAAACTACAAAAATTGCAGTTAAAAATATACATATTAAAGGTCTAATATTCTTGGAGAGCCAATTATCAGACTTCATGTCAGCCTCCCAACGTCTAGTAACCTGTTCCTGTGCTTGCGATTCAGCCTGCATAAGAACTTCTTCCATCTTACGCTTTGCCTCTAGTCTTTCCTCGTCAGAAGTGCTAAGGTTGTCAATTACGTCACCAACCTGTTTAACAACTCCTCCACTTAAAAAATTTAATAACTTACTCATAATTATGCTAATCTATAAGCAGTATCTCCCTCACCATCTTTATACGCCTCTAAAACCTGCTTTCTATTACTATTCTTTTTTAACGATATGTGTATCCAAGAAAAATCAAACTCGTTTATCATTTGATCAAATTCTAAACCTGACTCTAATATCCAGTCATAAATAACCTTGTTATTCATTTTTCCTTTCTCCCAAAACTGAAGATCCAAAGCTTCAGCCTTACTATGCTGTGAGCGAATGCTACCGCCAATTGCACGATTAAGTGACGGGGAACGATAACCACTACTAATCCTAATAGGACCAATAGCGTCACGAAGAGGCTGTATAAGATTGTCAATGAGCCTTTGCATGTTTTCCAAATGTTTTTTCGACATCTCATTACTTATACCTAATCTTTTTGCTGTGTTACTGTGCTCTATCTCTGCACGAGAGAAATTTTTACTTAGTTTCATAATTTAAATTTAAAACGCTTCCATAACTATTTCGTCTATAGAGTTTTGTACTTCACTCTTAGTAGCTTCCATAGTCATCATAATATTTGCTTGAAATCTTTTTACTTCTTCGTTGTTGTTAAATATAACAATGGTAGGAACAACTACTATCTTGTACTCTTTAGACCATCTTGAGTCTGCTGCTATATCAACTCTTTGAGTTTCGCAGTCTGTAAGTTTAGGCAACCAAGTTACTTCATTAGACTTGTTAAAACTAGCATTAAACTCAACAGCTACCATTCCGTCAGAAAAATCTTGACTAAATACTGTTGATGTTATAACAAAAAATGTAATTAAAAGGTTTTTCATAACTCTATCTTAAGTTATCAATTTTTTCCTCCATCCTGATCATTTGCGTTTTTATTTCTTTTACGTCATCTTGAGTACTCATAATAGTTTGACGTATTAATTGATCTTTCATATCATACTCCATTCGAGTAATCTCTGGATCAGCAGGCAAAGGTAATTCTTTAGCTTCTGTTATATCAGCCTGAAGTGTAAACCACATACCTACAAGTGTAAAAATTAAAACCGCTATACCAGCTAGTGTTTTTATACTCAACTGTAGCGTTGTATCTTCATTTAATTCTTTTGACATTTTTAAAATATTACGTAATTAAGGCCAACACTAAAGTTGTGCCATTTTCTATTCCAGTACTTATTATACTTACCTTCCACAAATATACCAAAACTTTTGTTAAATCTGTAACCATAAATTAAACCCATAGAATAGTCAATCCACTGACCTTCATTAAACTTATGATAAGAGTATATATTATCAGTGTCTACGTGGTATGGCATAATATTTCCCCACGTATGAAACCAAAAATCTTTTGTAAAGTGATAGTAGTCTAAACCTAAAACAAAAGAGTACTCTACAATGTTTGATAAAGTATTTCTTTGTTTTTCTACATAATTATTTATAACTTGTGGTATAACAACCTCTTCCCATACAGCCTGACTGTTTGCTACGAGGTCTCCTTTTGGTGAGAAATACTCTCCATCTAAAGAGATAGAATATCCTTCTTGCAGAGCTAGGTAAGTGTAATGTAAAGTTCCATTATCAAGAACCCAGTCTGCTAAAGGATCAAATCCGTAAGGTTCGGCAAGTCTTTGTACTAAACCCCCGTTGAATGAAAGCTTGCCCTCCCTTACTTTTTTTCTATACCTCTGTGAGGCTTCAAAATATTTTATATCAGCAAAGCCATCCTCTAAGTATTCTACTTTAGCTACCCAGTTATCAGCAACGTATCTTATAAAGTGATGCTGATTAGTGTAGTTTATACCTAATCGTCTTACAAAATCAGCTTCGAACAAATACTCAAAACCATCAACTCTACCAATGGTTGCGGCATCAGAATAAGAATTTTCTGTACCATTATAAAAAGTGTTGGCTCTGTTCTCATATCCAAATCTTTTAATTTTTCTAATACCAACAGATACATTATAGTCAAATGGTGTTTTAATAACTTGTTCTTCTAAAAACCCAGATGTTACAGACCATATTTGATCATCACCTAATGATGTTCCACCATTAATTGCAGCATACATTGTTGAATACTTAAAAATACTTTTAAGATTTTGAGCACTTCCTGTAAACGGAATAAATAATAATATTAATAATATTCTTCTCATTTCTTTAATACTTTTGTTGTGCTAGTATTACCATTATATGTTACGCTAAAATTATATATACCTGCAGGCAGTAAACTTACCTCTAATTGATTTAAGCCTTTATGTGTTTGATTTTCTTTTATCTTAATAATAAGTTTACCTGATATATCATAAACTTTTATGCTTACAGGACCATTTGTTAATATATTTAATACATTATCCATAGGATTAGGGTACATAACTATATTATGTCCTCTAAGCAAATCTCTTGTGTCTAATGGCGTGTCACCACTACAGTGCCAATAAAGTTGTTGACATTTATAGTCCCAATCGTTGTTACAACAATAAGAGTCTACCATTATTACCCAGGCATAACATGTATCATTTAACCAGTAAGGTACACCAGGACCATCAATGCATCCCGCATCATATAAACAACTTCCATCATCTGTGTTATATACAACATCGTAATTATGAGCAAGCGGATCCATACAACCTTCTAATACATCAATGCATCCCCCATTATCTGTATTAGCTAAAATATCGTAATTAAAGGCGTTTTCGTCTGTACAACCATATATCATGTCTATACAAGAAAAGTCTTCTGTATTAGCCTCTAAATTGTAATTAAAAGCATTTGGGTCTGTACATCCAGGAGTTATTGGAATACAAGACTCATTATTGGTATTAGCAATAGGGTCATAATTAAATGCAGTAGTATCAGTACACCCAAATATAAAAGGGATACAATTATCGCTTTCTGTATTCGCTTCATCATTATAATTATACATTGTGGGATCCATGCATCCTATTATAACGGGGATGCAATTACCGTCATTGACATTAGCGTCTATTTCAAAGTTAAATGCAAGAGGATCCGTACACCCTGGAACGGGGTATATACAATTATCATTATTTACGTTTGCTATACTATCATAGTTAAGAGCTAACTCATCAGTACAACCAAAGTACAAACAAGACTCGTCTACTGTATTTGCTTCAGAATTATAATTCCAAGCTAGACTATCCATGCAACCAACTACTACAGCCTCACAACTTTCATCGTCAACATTAGCGATTGAATCGTAATTAAATGCGAAGGGTGAGGTACAACCCTCTACAATCTCTATACAGCTATCGTCATCTGTGTTAGCTTCAGGATTATAGTTTAGTGATTGTTCATTTAAACACCCGTATACTGTAGGTATACAATAATCTCCACAAAAAGGAAGGCCATTATATACATGCCAGAAAGGTGGTTTATAAGCTTTTAAAGCACCTGCACCATTATCTGCAAATGGATACATTCCACCTTCTAATGTTACATCGTTGTTTGAGTTTATAAGCTTAAATGAATTATGCATAGTCTGAAAAGCGACTTCTGCAGGAGGAGTTTGTGGACTAGCTATTTCAAAGTAATATACCTTTACAGCTTTATCTGTTTCTAATACTAAATTAAACTCTTGTGAGTAAAATCCAGGACCCATAGTATATGTACCAAGTACGCTGTCTTCTTGTACAACACCTATGTAGCAATTACCCCAACCATCACCACCGTCATCTTCTATAATAAGAGTGTAATTACATGTAGGTATAATTTCGTTTAATGTAGCTTGTGGGTTATAGTTAAAAGCATTAGGGTTTATACATCCTAATGTATGTAGTGTTTCACAGCTACCATCATCAAAATTAGCATCAAGGTTAAATTCTACATACGTATTGTTAGTACAACCTTCTATTATAGGTATATCACATTGCTGTAACCATATAGGACCTGAGTAAGCAGCTCCACCAAAAGCAGCATTTTCTAACACCCATAATGTATCTAAACTACCACAAGGCTCTGCATCTCCAAGTATTACAAAGTTTCCATCTGTACCACCGTTATATAAAGAACCTTCAAGGCCATCTCCATACGTATCACTTAATATAAGCTCTACGCCAGTTTCAGGGACACACAGATCGTATATAATAGTTTGGTTTGCTTCTTCGTATGAATATTCTCCCGCCACTACGTTATCCACAGGTTGTCCTGTAGTTATATCTGTTAGTATCCATCCTGTTTCACTTGGATACTGATCTAATGTAATTTCAAGGATCATTTTAGACTCCCCGTCAGAGCAGCTTACTCCAACACAGCTGTTATCATCTACTTCTGCCCAAGGATTAAAGTTAGGAGCTTCTGGGTCTGTACATCCAAATAAAGGAAACTCGCATGAACCGTCATTAAAATTAGCTTCAGGTATGTAGTTTAAAGCTAACATATCTGTACAACCTGGTACAGTATCTATAGGTAAAGGACAGTCACCGTCATCAAAGTTAAACTCAGGGCAGTTAAAGTAAATATCGTTTCCATTCCAAGAGTAGGCACCATCATCACAGAAACCATCACCTATCCAACTTAAAATTTCAGAAACATCATTACCAATACAGTCTACAGGACCATTTAGCACACTATCTACAGGTAAAGGTATAGGTTGGGATTTAAGGTTTAAGGATATTAAAAATAATATCAGGGTAATTTTCTTTAGCATTTCCATCGTCTTCGTGCTTGTCGGATTCTTGAGTTAGGATTATTTCTAGTTTTTGCACTACTACGCTTTAGTTGACCTAAAGATCTAGCACAATAAGATTTACGTCTTTTAGCAGATTTACTTCCAGGCTTAACCTTTCCAGTAACGGCAGTTTTAAGTTTACTGCCAGGGTTAGCACGTCTGTAAGCCTTAACTCCTTTAGCTGTCATACCAGCACCAGATTTAGTAGGTCTAAAGTTACCAGACTTAATGCTAGTCTTTATACCCATACCTTTTTTAGCTTTCTTTACCGCTTTCACTTTTTTCTTTTTATATCTAGATACCCTACCTTTAGTATCTTTTTCTTTTTGAGCTCTACGCTTTTCGCTAGGAGATAATTCACTCCAAGTAGTAGGCGTGTCTTTTGTTACCCTTTTAGTAGGTCTAAAAGTATTTTCACCTCCAGAGTAATCTTTCTTACCTCTAGGTGTACGCCAGTTTTCTTTAAACCAACGTTTAAGTCGTAAACCTGCTGCTGTCTTTCTAACTGCCATTACCTCTTCTTCTTTTTACCACCTTCACCCCAGTTAGCAGCACCTACTTTTCGACACTTAGCCATCGCACCACTTCTATAAGCTGAAGTCTTAGGTCCATATCTAGATACTACCTTATGGTAGCAAGCGTCCTTTACAGATCCACCTTTCTTCATGACATTAACCTTTTTACCTTTTTTCTTTCGCTTTACAGCTTTACAAGTACAACGTTTGTGCATTATTTTTTAGCAAATTTTTCTACTCCAGATATTCCAAAGCAGCCAAGTACTACCCATACAAATGAATTATATACGTACTCATTTATTATTAAATCTTGTCCAATCCAACCAGTAACAAGGTCAGCTACCATTATCATACACATAACTGCAAAAGCAATAAATCCTACAATTGCTTTTTCGTTCCAGCTATTATCATTCTTAAATATTTCCATTACGAAACTTTTATAGTGCTACCGTCTCTCCACAATTTTCCAGGCACTCTAGGATCTGATGTAGGTAAACTTCTACCATTAACAACATTAGTAATATCAACAGTATCGTCACTACTGTTTTGAACAGACTTAACCATTATGTGTAAGAAAGCTCTAAGCTTATCTGCTGTTATGCTTTTATTACCATCTTGGAAAAGATCTTCTATCATATCTAATAGTTCTGCTCTTTCTCTTTTTTCGTCAGAAGAAACAGTTATCTTAGTATCAGTATTTGTAGTAACTAAAGATCTATATCTAGTTTTTCTTGTCGCATTTTTGTAATCTCCTTTTGCCATTTTATTTATTTACTTATTTATTTATTATACAAAACCATCTCCAAAATCGTCAGACCAATTACTAGTACTAGAGTGGCTACCTTTAGAGGCTTTAAAATTTTTAGTTATCTCAGATTGTGTTAAAGCTCTGTTATACCACTTAACCTCATCTACAACTGCTCTTGCCTCTTCAGAGTAGTAATTTTTATCAGTCCCTATAGTTATAGGGTACGCCTCAGCTGTAGCACTAACAGATCCAGTTACAGAAGCAGTACCTCTACTTGTAGCGTCAACATAAAGCTCAAGTTCGTTACTACCATTATAAGTTGCAGTAATATAATACCAAACAGGACTTGAAGCCGAAGCAGCACCAATAGTGTGAATTACATTAAACCTTCCATCAGCTGTATTTAAATCTGCATATATTTTATTATTATAAACAGATGCTCCAAAACCATGATCAACATTAGCACCTAAACCAGTACCTTTAGTAACTAAGTAAGAATAATTACTAGTATCAATATTTTCAAAATGTCTATACCAGAAAGCACAAGTGAAACCATCATCCATAGCACCTAAAGAGCTATCATCATCTACTTTTACGTAACTATCCCCATCTAAATTTAACCCTTTCTGTCTTACTCTATTCATAGGTAAACCAAAAGTGTCTTTTTTAAATAAAGGAACTTCTTGAAATTTTGCTGTAGTTGGTGAACCGCTAACAGTACCATTATTTCCATAAGGAGATAAATTAGTCCAAGTGTCTGTACCGCTATTTCTCCAGTAACCAGTTGTCTGTATTTCTTTTATAGAAATACTATCTACTGTTACCGTTTGGTTTGCACCAGCAGCGTCTCCTGAATTTCTTCCAATAAAAATATCACCTTGATTACCTGTTGCAGTAAACGTGTATTCAAAAGTTTGATATTCAGTAGTTAAAGGTACAGTTGCTATTACAGCGGTTGATGGAGTATTATTAGCAGTCGCTCCTTGAGACTCTCTAAAGGTTATACTAAAATCAGCAGAAGCTTTAGCCACTAAAGAAATTTTATATATTTTACCTGACTCAAAAACATCAGCTTGATGTATTACTACATTACTATTACTACCATCTATACTAAGTGTAGCTACGCCATCGCTTATACTTGCAGATGAAGTACCTGATTTATACCTAGTCCATGTAGTAGTACTTGTGCCGCTTGTGTTTAAAGTATTATCAGTAAAATCATTATTACTAACTAATTCACTACCATAATAACAGCTATGATCTCTAACATCTAAAGCTAAACCTGAGTTAAATATCTCTTGAACTTCAGCTTGAGAAAGCTCTTTAGTGAAATAAGCTATTTCATCTAGTATACCATCGAAATTATTAGAAGTACCAGAATGCCCACCTATTCTTTGAAAATCCCAAGAGTTGTTTGTTCTATTCACTGTAACGCTTTGTAGTACGCCATTGATGTAAAGTTTCATAGCTTCCGAACCAGAGCTATAAGCAGGCATAGTAAGAACGCAGTGGTATATCTTACCTAATGTTAAATCGGTGTCAATATCAAGCTGTGAAGAAACATTATTCATTCTGATTTGAATCTTATCCACCCCACCACTTTGAGGGTTTATTATAAGATAATCTGTTGCAGAACTTATTTTACCAAGTATATATTTATCAGTAGAAGTATCTGTTGTGCCATAGGTAAACCAAAATGATATTGACGCTGCTTTATCTGCTGCCAAAGTAACTTCAGATCCTAAATCCACCTGATCCCCGCTTCCTAAACCACCAAACACCATTTTCTTAGAATAAGATGACATAGCATATTGTGGTATGTATGGTTGAGATGTAGCCCAAGTTGGATTACCAATGTAAATTAAAGATTCAGATAGATATATTTGTTTTACAGATATTGCACTTATTTCCATGTAAGCCCCTGAACTATAACCATCAGCCACACCTATGTAAGTAGTAGTATTCGTTGCTGTATAAAAATCTTCTATAGAACCACTAGAGCTTGTTAATGTTGTTCCTCCCCCAAGATTAGAGCTAGTAGAGATTTTTAAATTACCTGAACCCCCACTTGCATTATCCATATTTACTGTAGCAGTGATTTTATAAATAGCACCAACTACTGTAGTTAATGCTTGTCTTGCTCCATAATCATTTGTAGAGCTAGGTGAAACTCGTAAAACACCATCAACAACAGATAATGTCGTATCAGAATATGCTAATCCCCAAGAACCAGTAGAACTAACTCCGCCAACAATTAACTCAGATCCTAAAACAGGAGCTGCGTTATATACTCTATTTCCAGCACCTTCGTTTAATCTATATAAAGCCTTACAGTTACTTGACAAAATACTAGTATCACTATTATCAAATACATCTTTATCTGGGTTGTTGTAATCGTAAGTAACATCTGAAGCTGACCAAACTGAATCGTATATTTGAAAATCTGCTAACTTTCCAGACCAATCATAATTCCCTCCATCTCCATGAATAGCAAGATATAAACCATTAGAATCTAAGGTAAATCCAGAAGCGTTTGTTTTTTCATATTGATACTCACCATCTAAATAAACTTTACAAGTCAAGCCGTCTACGACAATTACAACTCTATACCATGTAGCGTCTAGTAAAGTAGGTATAGTTCCATTGGTTGGTGTATTATCCCATGGAGATGATCCCCAACCTAAATCTAATTTTTCAGATCTAGTAGCTACATAAAATCTATTATTAGTACCTGTTTGTGAAGCAAGAAATATTTTTTCAGAGGTAGCATCATCTGAATTAATCCAACAAGTAAATGTTGCTTTAGTACTAGCACTTATAGCTTCAGATTTCCAATAATCTAAATCTATAGAATCATCAGTACCATCAAAATCTAAACAAGTACCTGAGTAAAGGACTCCGTTATTAATGTTAGAGGAATAATCTTTTACGGAGTTTGTTACTTCTCTTATTGAAACACTATTTATAGTAGAGCTAGAAGCTGAACTACCTTCTCTAGCTATTTCAAAATCTGCATGCGTTGCTGTAAATTCAGCTGTGTAAACACCAGTTGAACTAATATTGTTTATTATAAGATCGTCATTTCCAGTACCATCAGTACCTACTTTAACACCAGCACCAGAGTTTATAGTAGCATCTACAGTTACTTGATATTTTTTACCAACTGTAAAAACACCTGTTTGTTTTAACTCTGCAGCAGCACCATCTGTAACAATATCAACACTACCATTTTTAACTGATACAGTAGCACCAGAGCTAACTGCTGTACTCCAACTATTATTATGGTTGGTTTGTTTTATAGACACGTTGTCTATTGAAGCGTTAGTTCCACTTGATGGATTTATTCGAGCTAATAAATCAACTGCTGGACTTCCATAATAAGTGTAAATTCCTGGTTGTGTAAAATAATCACTAAAATTAGTACCTATTCCAATTCTTAAACCACCACTTGTAATGCTTGTAATTTCAAATGTAACTTCATACGACTTAGTTGCATCTAAAATATTTTGATAAATGCTTGATGTAGCTGAATTTGTTACAGTGGCATTACCATTACTAATACTCCAATTAGTACCTTTTGTCCAATTTGAATCAGAACTAAAGCTTCCATTAGTAAGCAACTCTGGTCCAAGAATAAATTTACCATTAGCAATCTCTTCTTCCCCTAAAGGTGCTTGAGTGGTGTCTGACTTATACCAAGCCTGCAAACCCTTCTTAACTATACTTCTAATAGAAGTAGCTTTCTGTACCAATCCTCCTAACCCTAAAGCCATAGCTCTTAGTGTTTAGGTGCCAAATAAGCAATAACCCCTCCAGCAGAGTCTGCTGCTATAGCAAATTTTCTCCAACGACCATATATAGTCATTCCAGTAGGGAACTGATTATTTGCGTCTAAAGTGTCTCCACCAGAACCTTGGTCTGCAGTTTCAGATCCCCCTGATTCATCGTGAGCGGACCCACCTGTTATAGGATATTTAGATTTTGCTGTAGTGTCTTCTGATTCTAAAGTTGAAAAACTATTATCTGAAAGGAATTGTATAGCACAAAATATCATATCATCTGGTGGGATAACATCACCTGTAGTATCTACAAATACTGATCCGAACTGACCTAACATTGCTTGTTCTGATTTTGCTCCTGATAAAGCCATAATATATTTTTTAATTTTTATTTTATACGCAAATGTAAGGATAATTTTTTAATTATAATAAAATTATTATCTTTGAACTAATTTAATCTAAGCCAATGAGGAACTACCTGAAGTATCTAAGTGATACCCTGTACTCCTTTCAAAGAAAGTACGATCTTACAGATAACCAAATGAGGTTCCTTCTTTTTATAAATGACGAGAAGGGGTCTTTCACTAAAAGGTTTATAAAAGAGAGTATGTACATTAGTAAAAGCTTTAACGACAGGATGTTTCCCGAACTAGTTAAAAGGGATTATATTTTTGTCTTTGAAAAACGAGCCTGGAACTCAAATCAACCGAACCAGTATCGTGTAACAAATAAAACTCATAGGTTGATTAATAAATTTTATAACGTCCTTGAAGGGATAGAAGAAATATAAAAATGAAAGCAGTAAAAAAAGCAGCATACGGCTCTAAAGTAAAAAAAGCAATGGGTGGAGCTTCTATGGATAAGAAGAAAATGCCTATGTACAAAAAAGGTGGAGCGTTAAAAAAAGTTCCAGCGGATGCTAAAGGTTTATCTAAACTACCAACAAGTGTACGAAACAAAATGGGATATATGAAACATGGTGGTAAAGTTGACGATAAAATGATGCATGGTGGCTCTATGAAGAAAGCAATGTACGGTGCTAAGATGAAAAAAAAAGCAATGTACGGTGCTAAATTAAAGAAAAAGTAATAAATGAAATCACCCCTTAAAAAATCCATAGGCGAGGTAGTTACTGATTACGGTGCCAGGGTAATGAAGGTATTTAAGAAAGGGCTACTACAACGTAGCCTTTTTGATTTTTATGGAGACGTTAAAGCAGATAAACTTAGAGTAAAAGAATCTTCTAGCGTCCCAGCAACACCTATAGATGGTGATGGTGGTGTTATGTATACTAAATCTGCAGACGGTAAACTATACTATAAAAGTAATGAAATATCTGAAGTAGAACTTAGCTCTCAAGGTACTAACACAACATACTCCGTTTCTTGTGTTGATGGAGATAATTCTGATGAAGAGAAAATTAGACTAACTGGCAGTGACTCTTCAACAGATGATGTAGTGTTAGAGGCTGGTACAGGTCTTTCTATAGCTAGAGATGGTGATAAGATTACTTTTACTAATACGGTAACAGATACAGATACTGTATTAACTACAGAGCAAGTTCAAGATATTTCAGGATCACTAGTAGCAACAGGTGGTACTAAAACAGGTATTACAGTTACATACGATGACAACAATAATAATATGGACTTCGTTGTAGATGATCTTCATAATGTTGGTGTAGATGGTTCTGCTAATCAACTTATAACTGATGATGGAGATGGTACAGTAACGTCAGAGTCTGGTCTTACTTACGACTCAAGCACTGACACTTTACAATTAAATAGTACGACTACTGGTTTTCCTAGAATAGAAATTAAATCTAACGCAGACTCAAACTTTGGTCAACGATTAACATTTATAAAAGATAGAGGTGCAACTCCAAGTGATGGTGACACTTTAGGTATAGTTAGATTTGAAGGTGAGGATTCTGCACAAAATGCTACTTTTTACGCCCAAATAGCTGGACAAATTGCAGAAACCACAGATGGTCAGGAAGGTGGTAAGTTATTATTTCAAATAGCATCTCACGATGGAGAATCTGTAACTGGTCTTGAAGTGTTTGATGGGGACGCAGAAGATGAGGTTGACGTTAGTATAGCTAGTGGTGCCTCATCAAGAACAACAGTATCTGGTGTTCTTATGGTTAATGGTAATGATATAACTAATAATACTTCAGCAGCAAACTTTAATATATCATCTTCAAGAATACTTAATCTGCAACATGCTGGAGTTTACGATATACAAATGGGTAATTCTACAAATGTAGATGTATTAAAAGTTCAGGGAGACTCACAAGAAGTTACTGTTAATGGTACACTAAAACTACCTGATAATGCTATTGTGGGTAAACAAAGGGAAGTGTTTTTTCAAAACTTTTTTGATGATTTAGGTACAACTAAACACTATTTACCATTTAAAGATATTAATGAACAAACTACAATATACCAAGAAGAAGCAGCAGTAGTTATGCCTTGCGATGGTAGAATTGTATCTATAACTCTTAGAGTAAACTTCCCTAATGCTGATGGAGACATAACAATGGCTATACATACTAGACCAGTAAATCTTAGTGTATTTACTACAGCAGACTGGGTAGAAGAAGAAACAGAAACTATGTCACTTCAAAATGCAGACGATAGTCATGTTTTTCACTTTGCATTTGATAACGCTAAACATTTTGAATCATCTGAACTAGTATCTATATCTATGCAATGTTCTGCAGATATATCTACTAATTCATACTGGTATGTATCTACTGTAGTAGAATACGATTGGAGTACATTCTTAGGAACAACAAGTGCAGAAATTTCATCAACACCTTAATAAGGAGTAATAAGAATAATTTTTATATATTTGCAAACACACATAATTTAAAACAAAATGGCAACAGTAACATCAAAATTAACACTATCTAGTACAGACTTGTTATCGCAAACTTTAAACCTGTCGGTAACAAACTCTATTACAGCAGCTAGTACAACAGGTCTAGCTCGTAAGGCAATAACATCTATAGCAAAAGGAACAGCATCTGGGCAGGTGACATTACACACAAATGCAGACTATACAGCTCCTGCTTATCTATATGTAAAAAATACAGATATTACATCTACAGATCATGTAATAGTCTATGACGCTACTACATCTGGAAATCCTATATTACTATTATTACAAGGTGGAGAGTTTGCTTTTATGCCTCTAAACAGCTCTATAGATCTAAAAGCTTACGCTGTAACTAGTGGAACTGTAGTTGAGTTTATGGTATTTGGTACAGAAGCTTAAGACCTCTTTTCCCAAGACTTTCTATAATCACTTTGAACCTTTACACACCCCTCACATCGGCAGCCTTTTCTATAAGCTGTCGTTGAG
>Ga0181414_1000243_pt1 | contig 16634 bp, 18 predicted proteins | sample 37SPOviralmetaG_FD_130139 | JGI IMG/M metagenome (GOLD analysis project Ga0181414, IMG submission 130139) | Marine viral communities from the oligotrophic San Pedro Time Series (SPOT) site, San Pedro Channel, CA, USA - 37 SPOT_SRF_2012-11-28 | ecosystem: Environmental > Aquatic > Marine > Strait... | reverse complement strand
TACTAATAACACCGCGCCCACCACCGGCAAATGCTACCTGCTCAACACTTGAAAGGTCCGCTACTGCTGCTCTATCTATTGTTGCTGGGTCCGCCGTAAATGCCTGTGATGCTTCTTTAGCACCGACAAAAGCACCTTTCAAACCTGCGTATGTTCCCTTAGCAGACATATAAGCATCATTTAAATCGGGTAAATCCTCAACAACATCATCCCTTGTTGTTGTGCTATCATCCTTATGTATATCTCTTAATTTATTATTGAAATTTGTTAATTTGGTTTGATAATCAGATTGTGCTAATTCATTCGCAAGTGCTAATCTTCCGTGTAAACTATTCTGCTCCATAACAGCATTTGTAATCCCGTATATGTCTCCCATATTTATATTATATTATATAAAACTTATTTTTTCTCATCTGATAAATCAAAATCATCTTCTTCATCAGATAATGTAGGAACATCACCTATAATATTTTGACCCTCTGCGATTAACTCTTCAAAACATTTATATGCTTTTGGTGGATTACTCTGAAAATCCATATGTAAGAAACAATACTTTTCAGGTGTCGCTTTTTTATAAATTTTTAACCAATTATCAGCACCACCAAATACATCCCCGTATTCTTCTGCCATCTTACCTAACTCTTTCTGATTTGGAAATGGACTACCTACAATTACATTAGTAGCATTTTGCCTAATGATTGGACTACAAGATCTGAAATTTTGACTACTGATAATTAACAATTTAATATTAAAGTGCCGAAATCGCGATGCTAAATGATTTATCCTTGCTTCTCTGCGAATTGAACCTAAACAATCATCTAAAATGACCCCAATATCAGGTTGGTCTTCTTTATCATAACTTTTCTGTTGATTTACAATACCATCAATAATACTATCATCATAACTATCGTGAGTATCAAATGCTTTTGCTAAAAATCTACTGGTGACGTCATTAGCAATCGTATTTGAAATTATAGTAGTTGTATGGAAACGCTCTTGAGCATCATAAAATCCCATCTCACTATCGCCTAACAAAAGGTTAGAAATAATTGTAGATTTACCTGTGCGAACGGGAGATATCATCAAGAGTAGCGCTCCTCCACCAGGTCCCGCAATTTGAGGGAGATGCGGATGTATTTCAGGGTGTCCATCATTTCCTGTATCTTCAGGCGGCACCACAGGGACAACCACTGGCACGAATTTAGTTTTAACTCCTCCTCCACCTTCTTTTGTTGACTTCTTGTTTGAACCATCTTTATTCATAGTTATATATTATTTTAAATTATACAATAAAAAAAAATATATTCCGAAATAATAAAATGTATCGGATAGCAATACCATCATATAACAGAGTTGAGGGATTAGGTCAGAAAACATTAAAGACATTAGAATTTCATAATATTGATAAATCTATCATTGATATTTTTGTTGCTAATCAAGAACAATATGATTTATACAAAAGTAAATATCCTGATTATAATATTGTTATCGGTGAAAAGGGTATTAGACAGATTAGAGAGTTTATCTTTCTTAAACACTATAATGAAGGGGATAAAGTAATCAGTTTTGATGATGATATTGAATTAATCAAGATGAAAAATCCACGAGGTTGGGAACCACCTGGTTTTGCTAATGATGAATTAGATTTGAAGAAAGAGTTTAATATAGCATTTGAAGAATGTGAAAAATCAAATAGACATATGTGGGGAGTATACCCTGTTGATAATTCTTTATTTATGAAGAATGATATTTCATATGATTATAAATTTATTATAGGTCATCTATTCGGTGTTATAATCAAAAAAGATTTATGTAGTCATACACCTGATATCGGAGCAAGAGATGATTATGAAAGAAGTATTAAGCATTATCTCGCAGATGGTGGTGTTGTAAGATTAAACTATCTATGCTGTAAAACAAAATATATTGCTGAAGGTGGTATAGGTATTGAAAGGCAGGGAGATGAAACACTAAAATTATTAGTTGAAACATACCCTGGATTAGTAAGTATCAAAATGAAAAAGGCAGGACCAAATCCCTTATTGAAAGATAAGAGATGTAAAATTATAGATTAAATCAAAAGTGTAAATATTACACTTTACTAAAAATTAAAAGCAGAAGACCAAGGGTCATTATTTCGCATTTGAGAATTCAAATCATTGAATACTTTATTGTTATGATTTTGTGCTGCTTGTGCTTTACGTTTTTCTTCCTTTCTCTTTTTTCTCATAGTATCATATTGATTAACACCCTGAAATACTACTTCTTGTAATTGTTCTTGAGTAAACATAGGACGCTGTCTATTGTAATCTTCATTCATTTTCTTTTGTTTGTATGCTACTTCTGATGCGGGTGGTTCATATACAGGTTCAGGTGCTACTTGTTTCTTTTTCGCTGCTCTCGCTGCTCTGCCTTTTGCTAACGCTGCCTTCTGTTTTTCAGATAATTGACGTTTCTTTTTTACAGGTTCTATCTTAGGGACAATCGGTTCCTCACCAGAGGTACCTTGCGCAAGAGTAGGTTGGGGGTCAATACTGACTTTCCTAGGCGGTGCTTTCTTAGGTTTGAATATATCCTCCTTTTTTAATTTTGCTTTTTTTTGAGGTGGGGGAGGGAGAGGTTCTTGTTCCTCCTCAACACCTGTGTCATCATCTGATAATTCAGAGACATCGGGCATAGGTTCTACTTCTCTTACTTCAAAATCATCTTCCTTCGCCTCAGAAGGCATTTCAATATCAGGCATATATGACATCTTTATTTACCTATTCATAATAATTTTTCCTATGAAATTCAAAAAAATTTGTGTCATTTTAACCCGCTTCCCTTTCGTGAATCTCTTTATATTTACTCTTAAATCTAATTTTATGCTCTCCTATTATACTCCTACTACCCTTGAGAGTGCCTACTACTTCAAACTTATCATTATATGTCTTCACTCCTACGAAAAAAGAATCATTATCTTCTATATAATATATGATACCTTCATATTCAAAAGGGGTCATATCACTCAAAGTTCGTTTAGGTTCTGGAACATCTATACCTACTGCTTTCAAATCATCCCAAGCATCCTTTGCTACAGAATATCCGTATGTTTCAACATCCAGTAATTTTAATAATTCATCAACATCTTCTTCATCTATATTTGCTATTCTCTCTTTCTCTCTCTCTTCTCTATGCTTTTTTGCTGCTGCTTTTCTATCTCTATGTCTCTGTAATCCAGGTTCAACTTCTTCTTCTCTTACAGGTTCTTCAACAGGTTTCCTTCTTTTAATTTGCTGTCTCGCAGGTTCTTCGCCACCATCTCTAATATCTTCGTGGTCTTGTCTGAATTTAGGATGGATAAAATTAATATCATCAACATCTACGTTCCACTGACCTACGTAATCGCCCTCCATATTGTATAGTTCATCAAGATTATCAGGTAAATATTGATAAGTTGCTCCTTGAAAGTCTACTAATTCTCCTTCAAATTCTTCCTTTGGTTCTTCTACAACTGGTTCTTCTTCTTCTTCTGATTCTACTGCGAATAGTTTTGCGACCGCAATATCATACTCTTCTTGTGTAATTATATCATCTGCTAAATCAAATCCTAAATTTTGTAATTGAAATTCCTGCTCATCTGGTTCTTCTTCCTCTTCAGATTCCGTCATCACTACATTTTTAGTCTGTTCTTCCTCTTCTCTGTTTTTATTATAAAATGCTCGCAATTCTGGTTTACTCATACCTTTGAAATTTTCCGAGGGAACCCGAGTAGATAAATAGTCTCTCATCTCTCCTACCTTCATACCTTTGCCGTAATTTTTTGTTGGTACTATATAACCTCCGTCTGCTTTCACGGCGTTTTCAAGATATAATTGTTTTAATTCTGCTTTACTCCTACCTTCAATATTTACACCCATATCAGTGAGGGCAAATCGCAAATCCGCTACTTTGGTTGGTATATCATCTTTGACACTCTCAACTTCTTCTTTGTTTTTCACTTTGTTATAAAGTTCCCTTAATGCTGCTTTACCGAGTCCGCTGAAATCATCAGCAGGAACTCTTGATGTTAAGTAATCTCTCATATCATTTACTGATATTGGTTTCTTCAATTGAATACCTCCGTGTCCACTTAACTCTACTTCCTGTGTTGTTGCTGGCACAAAAGGTACATCAGTTTGACTACTAAATCCTGCTATCTTGATAACATTTACATTCTTAACTCCACCAAATCCTGTTGGAAATTGTTTCAATAAACTTTTATATTGTTCTTCTGCTGATAATTGGTCAACTTTAACTTTTGCGGGAGGCGGTTTTCCTCTACTTTTCGGTGCTTTGCTTTTACCCTTGACACCTACTATATATCCACCCTTTTCTAAATCTTCTCTCAGTGCTTTGACACCCCTACGCTTACCACCATCAGTAATAGGTATTGATAATTTATTATCGCTGATAAATTTAATCAATTCCCACTTCCCCGAGTTAATGTCTATTGTTGGCATTTTTATTATTATATATATAAAAAAAATAAATCTATTATTAAAAATGAGCGATAACAAACCCCTTTACAAACCTTTCAAATCTAAAAAAGCAGGTAAAAAGATGAGTGTATATGTAAAGTCTGCGTCAGGAGGCAAGAAACTAATACACTTTGGAGCAGCAGGGATGGATGATTTCCGTTCAGGTTCAGCGACAGCAGCACAGAGAAAGAGTTATTTAGCGAGAGCAAAAGGTATCAGGAAGAAAGATGGTAGTTTAGCGTATAAGGATAAGAATAGTGCTAACTACTGGGCGGTGAAGTATCTTTGGAAAGGGTAGGTTCTAACTCACTGATTAACATACTATCTTTTCTCTTTAATTTTGGGGGAACAATAACTTCATCTAATATTTCATTTTCTTTATCTAATATTTGTTCTTCTTTCTTATTGATTTTCTTTAATTTATCATTTTGTTTTTTTGCTTGGTCTTTTAAACCTTTCATCTCTTCTTCACTAGGTGGTCTTCTTTCACAAGAGAAAATATAACATAGATTCATTCGGCAATGACATTTGCTCTGCCAAATAACGAGTAGCAGACTACCGATAGCACCTGCTATCATAACGAATGCTCCTGCTAACTGGTCTACACTCATAGGTTCAACATCAATCATAGGTTCATCTTGTTGCGAAATATTATCAGACATTTTTTTAATATAAATTTGATTTTATTTTTAATAATAGAATTATTTATTATGTTTAACGTTGGTGGATGTTGGTATAAAAGAGGATATCAGAGTATAGCATATCCCTTATCATCATCACCTCACGGAGGTATTTGGAAAACACCACCGAAATATTATAAAGATTACGAAGAAGAACTCAAAGAAAGATTAAAAAGAGATAAAGAAAACAGAGAAGCAAGAAATAAAGAATATAACGAAAAAAAAGCAAGAGATTTTTGGAGTAAATTTTTCGGTGGTTTCTTTGGTTTTGATACTGAAGAAACTGAACCTGAAAAGTTAGAACCTGATTATCCTTATAGCGTGTTTGGTTTGAAAAAATCAGCAAGTAATGAAGATATGAAAAAAGCATATAGAAAATCAGTATTGAAAGAACACCCTGATAAAGGTGGAACTGCTGAAGGTTTCAGGAAGATACAGGAAGCGTGGGAATATTTTAAGGAGAAATTGTCGTTTTTGTAAAGTGTAAATATTACACTTTTGAATATAAATTTGAATTTATTTTATAAAAATATATTAGACATTACTTAGTTGCCCTTTTATGCCAAATCCGCCAAAATTAGTTTTAGATTATCCTTGTATTAGATTTATAAAAGGTAGAATGAGACACAATGATGATATAAATGAAAATCAACTCAAAAATTTTGATAGAAGAGTAAGAAATAGTCCTTTCATACTTGAGATTGTTGGATATGCTGAACATCAATTCAATCGTGCTAAAATTGCTAATGAACGATTAAGAAAAGTCAACAAAGAGATGGATAGAATAGAAAAAACACCCTATATGGCATTACAGAGAGAGAATGAAAAATTGAGCAGAGAGATAGAAGAACTGAAAAAAGAGATAAAGAGACTTAATACTTAGGTTTGTAAGGTTCTTTTGGTTTTCGCGGTTTAGGTTTAGTAGGTTTTTTGGGTTTTTTAGGTTTTCCCTTTTTAAGAGCAGCAGCACCGAATGCTTCTTTAGGTTTGACTCTATTGAAGTTTTCTACTCTTCCTGGGACATTATGCTGATTTCTATTTTTTCCGTATAAACAAGACGGGCAGGGGTCTAATTCTAAAGACTTCATATTCTGAACATTCTTCTTTTTTTTCATAGTCATTTTTTAATTTAATCAATCAAATAAAAATAAATTATATTATATAAAAAGATGAGTTTAATTGTAGCAACTTCAACACAGGCAGGATACAGCAGAAGGGATGGAGCAGGGAGAACCAGGACTAAGATGGGTATTGAAAATCCCTCTCATTTTCAGAATTATTTTAATAGTCCTGTAAAAATTCCAACAAACGCCGAAATAGCAGTTGAGAGTGTCAAGATTAGGCGTGATGCTTTAATAGATGTAGAGGAAGATACACAGATGTATCATTATTTTGGTCATTTACAAGATGATGATGACTACCCGTATCACTCACAGCGTGTAGAAATGCCTATCCCTATTCGCCCAAGACCAGGAACATATAATATTGATGAGTGGGTTATAGAATTAGAAAGTAGATTAGATGAAGCATATGGAAATCCCGAGATTTTTGGATTTTATGATGTTGCTGCTCGCACGAATGCCAGTGGTGAAGCGACAGGTGTTATAATTACGAGTGGTCAGAGGAGTGGTTTAGCAGCACCAAATCGCGTGCCAAACACAAGCGAGATGTTAAGTCCCTACTGGCACGCACCTTATAATTTATCAGATGGATATGTTCATACTACTGATTGGACTTCTACTCATTCTACTTTTGGTGGCACAGCACATAAGGTATTTACTCGGGTAGTTGCTAATAATGCCTCTGATGATACAGTACTGAAAAAATTAGATAGACGTGAATGTAGTGTCATTGGACACGGACATCCGTTCGGTTTAGTTAATAGTGAGTTTGAGGTTGATATAACGAGTGCTGATACTGGTGGTTGGCGTGTAGGATTAAGCAGACCTCAAATTGAATATGTTAGAGATACTACAAAAGTAGGTAGCAGGGGGAGAGCAAATATGCTCCCAGGAACACGTCATCCTGATGGTGGAATTGATGATGGTGTTGCGATGTCCACTCATTACAGAATGACTAATCCTCAAACAGGTAGATATCAAAAAGATTATTATGATTATATGGTTCAGTCTGATGGAGAATATATTGAAGTTTACCAGTTATCATATGATAATGAAGTTCAGTCAAATATGTTAGTTCAGAGTGAAGTAATCTATTACGGGGCACATTCTCCTATTGCTGCTAAAATGACTAATGCTTCATTTAATGCTTCATTTGACCGAGTGCGGTTTAAGTCTATAGGAGACCAACTTGAATTATTTTTTATTGATAATAAGTCAGCAGCAACAAAGGTAGTGAGTAATACTTTAAGCGCTGTCCGTAATAAATGTTTCCTACCTATCGGTGAAACTCGGAATGCTCTTTATCCAAAACTTAATGTAGGGACACAGAATAATCTATTAAGAATTTATAAATATGCTTCTCACTATAGTGAAACAGGATATAGATACCCTACATATGATAAACCGAGTTTTACACTTACGACAGGTGATGATTTTTATTCAAATTGTAGGGTTGATAGATTTGAGAGTGGTGGAAATAGCGGAACAGACGGAAATTTAGCAAATGTAAGAGATACAAAACTGAGACCTTTTTGTTTATCTCAAACATTAGTTTGTGATACGAAAGAGAAATATGAAATAACTTCTGTATCAGTAGAGGCAAGAACAAGCACATATGATGGATTACTTGCGAGTGGTAAAGGTATTGCTAAAAATCACGCATTTGTTATTGGATATATAGAAGCATTTACCCCTAATGATTATTTACAAGGTAAATACAGAACAACAGATACATCAGGTAGAGCGAAAATGAATAGACTTCTCGGGTTTCCAAACAAATCATTTATAGACCAACTTGAAGGAGTAGCAGATGGGTATGTATCAGTGAATGCTGATGGAGACCAAGTATCATTCAATAGTTTCACTACTCCTGATTTTAGGGTTAATTCAGCATTCATTAGAATTAGTAATATGCCTATTCAATCTTATAACGGAGCAAAACAGAGTGTAAGTAAGATACTTTATCATCTACCTAGGTTTACTAATGATGGTAGGGAATTTGGTGATCTATTTTTTGCTCCTGGTGAAAAGACATATGTATCGCTTCATAATGCTTCACCTGAAATCTTAAACAATATTGAAGTTCAGATTGTTGATAGCAATGAAGTTCCTGTATCAGATATTTCAGGTAATACTATAATCGTATTTCATATGAGACAAAAATCGTAAAGTGTAAATATTACACTTTACTAAATATAACCAAAAACTTTTATAAATTTGATTTTAATTTTTATTTATCTAATAAACAATAATTAGATGGAACAATTCAATTTACTCTTATCTGATAAAAACGCTGGTAAGAGAAAGCAGAGTAGTTTAGACGTTATCAGTAATAATATCAGAAGATTATATAATAGATGTTATGATGAAGACCCTGAAGATATATCACAAATTCAGTATATGGTTGAAGATGTAGACCATACTTTCGCTTGTTTACAATCACCAGTAGAAGGTAAGAAGTTATCATTATCAACTATGTTATCATATACAAATTCATTATTGATAGCAAATGATATGTTTGGATTAGAACACGCTGGAACATACGGAAATTTGGAAACTGAATTACAAGTTAGACGTGCTGATGCTCAACGAAAAAATCCTGTAAAAGAAACTAAAATTAATAGAATCCAATTAGATACAATATTGTCTGACTTAAAGGAACAGGCAAAAAGTAAAATTGGTATTAGAACGTACGCTTTGTTTCAAATTGTAGCGAAATACCCATTCAGATTAGAAACAGCAACATTAGAGAATATATCACAAAAGGATTATGATGATATACAAGATAAGGGAGTTAGGAATTTTCTGATAGATGGTAAGACATTCGCTTTCTACGGATATAAAACAAATAAGAAATATGGAACAAGAGAGATACCTATTACAGATGAAGATTTATTACAATCTCTCTCTGAACATTTGAAATCAGTAGAGGAAAGTAGTTTCGTATTCTTTGATGGTAGTAAAGACGGAACATATGAAGAAGGTATGACTATTGAAAAAATACAGGCAAAACAAAGAAACAATTTGTCTGTATGGTTAAAGAGATTATTAAAGAAACATAAGGTAAACGCATCAGCAACAGATATTACAAAATTACTGATAAGTGAAATTTGGGATACGGGAACAACACAAGAAAAAATACAATTCGCTATGTGGAGGGGACACGATATTAATACAGCATCAAAAGTTTATGCGACAGCAAAATAATTATCTCTGAATAGTTTTGCTTCATCCAGAGTCTTAAATCTCTTATTGACCTTTCCCCATTTCGGATTTGGAGCATCCCACCTAAATATATACTTACTAATAGTATTATCATAATATATATAACATTTATCATTATTTTTTATCTTTTCAATAGGATTTACAGGTGGTTTCATCGCACAATTATCTTTATGCGATAACCACTGAAGATTTGATACATCATTATTATGCGGATTATTGTCTATATGGTGAACATCTCTCAAATTATTAGGATTTTCTAAAAAATGCTCTGCTATCAATCTATGAACATATACCTTTTTTTGACCTGATTTGTTAGTTGCTTCGGGATTTTTGAACATATAATATAAATAAGGAGAACGACTACCATTTGTAAAATAAGGTTTCATTCTCTCTAAATTTCCGTTATACACATCACCAGAGGAGAATACTAAGTATGTTTGGTCGTATTTACACGTTTCTACTTTCATATCTAATTACCTTTACTCTTTGTTTATTTTTTAAATAGATTTTACCTTTTGTATCACATCAGTCAAAGGTAAGTATGAATTCTCCACGTTTAATATACAGAGGTGTATTTGCTTGCTTTACTGCTTTACGTTTTTCTAATTGTTTCTTCACTCTACGTGGAATTACCATCTCAATCTTATCTCTGATTTTAGGGTCTTTATTGATTAAATCTACTGCTTTTCTAACTGAAGGTATTTCAGGAAATTTTGCTATATAAGTAGTATCTTTATATACTTCAATTGTATCCATATAACCACTGGGTAATAGAAAGTAATTATTACGAGCATATGATATCAATTTCTTTGCTATCATCATTACATCTTGTTTCTCTTTGATTGTTAATGTTTTTGCTGGATTTTGTTTAATTAAATATTCAATAAGTTCTTCTTTACAATTGATAAAAAAATATTCTTGTTCACTACAAACACTATCTAAAAATCTAACTACTTCAATAATCGCATCCTGTAATTGTTTCTTATTTTTATCATTCTTATTTGTTATCGGTAATTTAAATACCCTGATAATATCAAGTAGTTCTTTTCTTGAATGAGTCATATGAATTGTAAAGGGTTTACTTAAATCTTGTAATTCCATCTATAATCTATATTTGATAATTATTTCTTAAATCAAACGCAGTAAAAATCAAAAGTGTAAATATTACACTTTACTAAAATCCAGGATAATCAAGTTCTTTTTTGTATAATTCAATTGCTTCATCTAAACTATTGAATTTTTTACCCCTTATATATTGATTAAATATATGTTCTAAATGTCCTCTTTGGTCATCTTCTGCCTCCTCCCTCATCAATTCTTGTAGTTTTTCACTTTCATCTTCATCTAACTCATCCCAACTATCAGCATCCTCATTTACTTGATGAACCCAATAATCCATATTATAACCGAATACTTCCAACCTATCATCTCTATTTTCATATAATCCTTCACTAAAATTATCATCCTCATTGAATAGATAATCAAAGAATTCATCGTATTCTAATGTTCCTTTTTTCGCTTTTTCATTTAGTAATGCGTAGGGTGTTCTTGCTGCTATCGCTGCTGATATACCTTTTGCTACATCAGAACCAGCATTGAACAGAGCATCGTATGTTGCTAATTCAAGTCCTTTCATATTGGTAGTCATTGCTACTACTCCTGGTGCTTCTGCTACGTGAGCGCTAAATAATTCACCTAATTGAGTATGTGCTTGAGATGTTATATCATCAATTTGTTGTTCTGTTTCAGTCTGTAATCCTGCTAATAATCCTTCTCCCTGTCTCTCTGTTAAAATTATTTGACTTGCTTTGTAGATTACAGTATTCACTTCTGTCTGTTTTAATATACCGCTTTCATAATCAGAAACTACTTTCATAAGTCCTTCTGTGCTTGCTCTCCCATCAGGTAATGATGGTATCCAAGTATGTGGATTTTTTGCTTTACCTCTTCCTGATTTCCAACTTCTTTGGTCTAACTGACGGACTTTTGTATCTATCCTTTCTTCTCTTACAGCGACATCAGGCAGAGTAGCAGGAGCAGGTCTTATCATCGCTGATAATCCTGATCTTGCTTCTTCAAATTCAGATTTACTCACTTTAACTCTTGCTGTGCCCAGTAATTTACTATGTTCTCTCTGAAATTTTCTATCAATTTTCTGTTTTCCTTCACAAGTGACATATGAACCTCCCGCCGTATTCTTACGAGTATAGCAGTTGCTACCATCTTTTGCTTTTCCCATAGTTTTATTATTAACAATCAAAAAATAAATTTAGTAATTTTTTCAAAAGTGTAATATTTACACTTTTACAATTTAGAGTTATATATTTGTTTCTATATTCTAAAATAATGAAGGTCAGAAACTTAACACCTAAATATACAGAAGAAGAATTAGATGAACTCAAAGGAAAATATATAGATGATTCATATTACGATGAGTTAATCACTGAAGATTGTGATTGTTTTAGAGAGGATGGCACTATCTTATTCAAGTTTAGAAAACATATAGCAAATGATAATGAATGTGATATAGCATTTTTAGCGTTTAAGAACCTAGCGAAATCCACTCATAGTAGGGGTGCTTCAGGGGGACCCATAGACCCTAATAGTGTTTACTGGAAGAAAAGACCTATCATTAAGTTAAATAAACCTGGTGGATGGTCGGCACATCATATTAATGTTCACGGAAAACATACAAAAATGAAAATTCAAAATGAAGTAGCAAGTAATATAGTCGGATATTGGAGTGAAACACACCAAATGAAGATGGATATGCCCTGTAGATTATCTCATTACAGCAGACAACATTTTCTAAAAGTCCAAGATGGCACACATTACATACAGAAAATCTCAAATTCCTATAAAAATCTACATCCTGATTGGTATAATAAACAGATGGAGCAAGCGATGATACAACCTGATATGGTGGTCGGAGATACTCCGTTTTCTACTATAACAATCAATAGAAATTTTAGAACAGGTGTTCATAAAGACGCAGGTGATTACGGATTTGGTAATCTTTCAACATTAGAATATGGACATTATCACGGAGGTTATTTTGTTATCCCTAAATACAGGATAGCAATTGATATGAGGAAGGGAGACCATCTCTGTGTTGATGTTCACGAATATCACGCTAATACAGAGATGTATGAAACAGATGAAGATAAATTACTGAATGATGAATTACCTGATATTTTCAAAGATAATTTAGAAGTAGGTGTATTAGGATTAAACAATAGATTTGCCAGAGTATCATTAGTATGTTATTTAAGAGGAGCATTAAAAGATTGTAAGATGGCGTTAGACCCTGAATTATTGAAACCCTTACATCCACCTCTTAGTAAAATATCAGTAATTTTTATAAACAAATTGAATGATAAAGAACCGAGAAAGAAATACTTAGATAGGAATTGGGCAAGGTCTGCTACTCACGAAGATGCTTTACATAGAATTATCAATGATGATTTGAAAAATATTATCATCACGGATGATGTATTTGAACTAACAAAAAAGACAACAGGTAGTTCATCACAATTCACTGAAAAGGAAGGTATTACATTTTTAGATAATCCTAATAATACAAAATTGAAAAAGGGTATTCATCCAATAACTGAAAAGAGAGATAAGTTAGTGTATTACATACCAAACAAACAAGTAGCAATTGATATATTAATCGGAAAAAATTTACCAAAGTATCAAATACATCCTCCTTTATTTTACCGAGTGTAAATCACTTAAAAGATATATATGAAGTAAAAGTATCACTAAAAGCGTTAAGGATAAATTGTCATTTTTATAAACCAAAATCGCAAAAAACTTTCTAAAATTTGATTGGATATTTATAAATTAAATCATACACAAAAAAACATACAATATGAGTGCTATGTCCGCAAAGCAATTCTCCAAGACACTCGCCCAAGTTCCCGATGAAATACTCGCAGCATTAGTAGTTAAGATAGGTTCAGTGCGACCACCGCTTAAGGAACCGCACACCAAGAAGCGTCTAATCGCATACATCGTCAAGCACAAGGATAGTATGAACATCAAGTGCGTCAATGAGCATAAGGATAGCGGCATATCCGAACTCTCTGAAGAAGAACTCCAACAACGTGTGAGTGAACATCAAAAATTCGTTCTTTTGATGCTGATTTTCCAAGATGTAGCAGACGGGAGTAAAAAATACACCCAAGCAACACTGGTCAAATTCTTAGAGGTTTGGTATAAGATACCTGAGACGCAGCGTGTTATTATGAAGAGGAATTCGCCTGACCAACTCAACAAGTTTGTGGAATATACCCGAGAAATCAAAGCAACAGGTAGGTCAGATGTTGATACCATCCTTGAAGTAAAGTCCAAGTTTCAAGAACTGATGTTTGATATTATAGATAAGGAAATATACTTTCAAGTATGCCACCAGGTGATATCTCAAGGTGCCAGTCTCGCTGATAGGCAGAGTAGGACACCAGAGTTGATGTCTCAACTTACAAATTATGATGTTGAAAGCGTAATGATTAATTCAGTCGCCAACGTTGATTTGAATAAGGTTGTTAATCAGGATGTATGGTGTCCACACGATTTCACTGAAGATATGAAGACTATACCCAGTACCAAAATTATCAAACTGGATAAACCTAAAGAACCTGAAGAACAAACAGGTGGAGCAACAGGTATGACCGCACACGTTCCAGATATTGAAGAGGCACCGCCTCTCCAACCAGTCCAACCAGTTGAAGCAATACCACCAGCATCAACCGAACCAGTAGTTCATAAAATAGAAGCACTTGAAGAACAAGCAAAAGAAATTTTAGACAAATCAGGTGGAAGTCTTATGTTTCCAACTGAATATAGACAGATTAAGATTTCAGATATTACAAAGACCAGTTGGAACAAACTTCGTAAGTCAAACGAACTTAAGGGGCGTTGGAGTATCTATATGAAGACTGACCCCGACTTTATGCCAAACCCACGCCAAAACAAGGCAATCACATACACCTGTGGTCATTGTGTAGATGAAAATTGGCAAGGTGCTGAATTTGACGGCGCTATGTATTTCACTCTTCACCCATATGGAGACCTATATTTGGTTCAGGGTTAATTAGCATAGCATACCTTTGGTTTACCAAAACCAACCTGTAGATAGATTATCTTTTTCAATACTTTCTTTCGCTTTCAGTTTTATATTAATTTTTTTCATATCTCTTTTCATATCTTCAATAGTTAGTTTCATTAGTTTGATATCTTGTATTAAACTACCGATTTCTATTGTTGCTTTTTCTAAATCATCTCTCACAACATCAATCGGTTTGATGTGTATTATATCTCTTGGCATTTTTAATTTATAGTTTATTTTTTTTTATCTTTTAAATAACAAAATGAATTTGAATGAATATCATAGATATATAAATTTAAGGTGTAGACCTGATAGAGACATTATCTGTAAAAATGAACTAATTGGTATAGGTATTTCAGAACCAAAGCGATATAATGCTTTCAAAACGAAAGATGGAATAATAGGTTGCGGTATGTCTCATTTATCTGTATTACAAGAAGCGAAAGATAACAAATACCCTTACATATTAATTTGTGAAGATGATGTAGTATTCAAAGACCATTACAAAATGTTAGAAAAAATAGACAATCTAAAAGATGATGATTGGGATGTATTATTACTAGGTGGCAATATGTTTGCTCCTTATAGTATTCATTCTGATGATGCTTATAGAATTCATAAGTGTTTCACTACAACAGCATATATAGTTAGAGAACATTATTATGATACATTAATTAATACTTGGCAATCTGATTTACAAAAATTAGTTCAAACAGGTAATAGAGATTATAGTTTAGATATATCTTGGTTTCCTTTACAACAAAGAGATAAGTGGTTATTGATTAGACCTTTACAGGTTTATCAGAGACCTGGTATAAGTGATATTGAAAATAAATTAACAGATTATAGATGTCTAATGTTAACAGAAAAAAAATAATCTAATCTAAACTACTTATAATTTGGAAAGTGTAATATTTACACTTTATTCAATTTCTTTGATACCTTCTATGCTATATTTCTCATCACTCCAATCCTCTATAAACTCATACTTTGTTGCTTCTTCAACGTTAGCACACGGAAAACACAACTCTTCGGTATCATCATTCTGCCAGATTTTTGTATGCCCATCAGGCAACACTAATTTACTATACGTGTCTTTCTTCTTCAATGCTTCTTCTTCCAAATCAATCTCCTGCCATTCTTCAGGGCAAGTGAATACTTCGGGTTCTTCAATTGGTTGGCGCGGACTATCAAATGGTTCGGTAGGTGTTTCATCCATCGTATCCGCTTGAATACGTAGGCGGCATATACTGATATGCGTTTGTAGGTCTGAAAGTTGCTGGAGATTGAAAGAGTTTTTGATATATTCTCTAACCGCCTCTTCATCTAATACTGGTTGTTTTGTCTTTTTCGGTGCTTTCGCACGGGTTTTCTTTGGTGGCGATTTTCTGCGAGCGAGATTAGGGCATTCACCATCCTGAGATGAATAACAATCACCCTTACCCATCTTACCGCAGTGATACGCAGCGCCAGCGAGTGAACTATAGACACTATCGCTGTAAGGGTCAAAGTCATCCTTGAGTGGATACCACCACATCTTGAATTTCTCATCGTGCTCGGTCTCTATACCGCGCGACTCTGCTTTTTCACCTTGTGAGTGTGCGAGTAGGCGAAACAGACCAACTATGTGATACTTGAGATTTTTGGGCAACTCCTCGGCAAGCACACCATCAGAGTAGTATTCTTCGTCAACCAAATCTGTTCCTTTCAACCAAGAAGTTTGGTTGAGTGCTTCTGTGATTTGGTCGCAAGATAACCTACATATGGTGGTCACGCCCTTATCCAAGTGGTCATTCCAACCCTTAGTGTGAGCAAGATACTGGCACTTCTTCAACGCACCATTCTCAATCAGGTAGTCAGAAAGTTCTTTGGCGCGAGTCTCTGTCCATTCCGCTGCTGTTTCGCCACAACTTTTGTTGAAGGAGATACCGAAAGGCGGCATATCGCTCGTCACTTTCTCAATCCAAGCGATTTGTTCTTCGGTGGCGGGGCGAACGTT